>Ga0208508_1000159_pt1 | contig 19015 bp, 20 predicted proteins | sample LakWasMeta1_LOW4_2_FD_183853 | JGI IMG/M metagenome (GOLD analysis project Ga0208508, IMG submission 183853) | Freshwater sediment methanotrophic microbial communities from Lake Washington under simulated oxygen tension - Sediment Metagenome... | ecosystem: Environmental > Aquatic > Freshwater >...
ATCGCCCGAAAAATAAGTAGCAAATGCGCCAACAAGAAGAATAATTAATAGTGTAGTTACATCCATTATGTAAAAATTATTATAAAAATAAATAAGTTATTATGGCAATAACGCCTAAAACAAAAGCAAAAAGATACAGTCCAACACTTCCGTTGTGGACTTTTTTTCCTTGCAAAGCGATTTCGTTTGTTACTTTTCCTAATCCAAAAACAAGTGCTGACAAAGTTGTTTCGACAGTATCTCTAAAGAAACTAGACAATACATTTGTTGGTTTTACGAAAATAGCATCGTAGGCCTCGTCAACATAATATTTGTTGTATAAAACTTTAGAAACGCCAGTGATTTCAGCATCTTCACTTGGAATTGTATTGTCTTTCAGGTATTTTTTGTAGGCAATCCCTATTCCTATTAGAGCACCAATTGTGGCAATCACCATCAACATATATTCGGTGTTTCCAAATGGGTGTTCTTCGTGAGACACTTTCGAAAATAAAGGAGCTAAATATTCGTTCAACCAACTGTTTCCCGGCAAGCTGATAATTCCACCAAAGAAAGACAAAATCGCCAAAATTATTAAAGGCACAGTAATCAAACTTGGACTTTCGTGTAAATGGTGTTTTTGTTCTTCGGTTCCTCTAAAGGAGTTGAAGAAAGTTAGATAAATTAATCTAAACATATAAAAAGCCGTCATTATTGAAGCAATCGAACCAATTACCCATAAAGTTGGATTTCCGTGAAAAGCCGTCATTAAAATTTCGTCTTTCGACCAAAATCCTGCCAACGGGAATATTCCAGAAATGGCCAATGCGGCAATCAACATTGTTATGAAAGTAATAGGCATCGCTTTTTTCAAACCACCCATTTTACGCATATCTTGTTCTCCGTGCAAACCGTGAATCACCGAGCCAGAACCCAAGAATAAACAAGCTTTGAAGAAAGCGTGTGTGATTACGTGGAAAACGGCAACTTCATAAGCGCCCAATCCTAAAGCCAAGAACATTAATCCCAATTGTGAAACTGTAGAATATGCCAATACTTTTTTGATGTCATTTTGAACCAAGGCAATCGTTGCGGCAACCAAAGCAGTAACTGCTCCGACAATTGCAATAATATTTTGAACGCTTGGAGCCATATCAAACAAGAAGTTCAATCTTGTAATCATAAAAATACCTGCGGTAACCATCGTTGCAGCGTGTATCAATGCCGAAACCGGCGTTGGTCCAGCCATCGCATCTGGCAACCAAGTATATAATGGAATTTGTGCCGATTTTCCAGAAGCTCCAATAAACAAAGCTAATGCAGCAACTGCAATCCAAAAATCATTGATGTCACTTGCAGTTGTAATTGTGTTTTTTAAAGTTGTAAAATCTAAAGTGTTGAATAAAGAACCAACGATAAATATTCCAATCAAGAACCCTAAATCACCAATTCTATTCATAATGAAAGCCTTTTTGGCAGCATCATTAAAGTCTTGGTTTTTATACCAAAATCCGATTAACAAGTAGGAGCAAAGACCTACGCCTTCCCAACCAATGAACATCATTAGCAAGTTGCTTCCAATTACAAGTGTAATCATAAAGAAAATGAACAGGTTCAAATAAGCAAAAAACGAATGCATTTTTTCGTCATCGTGCATATAACTGATGGAATACAAATGAATCAACGACCCAATTCCAGTTACAAATAATAACCAAATCAAAGACAAATGGTCTATAAGAAATCCAAAACTCACGTCGAATCTTTGAATCGAAATCCAGTCAAATAAATTGATTACAACAGGCTCTTGACTTGCGTTTCCAAATAAATATAAAGTTATTGCAAAAGAAACCACGACTGAAAGTGTTCCCACAATTCCAACGATGCTTTTGCCTGCTTTTTTACCGAGGAAAACATTAAATAAAAATCCTAAAAAAGGAGCTAACAGTAAGACTAAAACTAAACTTGTATCCATTGAAGATTATCCTTTTAAGTTTTTTAAATTTCCAACATCAATTGTACCTAAATTCCTGAATATTGAAACTAAAATTGCCAATCCAACGGCAACTTCGGCAGCAGCAACAGCCATAGAGAAAAACACAAAAATTTGTCCTTGTGCATCTTGATGATAGGTCGAAAACGCCACAAACAAAAGGTTGACGGCATTTAACATTATTTCGATTGACATAAATACGATGATTGCATTTCGTCTGTACAACACTCCAAAAACGCCAATACAAAAAAGTATTACGCTAAGGAAGATGTAATTTTCGATACCAACTTGATTCAAAATATTATTCATATTATTTCTCTAATTTTTCTTTTTTAGACAATAAAACCGCACCAATCATCGCTACTAAAAGCAATACGGAAGCAAATTCGAAAGGAACCATATATTCGTTTAACAACACTTTACCCAATACTTTTATAGATTGGTAATCTTCACCAGTAGTAGTGTAGTCTCCAACAATTGGTTTCGAGTTTATGAAAACAGCTATCAAAACCAGACACATCAAACAGAACGTTACAATTGCTCCTAGTCTTGTAATTCTAGGTTTATGAACTTCATTTTCTTTGTTCAAATTCATCAGCATCACCGTAAATAAAAACAAAATCATAATAGCACCAGCATAGACAATTACGTGAACAATTGCCAAAAATTGGGCATTTAACAATAAATAATGACCTGCAATCGAGAAGAAACAAATCACTAAATAAATGGCACTGTGAATAGGATTTCTGCTATAAATCGTTAAAAAAGCTGTTGCTAATGTGATAACAGACAGCACACAAAATAAAATTTGTATTGGTGTTGCATTTGCGATATCAGGAATATGTATCATTAGTTGGCGTTTTTAAGTTGAGCATTTTTCATTGCAATATCCAAAGGCATTACCAATTTGTCTTTTCCAAAAATGAAATCTTCCCTGTCGTAACTTGCAGGAACTAATTCTTTGGAAATGGTCAAATAAATAGCATCTTTCGGACAAGCTTCTTCACACAATCCGCAGAAGATGCATCGCAACATATTGATTTCATAAATTTCCGCATATTTCTCTTCACGGTACAAATGTTTCTCGTCTGCTTTGCGTTCTGCAGCTTTCATCGTGATGGCTTCGGCAGGACAAGATAAGGCACACAAACCACAAGCAGTACAGTTTTCACGACCTAGTTCATCGCGTTTCAACATATGTTGACCACGATAAACAGGACTCATTTCGCGCACTTGCTCAGGATAATGAATTGTCGCTTTTTTTCTGAAAAAGTGTTTAATTGTAATCCATAAGCCCTTAAATATGGCTATAAGATACATTCGTTCGAGAAAAGTCATCTCCTTATTAGAGACTACTTTTTTTCTTCCGGAAAGTGATATTTCTTGTATTGACATTTTTTAATTTTTATTTGAAGCTTAATCCTGCTATCCGTTTCAATCCACGCAAAAGGCGTGGGATTTCCTCTTCTATCAGGGCTAGGGCATTTCGGTGCTAATTAAAATCCTAAATAGGCCATTATTTCTACTCTCAAAAGAACAATTCCAGTGATTATGATATTAAAAATCGAAAGCGGGATTAAAATTCTCCAACCCAAATGCATCAATTGATCGTATCTAAACCTTGGAATAGTCCAGCGAACCCACATATAAAAGAATATAAAGCCACATAATTTTATGAATAAGGCTAAAACTCCTATGACATTGGCAATGTTTACTCCCCAATTTTCAACAGCCCAACTCATTCCAGGATAATTGTATCCTCCGAAGAATAAAACAGCCAAAATTGTTGATGAAACAAACATATTTGCATATTCGGCAAATAAATAGAAACCCATTTTCATTGAGGAATATTCGGTATGATAACCGCCAATTAATTCGGTTTCGCATTCCGGTAAGTCAAATGGAGTCCTATTAGTTTCTGCGAAAGCACAAATCAAGAATATGATAAAAGACAATGGTTGGTAAAAAACATTCCAGTGCATTCCGGATTGTTGTACCGAGATTTCTTTTAAACTCAATGTTCCCGTCATCATCAACAAAGCCACTACAGATAATCCCATTGCAACTTCATAAGAAACCATTTGGGAAGCAGCACGAACCGCTCCAATCAATGAAAATTTATTATTCGAAGCCCAGCCTCCAATCATAATTCCGTAAACTCCAACTGAAACAACACCAAAAACATATAAAACGGCCACATCAATATCAGTGGCTTGAAGTAAAATATCTCTTCCAAAAAGGTGAAATCTGTCACCCCAAGGAATCACGGCACTGGTCATCAAAGCAGTTCCCATTGCAACTCCGGGTCCAACCAAGAATAAAAATTTATTGGGAGTATTTGGAGAAAATTCTTCTTTGGCGAACAATTTTAATCCATCAGCAAGAGGTTGAAATAATCCTCCCCAACCCGCACGATTTGGACCAACCCTGTCTTGAAGAAAAGCGGCTACTTTTCGTTCAGCCCAAGTAGAATACATTGCCATTAGCATTGTAAAAGCAAACACCACAAGGATTACAACACTTTTTTCTATAATAAATGTACTATCCATTTTTTTTAGAATTTACCGGGTTACCATCTATTTTTTCGTTGTAATCAATCTCGGACATACTTATTTTTTTTCTGTCTTGTTCTCTACCTAAAAGAATTGTCTCTTCGGTATTGATTTGCACTTTTTCTAATTTTCCAAAGTGTTTGTTTTGGTTGATAACCGAATCTTTTTCAAATTCTCTTGGCCCTTCAATAATCCAATCGTTCACATCTTTATGGTCAAAACGACAACTGTTGCAAATGAATTCGTCTACTTCGTGGAACTCATCTTTTCTTCCGGTAACTCTTTGAATTTCGTCACCAAACATCCAAACCGTAGTTTTTCCGGAACAAGTTGGACAATCTCTGTGTGCGTCGTAAGGCTTGTTAAACCAAACTCTCGATTTGAATCTAAAAGTCTTGTCCGTCAAAGCTCCAACCGGGCAAACATCAATCATATTTCCTGAAAATTCGTTGTCAATAGCGTGCGAAACACAAGTAGAAATATTCGAATGATCGCCTCTGTCCATCACTCCGTGAACTCGGTTGTCCGTAATTTGGTCGGCAACCATCACACAACGATAGCAAAGAATACAACGATTCATATGTAATTGAATATTCGGACCAATATCTTCTGGTTCGAAAGTTCTTTTTTCTTCTATATAACGACTTTCAGATTTTCCGTGTTCGAAACTTAAATTCTGCAAATCACATTCTCCTGCTTGGTCACAAATAGGACAATCCAAAGGGTGATTTATCAGCAAGAATTCAGTCACTGACTTTCTTGCTTCTTGTACTCTTGCCGAAGATTTGCTGTTCACTTCCATTCCGTCCATACAGCCAGTTACACAAGAAGCCATTAATTTTGGCATTGGTCTTGGGTCGGCTTCACTTCCTTTGGCGACTTCAACCAAGCAAGCACGGCATTTTCCACCGCTTCCTTTTAGTTTAGAATGGTAGCACATTGTTGGCGGAACTAATTCTCCACCTATCATTCTGGCTGCTTGCAGGATGGTTGTTCCTGGTTCTACCTCAATCGCTTGACCGTCTATGGTTACTTTCATTGTAGTAAATTCTTGTCTTTATACTGTTACTTTAGAAACTAAATGCTTTACACTTTCGAAAGGTTCAGCAACGAAATGGTCTCTATTTTTTATTTTTTCCGGGAAACGGATATGATATTCAAATTCTTCTCTAAAGTGACGAATAGCCGCTGCTACTGGCCAAGCTGCTGCATCACCCAAAGGACAAATCGTGTTTCCTTCAATCTTGCTTTGAATGCTCAAAAGCAAATCGATATCTTCTTCACGACCGTGACCGTTTTCAATTCTATGCAATACTTTTTCCATCCAGCCTGTTCCTTCACGGCAAGGTGAACATTGTCCGCAACTTTCGTGGTGGTAAAAACGGGAGAAATTCCAAGTGTTTCGCACTATGCAAGAAGTGTCATTGTAAACAATAAATCCTCCTGAACCCAGCATTGAACCAGTTGCAAAACCACCGTCGCTCAAACTTTCGTAAGTCATTAAACGGTCGTCACCATTGGCTGTTTTGTATATTAAATGAGCTGGTAAAACCGGAACTGAACTTCCTCCGGGAATAAAGGCTTTCAAAGGTCTGTCAGAACTCATTCCACCCAAATATTCATCGGAATTCATAAATTCGTAAACACTCAATCCCATTTCTATTTCGTAAACCCCAGGATTTTTGATATGTCCTGAAGCTGAAATTAATTTTGTCCCTGTAGATCTTCCCAAACCAATTTTGGCATATTCCTCTCCTGAATTATTTACAATCCAAGGCACGGCAGAAATAGTTTCAACATTATTCACCACCGTTGGATTTGCCCAAAGTCCGGAAACTGCCGGGAATGGTGGCTTGATTCGAGGATTTCCTCTTTTTCCTTCCAAGGATTCGATTAATGCGGTTTCTTCACCACAAATGTAGGCTCCAGCACCACAATGAACATATACTTCTAAATCGTATCCGGTTCCTAATATGTTTTTTCCTAACCAACCTGCAGCTTTTGCTTCGTTAATGGCTTTTTCCAGAATTTTGTAAACCCACATATATTCTCCACGAATATAAATATAGGAAAGGTTTGCACCCAAAGCGAAACTGGAAGTGATCATTCCTTCAATCAATAAATGAGGAATGTGTTCCATCAAATATCTATCCTTGAAAGTTCCCGGCTCAGATTCGTCGGCATTGCAAACTAAATGTCTTGGTTTTCCAGATTTTTTGTCAATAAAACTCCATTTCATTCCTGCTGGAAATCCCGCACCACCACGACCTCTTAGTCCGGAAGTTTTCACTTCTTCGACAATTTCGTCAGGTGTCAGTGTTTTCAAGGCTTTTTCCACAGAAGCGTATCCACCGTTTTGGCGATAGACTTCATAGGTTTTAATCCCCGGAATATTTACTTTGTCTAATAATATTTTTTGTGACATATTATTTATCGTGTAACGTAATTTTATTATCTCTACAATCAGCAATAATCTGATCTACTTTTTCTTTTGTCAATTTTTCTTTGTAAAAATCACCCAATTGCATCATTGGAGCATAACCACAAGCACCTAAACATTCTACTCCGGCAATGGTAAACATTCCGTCAGCAGTGGTTTCGCCCATTTTTATACCCAGTTTTTCGGAAGTATAATCCATTAAATCTTCGGCACCATTCAAACAACAAGGGGAAGTTCTGCAAAATTCGAACATATATTTCCCAATTGGTTTTTGGTTGAACATTGTGTAAAAAGAAACAACTTCGTAAACCTCGATAGGTTTGATTTGCAGAATCTCGGCAACTTTGTTCATTAATTCAAAACTCAACCAGTTGTCGTGTGCATCCTGAACTTCGTGCAAAACTGGCAACAACGCTGATTTTTGCTTCCCTTCAGGATAATGACTGATTAATTCATTGATGCGATTCATCAATGGTTCAGTTATGTTTATTTCTTGTTTGTATTGTGTACGTTCCATTTTTTATTATTTTAAATTTTGAATTATAAATTTTAAATGTTTTGTTGGTCATTCATAATTTAAAATTCATCATTTATAATTTCTTTAAGCGTCTAATTCTCCGGCAATAACATTTAAACTTGACAAAATAACAATCGCATCCGAAAGCATTGCGCCTTTTATCATTTCGGGATAAGCTTGGTAATAAATAAAACAAGGTCTGCGGAAGTGCAATCTATAAGGAGTTCTGCTTCCGTCGGTTACCAAGTAAAATCCTAATTCTCCGTTTCCGCCTTCAACAGCGTGGTACACTTCAGCAACTGGAACAGGAATTTCTCCCATTACAATCTTGAAATGGTAAATCAAAGATTCCATATCGTGATATACATCTTCTTTTGGAGGCAAATAATATTCGGGAACATCAGCGTGAAATACATTTCCTTCCGGCATTTTGTCTAATGCTTGACGGATGATACTTAAACTTTCCCAAACTTCGGCATTACGAACGCAAAAACGATCATAAGTATCGCCTGATTTTCCAACAGGAACGATGAAATCGAAATCTTCGTAAGAAGAATAAGGATGCGCCACGCGAACGTCATAATCAACTCCTGCAGCACGTAAATTTGGACCTGTAAATCCGTAAGCCATTGCTTTTTCAGCAGAAATTGGCCCCACGTTTACGGTTCTGTCAATAAAAATTCTATTTCTTTCGAACAAGTTTTCAAATTCTTTCCAGGCAACAGGAAAATCTTTCAAAAATATGTCTAATTTGCGGAAAGCTTCTGGTGACCAATCTCTTTCAAAACCGCCCATTCTTCCCATATTGGTAGTCAAACGAGCCCCACAAATTTCTTCGTAGATTTCGTAAACTTTCTCTCTAAACTGAAAAACGTACAAGAAACCAGTATAGGCTCCTGTGTCAACGCCAAGGATTGAATTACAAATTAAATGGTCTGTAATTCTGGCCAATTCCATCACGATAACTCTTAAATATTGAACTCTTTTGGGAACTTCAATATCCAATAATTTTTCCAAAGTCATCCACCAACCCATATTATTGATAGGCGATGAACAATAATTCATTCGATCCGTAAGGGGCGTAATTTGGTAAAAAGGACGGTTTTCGGCAATTTTCTCGAAAGCTCTGTGGATGTAACCAATAGTTGGTTCCGCTTCGAGAATTTTTTCGCCATCCATCAACAAGACATTTTGAAAAATACCGTGGGTAGCAGGATGCGTTGGTCCTAAATTCAGAATCGAAAGCTCGCTTCCATCTTCGTTATGGCGCTCTTGAATTATTTTAGCATATCGATGCTCTGGTGGTAATAATAGTTCTGACATTTATAATGTTGAATTATTTATTTTTGATTCTATTTCGTTTTTTAAATTTGGAATATGTTTTATTACAATACTCCAAATATTTTCATCTGAAATGTTATCATAAGCGTGGATAATTTGATTTCTTAAGCCTATAATTTTCTTGGCGTTGAGTATAGAAAATTCAGGATTTTCCTTTAAAATTCTATTTACCGCTTCGCCAATAATTTCTAAATTTCTTTCAATTCCTCTTTTTAGTAAAATATTCTTCGAATAATTGGAGAAAGTCTTTTCTTCATTTGATAAAAACAAGTCAATTTCATCAATTGCTAATTTTATATCATATAAAGACTTCAAAATTTTCTCATCCATATATCAATTGTTTTTCTCTGTCAACAACTTTTCTGAAAATAGGATTTCTTATTGCTTGATTTTCTACTAAATCTACTGGTCTTTTAAAAAGTTTTTCAACACTTTCTTTAAAGTCCATATAATTATCGAAATAATCTTTCAAATCAATAGCAGAAAACTGTATCAACATATCAATATCACTATCCTTATTGAACTTCTCTGTTAGAATTGAACCAAACAAATACAATTGCTTTACGTGATGTTGCACGCAAAGGGCATTTAATTTTTGTTGGTTGTCATCTATTAATTTCATTATTTCTAAAACTATTATTTATTTATTTGAGGCGTTCTTCCAAAGAAACGGTCATCTTTGTCTGTTCTTCCTCCGTCTTCCATCGGGAATTCTTTTCGCATTGGATGCGACACCATTTCGTCCATATTCAAAATACGTTTCAACTGTGGATGACCAACGAAATTGATGCCGAAAAAATCATACGTTTCTCTTTCCATCCAATTGGAACATAGAAAAATATTGGAAACTGATTTTATTTCTGGTGTTGAACCATTGATGAATGCCTTGATTTTTATGCGTCTGTTTTCATACCAATTGTGCAAATGATATACAACGGCAAATTGTCTTTCGACGACATTATCTGGATAATGAATACCGCATAAATCGGTTAGGAAATGAAAACGTAGTGTTGGATCGTTTTTCAAAAAAAGAATAACTGCAGTAATTTTGTCGGCTGCTACTTCAAACGAAAATATATCTTTTTCTTGATTGAAATGGAACACGCTTTCGCCAAATGTTTCCACTAATTTATCTTGAATTTGTGTCGTTTCTAAACTCATTTTCTTATTTGATATTATAAGATGCCAATAATTCCTGATATTCTGGAGAACTTCTTCTTCTTACAGATTCGCTCTTTACCAATTCCTGCAATCTCATTACGCCATCTACAATTTGTTCTGGTCTTGGCGGACAGCCTGGGACATAAACATCAACCGGAATTACTTTGTCAATTCCTTGTAAAACAGAATACGTATCGAAAACTCCTCCAGATGAAGCACAAGCGCCAACTGCAATTACCCAACGAGGTTCTGCCATTTGTTCGTAAACCTGACGTAAAATTGGTCCCATTTTTTTTGAAATGGTTCCCATAACCAGCAACATATCGGCTTGACGTGGAGAAAAACTCACGCGCTCAGAACCAAAACGGGCTAAATCGTAATGTGAAGCCATCGTGGCCATAAATTCGATTCCGCAACAAGAAGTTGCAAAAGGCAACGGCCAAAGTGAATTAGCGCGAGCCAATCCCACAACATCATTCAGCGATGTAGCGAAGAAACCTTCACCAGAAACACCTTCCGGAGGGGCAACCATTTTTATATTTGAATCACTCATTTTAATTTTAGATTTTAGATTTGGGATTTTAGATTTAAAAAGGCTAAAAAATCAAATCAATTTAAAAATCATTAATTTGTCCATTCGAGAAATCCTAAATCGTAAATCTCAAATCGTAAATTAATTTATTCCCATTCCAATGCTTTCTTTTTGATGATGTAGAAAAATCCCACCAACAACAAAAGCATAAAAATTACCATTTTTACCATTCCTTCCATTCCCAATTCCTTAAAATTGATAGCCCAAGGATATAGAAAAATCACCTCGACGTCAAACAAAACAAAAAGGATGGCGACGAGAAAATATTTTACGGAGAAGGGAATACGTGCATTTCCTAAAGATTCAACTCCGCATTCGAAGTTTGCATCTTTAACGGATGATGATCTTTTAGGGCCTAATTTTCCCGAGATTATGATTATGGCTGCAACAAATACAATGGCTAAGAGCATTTGCATTAGTATTGGGAAAAAATCTAATTGACTTGATTGCATAATGATTATTGTTTTATTCTAAAATACGGCACAAAGATAGGTTTCAGGTATTTAAAACACAAGTTTAAAACAAAATTTAGTTCGAGGAAAAAGCACAATTTTTTTACAATTATGAATACGCTTTGTTTATTGTCGATTTAATAAAAATAAATATCATTAAAACAAAAAAGCGTTTCGAAATAAATCGAAACGCTTTAAACATTCGTAGGCAAAAAAATAAATTTTTATGCTTAGATAACTGCTACTTTCGCAGCAACTTTTCCTTTTCCTTCTTCTTCTTCATAGCTAACTCTGTCACCTTCACGAAGTTCTTCCGCGTTGATTCCTGATGCATGAACAAAAATGTCTTTTCCTGTTTCTTCGTCTGTAATGAATCCGTAACCTTTTGATTCATTGAAAAATTTAACTGTACCTGTACGCATTGTAATAGTAATAATAATTTATAATGTGGCAAATGTAATATTTAATCTAATACGAAAGATAATATTGTCAAGATTTTATTAAAATATTTGATTTTCAACGATTTCTGACAAATTTTATCGACGAACTACACTAAATCTAATTTTATATGCAATTCATTTAATTGCAATTCATCAATGATGGATGGTGCATCAATCATTACATCTCTTCCGGAATTGTTCTTTGGAAAAGCTATAAAATCACGAATAGTTTCCTGTCCACCAAGGATTGACACCAATCTGTCCAATCCAAAAGCCAAACCTCCGTGTGGTGGTGCACCATATTGGAAAGCATTCATTAGGAAACCAAATTGATCTTCAGCCTGTTCAGGTGTAAAACCTAAATATTTAAACATCAATTGTTGAGTGGTTTTATCGTGAATACGAATAGAACCACCGCCAATTTCGTTTCCATTCAACACCATATCATAAGCATTGGCACGAACCGCTTTCGGATTAGTTTCCAATAAGTGCATATCCTCAGGTTTTGGGGAAGTAAACGGATGGTGCATTGCGTGATAACGTCCGGTTTCTTCTTCAAACTCCAATAGAGGGAAATCAACAACCCAAAGTGGTGCAAATTCAGTTGGTTTTCTCAATCCCAAACGATTGGCCAATTCCATTCTTAAGGCAGAAAGTTGCGTTCTTGTTTTATCGGCTGGTCCGGAAAGGATAAAAATCATATCGCCGGATTTTGCTCCGGTTGTTTTTGCCCAATTTGCAATATCTTCCTGATCATAGAATTTATCTACCGATGATTTGAATGTTCCGTCTTCGTTGCATTTTACATAAACCATTCCGCTGGCGCCTATTTGTGGACGTTTTATCCAATCAATCAAGCCATCAATTTCCTTACGGGAATATTCTCCAGCTCCGGGAACAGCAATTCCCACAACCAATTCGGCCGAGTTGAAAACCGAAAACTCTTTGTGTTGCGTAAATTCGTTTAATTCTCCAAATTCCATTCCGAAACGAATGTCCGGCTTGTCATTTCCATACGTTTTCATTGCGTAATCGTAGGTAATTCTTGGGAATTTTTCTACTTCAATTCCTTTTATTTCTTTCAATAAATGGCGAGTTAATCCTTCGAAAACATTCAAAATATCTTCTTGTTGTACAAATGCCATTTCACAATCGATTTGTGTGAATTCCGGTTGACGGTCTGCACGCAAATCTTCGTCACGGAAACATTTCACGATTTGGAAATATTTATCCATTCCGCCCACCATCAACAATTGTTTGAAAGTTTGTGGCGATTGTGGCAAAGCATAAAATTGTCCTTCATTCATTCTTGAAGGAACAACAAAATCTCTTGCACCTTCTGGAGTTGACTTTATTAAATACGGAGTTTCCACTTCGCAAAAATCTAAATCCGAAAGGTATTTACGAACTTCCATTGCCACTTTATGACGAAAAAGCAAGTTGTTTTTTACGGGATTTCTACGAATATCCAGATAACGATATTTCATTCGAATGTCTTCGCCACCATCGGTTTCATCTTCAATTGTGAAAGGGGGAGTTATAGATGAATTCAGTATTTTGAGTTCTGTAACCAATATTTCGATATCTCCGGTTGACATCGTTGCGTTTTTGGCTTCACGCTCAATAACGGTTCCTTTGGCTTGAATCACGAATTCGCGACCAAGGGTTTTTGCCAATTCGAAAACTTCTTTTTGAGAACGGCTTTCGTCGAAAATCAATTGGGTAACTCCGTAACGGTCACGCAAATCGACCCAATTCATAAATCCTTTATCGCGCGATTTTTGAACCCAGCCCGCAAGCGTAACTTCGGTATTGATGTGTGAGGCATTTAATTCGCCACAATTATGACTTCTATACATTGTAATAATTTTAGACTGCAAAAGTAAAAACAAAAAACAACTTAATCTCTAAAACTGTGAACTTCGTGATAAATTATTCGGTAAATTATTGTTAATCTTAATTAGCCTTCAAAAAATTAAAGTAGTTTTGGTAAACTAAAATTAAAATTTACGTCTTATGAGAAAATTGTTTTTAATTATAATTGCGTTTGTTTGTTCATCTGGAAGTTTTGGTCAAGCCAAAAAACAGGTAACCTTTGAAGCCGAAATTGCTAATAGAAACTCAGATTCTATCAGTATTTCAACAGACGGAAAAGGAATGCGGCGGATAATTCCAATCAATAAAAAGGGTGTTTTTAAAGATACATTAACCGTAAAAGAAGGAATGTATCGAATGTATGATGGTCAGGAATCAACCGAATTATACCTTAAAAACGGCTATGATTTAAAATTAAAAATGGATGCAAAACAATTTGATGAATCTATAGTTTATAAAGGGAAAGGTGCTGCCGAAAACAATTTATTGGCAAAACGAATTCTGGAAGATGAAAAATATTACAGTCAAAACTTTTTCGAATTGAATGAAGCTGACTTTGCAAAATTTTTAGCCAATAAAAAGCAGGATGATTTCGAAAGAGTAAACAATAAAAAACTGGATCCAAACTTTGTCATTCAAGAAAAAAAGAATTCTGAAAACTCATTAATAATGTTTCAGTCGTATTATTCAAAAGAAAAAGAAAGACAGGAACTTTATGGTAAAATGAACAATTTGCCTTCTCCATCATTTGATTATGTAAATTACAATGGCGGAAAAGCAAAACTCGAAGATTTTAAAGGGAAATATGTTTACATTGATGTTTGGGCAACCTGGTGTGGTCCTTGTCGAGCCGAAATTCCTTTTTTGCAGAAAGTGGAAGAGAAATATCAGGATAAAAAGATTGTTTTTGTGAGTGTTTCTGTTGACCAGCAAAAGGATTTTGAGAAATGGAAAGCATTTGTAAAAGACAAAAATTTAGGAGGGGTTCAATTATTTGCAGATAATAATTCAGATTTTATAAAGAGCTATAACATCACCGGAATTCCAAGATTTATTTTGATTGATCCAAACGGAGTAGTTGTAAAAGCAGATGCAGCAAGACCTTCGGATCCGGAATTGCAAAAAGAGTTGGATTCGCTTTTGAACTAATTGTAAGACTAAGACGGGTAAAATTTGTTATTGTCGTTACTCTAAAACAGAGGGTCAAATTCATTGAAAAATATTTTTTTAATTAAAAGTTATTTTATAAATTTACTACATACAGAAGACGCTCTTGGTAACAGAAATTAGAGAAACGATTTAGACAATAAATGGCTCATTCTGTGTATTAAATCAATACTATAGCGTCTATAAAAAAATCGGCTGTCACAAAAATTTGTGACAGCCGATTTTGATTTTTTAATCGGGTTAAAATTTTAAACCTTGCAAATCCTATTAACAGATTGTGCTAAACTTAACGTGAGTGATGATTCAAGTTATTTTTCACCATAAATTACAAGAGCACTTGAGTCAATTATAATGTTTCCATCAGGAAATTTTTGATTCACCGCCTGGTAAACTTCTCTTTTTATTTTTTCTTTCATTGCATCATCTGCTTGGCTAAGTGCTGCAACAAAAGGTGCAGCTACTTCTGTCATCATATTCCAATAGGCATCTGTAGTTCCACTTTTTAATTTACCGGTTACTTCTTTTTCGGAAGTATTCTTTAAGCCAGCTTGCTGAAACAAGCCTTGAATCAGTCCTTCTTTAGCGCATCGAAACATTCCTGGAGCTTCTGGTTGCGGCGCGGGTAATTGCATATTTCTATTGATTGTGTCGCCAGTTACTGTCACCCAGAAATTTTTTTCCGGAACATTCCAAACCGCTACTGCAATTCGGCCTCCAGGTTTCAGCACACGAGCCATTTCTTTGGCGGCTAAAAGCATGTCAGGAAAAAACATGAAGCCAAAACGACAACTTATGGCGTCAAATGTGTTATCGGCAAACGGAAGTTCACATACATCACAAGCACGAGTTTCAATATTGCTGATTCCTCTTTGTTTTGCATTCTCCTTGGTAATCTCAAGCATGTTTTCTGAAAGATCCGTTATAATAACTTTGCCCCCTTTCAGCATAGTTGCGATTGTCAATCCTGGCTCTCCTGTTCCTCCTGCGATGTCCAGCACAACATCTGCGTCTTTCGGATTTATTGACCGAATAATTTCATCGCCCACAGGTTTTAAAAAATCCATCATCAGGTCGTTCCATTTTTTCCATCCTGGAGAAAATTTATTCCAAGATGCTTTTTGCTGTTCGCGAATTTCTTCAAGTTGTTGTTTCATTCTGATTTTGATTTAGTTTGTTACTAACTTTAAATTTGTTGCAGTAGGTAAAAAACTTTCGCCAAAATAGGGCTGTTGGCAATGAATCTGATTTGTGTAGATAGAAAAAAATAATATTCTCTTAATCAGAGTACTTCAAAGATATAAATCTTTTTTTAATTTAGTCTAAAACTAAATAATTTGTTGTAGTTATTGATGTAAAAAATTAGAGAAATGACTTAGAAAGTTATCGGATAATTCTGTGAATTAAATCAATATTGTTGCGTCTATAAAAAAATCGGCTGTTACTAATTGTTGTAACAGCCGATTTTGATTTTTAGAATGAAGTAGTTCTAACCAATTATTTAATTTGATATGTTAATCCAAACCGTATAATTTTTGAATAGGCTTCATTTACGCCTCCAATATAGCCTTCCTTGTAATTAACCAATCCAATAGAATAGCCTAAATATATTCCAAATTTTTTATAATCTGTCGAGATTTGAATTCTTGGTCGAAAGTCTTGTTTAATTGTTTTTCTGTCCAGCGAAGTTGAATATTCAACTCCATCTGTAGCAGTTGCATTTCCTTTTTCCCTTGTGTCTAGAATATATCCAATATCGAAACCGCCAACTAAATCTAAAGGAAATTTATTTATGTTAAATCTATAACCACCAAATGGATTTAAATTCAATGAATTACTGTTTAAAAAAGTTTCGCCTGATGCTTCTTTTTGAAACGTTGAAATCCCATCAAATCCATTGACTGAATTGAGCGAAATTTTACTTCTCAAGGTTTCATAACCAAAATCAACTCCATAAATAACACTATTTTTTGTAACTCTTTTTAAGTTTAAAGAAACACCATAACACAAGCCATTTTTGGATCCGTATGGATTATTAGTATATCCAGAATTAGATTGGTTATAAAGATTGATTTGTGAAACTTCTGCCGCCGATTTTCCTGTAAAAGAAAAAAGTCCGGAGTTTAACGAAACTCTTAATTCGGTTTTTTGTCCATAAACATTTGATAAAGCAAAAAATGTAATTAGAATTATTATTTTAGTTTTCATATTATAATTTTTGTAACAATTGATTTTGAGTATATATAGTCAGGATTTGTCAGATTCCAAAATAATTATTTTTTTTAGGATTGTTTGCTTTTGATTGTGGACACTGCAACCATTTCTGAACTAATCGTAGGAGCCGTATACTTGATTAGTAGATGGTACAACTATTTTGTTGGTTCTGTCCAAAATACATTTGGATTATTTGTTATATAAGAAGTGAATTTAATTCCTGTTTTTTCATCAGTTTTTTCTTTTTTCTGTGGTGATTGTTCTATTCCATCTAAAGGCAATAATTCAACATAAGTTATTTCTTTTACATTTTCCCAAGTTTCAGTATCATATTCGCTAACCAATGGAGTTCTTAATCTGTATAAATTTTTCGCCATATAGTTTTCTAAATAATATTCTTTGGTTTGTGAACTTTTTCTGTTCCAATTTGCATCTGGATTTAATATTAATGGTTTTGCATTTATTAATCTTTCTCTAACTTCTGCTAATCCAAGTAATTCTCCTTTTTCATTCATAACATAAGCATTAAATGTTGGGTCAATCCAAATCCATTTTTTTAAATCGTTGCTGTAAACCATATTTATTACGTGACAATCTTCAAAAACTGTTTCTTTTGGCATACAAGTTACAAATCTTGATTTTATTCCCATTGATAAATAACATTCATTTAAAACTGTTGCCATCATTCTACAATTAACACCTCGATTTTCAGTTTTACATACTTTAATAATATCAATTGCATTTTTTGAAGTTGGATTAGTTGGGGCGCTTCCATCGTGTCGAATAATATTATGGACCCAATGCATTAGATTAATTATTTTTGAAATTTCATTACCAGTTCCTGCAATAGAATCTAATTTTAAATCTTTCCTAATTTTAATTAGATTTGGATTATCCATTGATTGATAACTAAAATTTGGAACAAATCGATTGTCGGCATAATCAAATTTTTCTGCATCTTGTAATTTTTGCAAATAGGTCTGCTTATAAGCAATTTGTGTATATGCTTTTTTAGAATCGTTTAATAAAATGATAAAATCAAATTTTGTGTCTTTTTTTATTTCTACGCTTATTGAATCTTTGTCAGTTATAAAAGTCACTTTTTGACCTAAAGAGTTTGTTTCATATACGTCAGGATTTAATTCAGGCGATATAGTCCACCATTTTTTTTTCAAATTAATTCCATCTCGGATGTCAATTTTTTTTGAAGTTGATTTGATAATTGGAATGTTTTTTTGTGCATAAATGAATTGTACAACAATAGAAAAAATTGCAATTAGACTGATTTTAATTTTCATATTTTATTTAATTTTCTCTTTATATTCCCTTCAAATATACTCATTCCATTCCTACAAAAACAAAAAACCACCCAAAATCAAATTTGGGTGGTTTCCGTATTAAAGCTAAAAAAATTATATTTCAGTCGCTCTGGCAGTTCGAGCATTTCTTCTGTCGCGCAACCAGTATTTTGTTCTCTTAACTAAATAGAACATTACCGGAACCATCACCAAGGTCAACACCGTGGCATAAGTCAATCCAAAGATAATCGTCCAGGCTAATGGTCCCCAGAAAACTACGTTGTCTCCGCCCATAAAAAAGTGCGGATTCAAATCAGTTATTAAAGACAAGAAATCAAAGTTCAATCCGATTGCCAACGGAATCAATCCTAAAACTGCGGTCAATGCAGTCAATAAAACGGGACGCAAACGCGATTTTCCAGACTCGATGATGACTTCTTTTATTTCGGCCAATGATAAATCGTCGTGGCTTTCGAGTTTCTTTTCGGTTACTTTTTTGTCTAATAATAAGACGAAAAAGTCCATTAACACGATTCCATTTTTCACGACGACACCAGACAGGGCAATAATTCCCATCATTGTCATTAATATTACGAAATCCATCTGGGCAATTACATAACCGTAGAAAACACCACTAAAACTCAGCAATACGGTAAATAAAATCACGACCGTTTTCGATACAGAGTTGAACTGTAAAACGATAATTAAACCAATTCCTGCCAAGGCCAAGAAAAGTGCATACATCAGGAAGCTTTGGTTTTTGCCTTGTTCTTCCTGAACTCCAGAGAAGGAATAGGTTATATCTAATGGTAATTTGTAATTTTTCAAATCAGTTTCAATCTGTTTTGTGATTTCGTTTCCATTAAAACCGGTCAGCACATTCGAATAAATAGTCATTATTCGTTTGTTGTTTTTTCGCTTAATCTGATTGTAAGTCGTGGTTTTATTGGTTTGCGAAACAGCCGAAATAGGAACTTGCATAATTTGTCCGTTATTCGGG
>Ga0208508_1000160_pt1 | contig 19002 bp, 12 predicted proteins | sample LakWasMeta1_LOW4_2_FD_183853 | JGI IMG/M metagenome (GOLD analysis project Ga0208508, IMG submission 183853) | Freshwater sediment methanotrophic microbial communities from Lake Washington under simulated oxygen tension - Sediment Metagenome... | ecosystem: Environmental > Aquatic > Freshwater >...
CACCAAATCAATATCTTTTAATTGCAATCCGGCTTGTTTCAAGGCTTTTGGAATGGCTTTCACAGGTCCAATTCCCATAATTCTTGGTTCAACACCTGCCGATGCAAAGTTGACCAAACGGGCAATAGGAGTGAGGTTTAATTCTTTGACCATTTCTTCACTCATAATCAAAACAAATGCGGCACCATCGCTCATTTGCGAAGAATTTCCTGCCGTTACGCTTCCGTCAGCTGCAAAAACAGGTTTTAATCCTGCCAATGCTTCTACCGAAGTTCCGGCTCTTGGACCTTCATCTTTATTTACGATATAGGATTTGGTTTCCTTTTTACCGTTTTCATTAATGAATGTTTGTTCGATAGTTATTGGAACAATTTGTTTGTCAAATTTACCTTCGGCTTGTGCTTTTAAGGCCTTATTGTGTGACTGGAAAGCGAACTCATCCTGGTCGGCTCTTGAAATGTTGTATTGTTTGGCGACAGCTTCGGCAGTCAATCCCATTCCCCAATAATAATCTTCGTGACCAGCTGCTGCCACTGCATAATCCGGTGTTGGTTTGTAACCACCCATCGGAATAAAACTCATACTTTCGGCACCTCCGGCAATGATGCAATCTGCCATTCCAGATTGGATTTTGGCTGTAGCCATACCGATTGTTTCTAATCCAGAAGCGCAATATCTATTGACTGTTACACCCGGAACATCTTCGATTTTCAATCCCATTAATGAAATTAATCGTCCCACGTTGAGTCCTTGTTCGGCTTCCGGCATTGCATTGCCCACCATTACGTCGTCGATGCGTTTCTTGTCGAAATCCGGCAATTCATTCATCATAAACTGGATGGTTTCTGCTGCCAATTCATCAGGACGCTTGAATCTAAATACGCCTTTTGGAGCTTTTCCTACGGCGGTTCTGTATGCTTTTACTATATAGGCTGTTTTCATAAATATTTTAAATTTTGAATTATAAATTTTAAATTATTTGTTGGATTAAATATTTTTTAGACATTTAAAATTCAACATTTATAATTTAAAATTAGTTTCTCAAGGGTTTCCCTTTGGTTAACATAAATTGGATGCGTTCCAATGTTTTTCTTTCGGTGCAAAGCGATAAAAATGCTTCTCTTTCGATATCCAATAAATACTGCTCACTTACCAATGTTGGTTCTGATAAATCGCCACCAGCCATTACATAAGCCAGTTTGTTGGCAATTTTCTTGTCGTGTTCCGAGATGTATTTTCCGGCTTCCATTTGGTCGGTTCCTACCAAGAACATTCCCAAAGCTTGTTTTCCCAAAACTTTTACATCGGTTCTACGAATAGGTTGGGTATAACCGGCTTCGGCCATTAGCAAAGCGTGTTTTTTGGCTTCGGCAATTTGACGGTCTTTATTGACAACAACAACATCTTTTCCGTGTTGCAAAACTCCCAAGTCAAAGGCTTCATAAGCCGAAGTCGAAACTTTGGCCATCGCCACAGTCAAGAAATATTCTTGCAAAACATTCAGTTCCACATCGTTTTTTCGAAATAAATCCGAAGCTCTCAAAGTCATTTCTTTCGATCCGCCACCTCCAGGAATTACGCCAACTCCGAATTCGACCAATCCAATGTAGGTTTCTGCGGTAGCAACCACTTTATCGGCGTGCATACTCATTTCGCAGCCGCCGCCTAAAGTCATTCCGTGAGGTGCAACCACGACTGGAATTCCAGAATAACGCACACGCATCATCGTGTCCTGAAACATTTTGATAGCCATATTCAGTTCTTCATATTCTTGTTCGACTGCCATCATAAATATCATTCCGATATTGGCACCGACGGAGAAATTCGCTCCTTGGTTTCCTATAACCAAACCTTGATATTCTTTTTCGGATAAATCAATAGCTTTATTAATGGCTTGTAAAACATCGCCACCAATGGTATTCATTTTCGACTGGAATTCTAAATTCAAAATTCCGTCGCCTAAATCTTGTATGATTGCTCCGCTGTTGCTCCACACTTTTTTGGTCTCTCGAATGTTATTTAAAATAATGAACGAATCTTGGCCAGGAACTTTGGTTTGTTGTTTTGTAGGCGTGTTATAGAAATATGTAGCGCCTTCTTTTATCGAATAAAACGTAGGACTTCCTGCCCCAACCATTTCACTAACCCAAGGAGCTACTGTCAAACCTTCATTTTTTATCATCTCGATACCATTGACAACGCCAATAGCATCCCAAATTTCAAAAGGACCATTTTCCCAACCGAATCCAGCTTTCATTGCATCATCGATTTTGTAAAATTCGTCTGTAATTTCAGGAACACGGTTAGAAACGTAAGCAAACATCGAAGCAAAACTTCTTCTGTAAAATTCGCCTGCTTTGTCTTTTCCTTTTACCAAAACTTTAAAACGATTGATGGGTTTATCTATAGTTTTTGTTAATTCTAGGGTTGCAAACGAAGCTTTTTTGGCAGGACGATATTGCATAGTGTCCAAATCTAAAGACAAAATATCTCGACCTTCTTTTTTATAAAAACCTTGTCCTGTTTTGCTTCCCAACCATTTATTTTCCATCATTTTGTTGATGAAATCCGGTAATTTGAACAATTCGTGGGCTTCATCATTCGGGCAATTTTCATAAATTCCGTTGGCAACGTGAACCAAAGTATCTAAACCAACCACATCGACCGTTCTGAAAGTCGCCGATTTTGGTCTTCCAATAACTGGGCCTGTTAATTTATCCACTTCTTCGATGGTTAATCCCAATTCTTTGACCAAATGAAACAAGCTTTGGATTCCGAAAATTCCAATCCGGTTTCCAATAAATGCGGGAGTATCTTTGGCTACAACCGAAGTTTTACCCAAGAATTTTTCTCCATATATAGTGAGGAAGTCCAAAACTTCGGTTGAAGTTTGTGGACCAGGAATAATTTCAAATAATTTTAAATAACGCGCCGGATTGAAAAAGTGGGTTCCGCAAAAGTGTTTCTGAAAATCTTCGCTTCTTCCTTCGCTCATAAAATGAATGGGAATTCCGGATGTGTTTGAGGTAATCAAGGTTCCCGGTTTGCGGTATTTTTCTATTTGTTCGAAAACCATTTTTTTGATGTCCAAACGTTCTACCACAACTTCAATAATCCAATCAACGTCAGCAATTTTCGCCAAATCATCTGAAGTATTTCCAGTGGTAATTCGACTGGCAAATTTCTGGTGATAAATAGGAGAGGGCTTTGATTTTAAAGCATTTTGGAAATGTTCGTTGACCAGGCGGTTGCGAACTATTTTGCTTTCTAATGTCAATCCTTTCTTGGCTTCAGCATCGGTGAGTTCTCTTGGAACAATATCTAAAAGCAGGACTTCGACCCCAATATTGGCAAAATGACAAGCAATTCCCGAACCCATAATTCCGGATCCGATTACTGCAACTTTTTTAATAGCTCTTTTCATTTTTTATTTTGGATTATAAATTTAGATGTTGAATATTTTCTTTTCGGAAATTAATTCGTTGATGATTTCTGAAACTTCAATAAAATTTTGAAGTTTTTCTGCCGATACGTTTTGTTTTACTGCTTCATTGAATTTTAAAACAGTCGATTTTGACAATTCTCTTTTTTCTTTTCCAAATTCTGTTAAAAAGATAAGTACTCCACGTCCATCATTTGGGTTTGGTTTTCTGTAGATAAGCCCTTTTTCTTCCATTGATTTCAAGGTTCTGGTCAAGCTTGTTGCTTCCATACCCATTCTTGGACCAAGATTTGTCGATGGAGTTCCATCTTCTTTGTCTATGCTCAACAATGCAAAACCTGTTGCCATTGAGGCATCGTATTTTGCAGCTTCTTCATTGTACATTCTGGCAACAGCTTGCCAGGTCGCACGAAGAATATAGTCTATAGTTTTATCTTTCATATTTTACGCAATCGATTTCAAAGATAATAAAAAATACTATGCACGCATAATAAATTAAAAATATTTTGGTTGTTTTTTATTTGGCACAAAAAAACTCCTCAATTTCTTGAGAAGTTTTTGCAATAATCTGAAATGGTTTCTATTTCATTTTTCCATTGACAACTGCAATAATAGCACCAACGAATGATGCTAATACCATTGATGCAACAACATCAATTATTAATAATTTAACATCAATGGTCTCTTTTGTCATGTTCATAAAAAAATTGGTACTCAAACTCATGAAAAGAGCGATACCGGCTGCTAATTTAATTCCTGGAACGCATTTTGAAATTCCTTCGCCTTGCGCGAAGACATACGATATTAAAAAACCAAAAGCCATGCAGCCTAGAAAAATAAACATCATATTTTCTTTAGCACCTTCTTCTATGGGGAAAGTATCTTTTAGTAAAATACCATAGATTAGCCATCCTAGGAAGAAATCAACAATTCCGCCGACAATTCCTCCAACAATAAAGTTCTTTACATTCATAATTATTTGGTTTTTATTGGTTAATTCAATAAAAGTATTAAAATATTAGTAATGTAATAATTATGTGTATTAAAAATTATTAACTATTTAATTTTTTAAAATGTTAATAACGATTTTCTCAAAACACGTCTCATAATGGATATTTGTTGACTTTAGAATGATTTAATTTTAATCTTTTTTAAAATCACCACTATCAACATCTTTTAAAAATTTAATTAAGCCTGGAAAATAGGTTTTCTGATCATCATACTGTGAGCAGTGACTTCCGTTGGGACAGAATAAAAACCTTCCGTTTTGAACTTCTTTTGAAATCCATTTCATATGTTCCGGATCCATCGTGTCGTATTTTGCACCAATTGTAAGTGTTGGCACAGTTAAAGTTTTAAGTCTATCAGTAACATCCCAATTTTTTAAAGTGGCGTTTCCAGTCATTCCAAATTCACTTTGGCCCTGCATATAGACATATACATTTGGGTTTAAATGTTTGAAAGCCCGAGTTACTGATTCAGGCCATTCTTCTAATGGTTTTCGAAGAAGGTGCTGCGTATAATAATATTTAAACAGTAATTCCTCATATTTTGGATTTGCAAAATCATTGTTTTTTTCCATATCCTGAATTTGTTTCAAAATTTTCGGATCCATTTGTGGTCCAAGGACTTCTTGGGCATATTTATTATAAGCCGGAGCGCTTGCCATCATATTGGCAATAATTAAACCTTTTAAGTTTTTCTGATATTTCAAAGCATATTCCATGGACAGAATTCCTCCCCAAGATTGCCCTAATAAATAAAAATTAGTATTGTCCAGTTTCAATGCTTTTCGAACCTGCTCGACTTCTTCGACAAAACGTTCTGTAGTCCATAAGTGATTGTCATTGGGTTGGTCGCTATAATATGAACCTAATTGGTCATAATAAATATATTCAATACTTTTTTGTGGAAAATAGCCATCAAAGCATTCGAAAAATTCGTGAGTTCCACCTGGGCCACCGTGAAGCAGCAGCACCTTAATTTTGGGGTTGTTTCCAACGGTTTTTGTCCAAACTTTAAACTTACCAACTGGAGTTGTAATGGGAATCATTTTTATGCCGCCAGTATACTGATCGTCTCTTTTGGAGAAGTCCAGATAATTTGCTTTTATTGTCTCTTCCGGATTTTGTTTGCATCCGTTAAATAGAAAAAAACTCACCAATAAAACAACTAAAGTTTTAATTTTCATAATTTTATATTTAAAAATTGAATATAAAATTACACTTTTTTTACTATTAAGAATCTAGTTGTAAATTTTATTGAACAAATCAATATATTTCTCCATAACGATTTTTCGTTTCAATTTTAGAGTGGGAGTGAGGTGACCGCCAGCAATTGACCATACATCTGGTGTTAATTCAAAACGTTTAATTTTTTCCCAATTCCCAAATTTCTCATTTAAAATATCGACTTCTTCCTGAATTCGTTCAATGACTTTTGGATTGGAAATAATTTCTTCATTGGTTGAACCGACGGTAATTCCGTGCAATTTTTCCCATTCTCTGACAAATTCAAAATTGGGCTGAATGAAAGCCGCCGGCATTTTTTGTCCATCGCCAATGACCATAATTTGCTCAATAAAACGAGATTGTTTCATTGCATTTTCCAGTAATTGCGGCGAAATATATTTACCTCCTGAAGTTTTAAACATTTCTTTCTTTCGATCCGTAATTTTAAGGAAACCTTCATTGTCAATTTCACCTATATCGCCCGTGTGAAAATACCCGTCTTGAATTGCTTCATTTGTCAAAGCCTCATCTTTATAATAACCCATCATTACGTTAGGTCCTTTACAAAGAATTTCTCCGTCTTCAGCAATTTTTACTTCTACGTTATCAATTATTTTGCCTACTGTTCCCACTTTGAAACCGTAATTTCGCAAATCGTTCACAGCAATTACGGGAGAAGTTTCGGTTAATCCATAGCCTTCCATTACTGGGATTTCGGCAGCGGCGAAGATTCTGGCAAGTCTTGGCTGCAAAGCGGCACTTCCTGAAACCATTAAGTCTAAGTTGCCACCTAAACCTGCTTTCCATTTGCTGAAAATGAGTTTCCTTGCTATTTTAAGTTGACTCTCATACCAAAATCCATTGGCTCCATAAGGTTCATATTTTAAACCCAAATTGATTGCCCAGAAAAATAATTTTCTTTTTATACCTTTTAGTTCAGCACCTTTTGCAAAGATTTTATCATACACTTTTTCAATAAGTCTAGGAACAGCAGTCATTACATTAGGCTTTACTTCTTTTATATTGTCACTAATTTTATCAATTGACTCTCCAAAATAAATGGCAACCCCATAATATTGGTATAAATACAAAACCATTCTTTCTAAAATATGGCAAACTGGCAAGAAACTCATTGCACGGCTTTTTCCTGCATCAAAAGGTATTCTTGATGCACTACCCAAAACATTGGAAACAATATTTTGATGAGATAGCATTACGCCTTTTGGTTTTCCTGTTGTTCCTGATGTATAAATAATAGTGGCTAAATCCTCTTGCTTTACGTGATTTTTTCTGTCATCAACCACATCCTGATTGCTTTGGTCTTCGCCAAGTGCAAGCAATTCTTTCCAGTTTTTGCACCCTTCAATTTCATTAAAAGAATATACTTCAATTAAATTGGGAACATTTTGTTTGATTAAATTTACTTTCCGCAACACTTCGGCATCCGAGGTAAAACAGTAAATAGCACCGGAATGATTCAGTATATATTCATAATCATCTTCTGAAATTGTAGGGTAAATTGGGATTGTTTGCGCTCCGGTTTGTAAAATTCCAATATCCATAATATTCCACTCGGTTCTATTATTGGTTGAAATCAGAGCAATCTTATCGTCTTTTTTAACTCCCATTCGCGCTAATGCTCTTGAAATCGCATTGGCTTTTGCAATATATTCTTCGGTCGAAGTTTTTACCCAAACTCCATTATATTTGGTAACCAAAGCATCCGGAATGTTATAATGCTCTAATTGAAAATATGGAAAATCAAATAATCGGGTTATTGCTGTCATTTTGGAATAGTGTTAATTTAATGCAAATTAGTAAAAATTATGAATTATTTGATTTTATTTATAAAAAAAGGAGTTGTAATTGAAAATTTATAGATTTAAATACGAAAACTTCACTAACGAAGCTGTGCGAAAAGGCAAAAGACAAAATGAAATCATATTTTTTTGAACATTTATGATTAAATGATTTGTACTAATTTGGTTGATTTCTGGCTACTCATTTTTATGTATTTTTTCTTAAAATAGTTTTTGTTAAATCAAAGTTAAATATATATAAATCAAATATTTACGATTATAATTTCTTAACTTTAGGTTATGAAAAGATACAAACATTGTTCGATTATATTGCTTATTTTTACTCTATTTTTGGGTAATTGTAGTACTGCTTCAGATGAGTTTAAAATATGTGCCAATCCTTGTCCAAAGGCAGAGCCTTGGAGAGTTGAAAGTTTAGATCTGGGACTTCCATGCTTCACCTCCCAAAATTTATGTTTAGAATGGGCTAAAACTCATGGCTATAGCGATAAGCCCTGTGTTAGATGTGACCAGTAGCACATTAGGTTAATTTCAATCTTTAAAAGAGATAATAAATTTCGCTCCCTCATTAATTTTGCTCTCTACGGTAATGTTACCTCCTAAACTAATGATGTGGTTATAAACTAAATAGAGTCCAATTCCTTTACTGTCAACATGATTATGAAATTTTTGGTGTAAACCAAAAATTTTGTCTTTTACAACATTCATGTCAAATCCGAGTCCATTATCCGAAAAAACCAATTGACTAATTCCGTTGAGTTTTCTGGAATGAATGGAAATAATGGGTAAAGAACTGGGTTTAGTGTATTTAATAGAATTTGTGATTAAATTTAGAAATATACTTTCCAGATAGGCTTTGTTGAAACTAATTTTTTCAAGTTCAGAAAAGTCCACATTGATTGTTGCTTTTGAATTTTGAATTAAAGAATTTACGGAACGTGTCACCACATTTAGAGATTCATTCAAGTCTAATTTTTCAATTTTGGCAATATTGCTATTCTCCAGAATCAGAAGGTCAATAGAATCATTTAAAGTTTGCCTTAAATTTTCACTGGTTAATTTTAGCATTTCTATTAATTGTAGAGTTTCGGGATCTTCAATTTTAGAAACATCTAGAAGACTAAAAATAGAAAGTAGATTGTTTACAGGAGATCTCAAATCGTGAGAACTAGTATAACTTATTTTCTTGAGATCATTATTGATTTTTGCAAAATTGGTAAGAAGTAAATTTCGCTCTTCCTCATGTTTTTTGTTGTGAGTAATATTTTTGGCAATTGCATATATCAGATTTTCATTGTCTATTGGCATGGATGTCCATGACAGCCAAACAATCTCTCCACTTTTTGTCACATATCTATTTTCAAAATGCAACAGAGGCTTATTTCTTGTGAGCTCACTTCGAACTTTTGCGGTAATTTCACGGTCATCAATATAAATAAATTCATTGATGGGTTTTGCAAATAATTCCTCGTTTGTATATCCTAATAATTTGGAAACAGCTGGATTTATTTTTTTAAAAAATCCGTCAAAACCAGCAATACACAGTAAATCGGGAGACAATTCAAAAAAATGTTCAAATAGATAATTGCTCTGTGAAATTAAATTATGCTTTCCTGTCATTTTTTATCTATTGTTTGAAATTGATAAATTATAGGGTAAATATATAAGTTTTAAAATAAAATCGTTTCTTTTTTTATAAAGAACGGTGATTGGTTTATAATATAAATTTAAAATATAAAAGCGTCCACCATTGGCAAACGCTTTTAAAATATAGAAAAACTTCTAATTATAATTTCTCAATCCACAATCTGGCATTCACAAAGGCTTCGTGCCAAGGTGAAACTTCATCGTTTCTGTCTTTTGGATAATTTGCCCAGTTCCATTGGAAAGTTGAACGCTCAATATGTGGCATCATAACCAAATGGCGTCCTGTTTTGTCACACATCATTGCCGTATTATAATCAGAACCATTAGGATTTACTGGGTAACTTTCGTAACCATATTTACCTACAATGTTATAGTTTTCTTCCGGTTCTGGTAAGTTAAATTTTCCTTCTCCGTGCGAAACCCAAACTCCCAAAGTACTTCCCACCAATGTAGAAAGCATCACCGAATTATTCTCTTGTATCGTTACCGATGTAAATATACTTTCGTGTTTGTGACTGTCGTTGTGTAGCATTTTTCCGTGAATTTTGTGCTCCGGATTAATTTTTTCCAATTCCATAAGCAACTGGCAACCATTGCAAATTCCGACAGACAAAGTATCTTCCCGTTTGAAGAAATTATCTAAAGCGGTTTTTGCTTTTTCGTTGTATAAAAAGGCTCCAGCCCAACCTTTGGCAGAGCCCAAAACATCCGAATTCGAAAATCCTCCAACAGCTCCAATGAATTGGATGTCTTCTAGATTTTCACGTCCTGAAATCAAATCGGTCATATGAACGTCTTTCACGTCAAATCCTGCCAAGTACATCGCATTGGCCATTTCACGCTCTGAATTGCTGCCTTTTTCACGGATGATGGCTGCTTTTGGTCTCTCGACTGCGCTCGAGATGACAGGGATTTTTCCTGTAAAATGAGTTGGGAATGTATAGGTTAAAGCTTGGTTTTTATAATTGTCGAAACGTGCTTTTGCTGTTCCGTTTTTGGTTTGCTTTTGGTCTAATAGGAAAGACGTTTTAAACCAAATGTCTCTGTATTTGGCAATGTCCAATCCACAAGGGCCAAAATCTAAAGTTGCCTCATTGGTAGCTGTTCCCAGTTTGTAGAAAGCCACATTATTTGATTTCAACTTGTTTTCAACCGTTGCATCATCTTTGGCTTGGAAAACTACAGCGATGTTTTCAGAAAATAAATATTTGATAATGTCTTTTTCTTCAAAAACAGAGAAATCTATTTTAGCTCCCAAATTCACATCGGCAAAACACATTTCCAATAAAGTGGTAATTAAACCACCACTTCCTATATCGTGACCCGCCAAAATTTGATTGTCCAAAATCAATTCTTGCAACGTATTGAAGGCTTTCTTGAAAAAAGCGGCGTCTTTGATAGTTGGCGCTTCGTTTCCAATGGCATTCAGCGTTTGTGCCAATGAAGAACCTCCAAGTTTAAATTCGTCTTGAGATAAATTGATGTAATAAATTGAACCTCCGTCTTTTTGCAAAACAGGTTCTACCACTTTTCTGATATCAATACAGTTTCCACCAGCCGAAATAATCACCGTTCCCGGTGCAATTACTTCGTCATTCGGGTATTTTTGTTTCATCGAAAGCGAGTCTTTTCCGGTTGGAATGTTGATTCCCAACTCGATGGCAAAGTCGGAACAGGCTTCAACGGCAGCGTACAAACGAGCGTCTTCTCCTTCGTTTTTACAAGCCCACATCCAGTTGGCTGACAATGAAATGCCGCGCATTCCGTCTTTGATTGGAGCCCAAACAATATTCGATAACGATTCGGCAATAGCTGTTCTTGTTCCTGCAACAGGGTCAATCAAGCTCGCAATAGGAGAGTGCCCAATTGAGGTGGCAATTCCTTCTTTTCCTAAATAATCCAAGGCTACAACACCACAATTGTTCAAGGGCAATTGCAAGGGGCCGGCACATTGTTGTTTGGCTACTTTTCCGCCTACGCAACGGTCTACTTTGTTGGTCAACCAGTCTTTACAGGCAACTGCTTCCAGCTGTAATACTTGCTCTAAATAAGTCGAAATATTTTTAGCGCTATATTCTAATGCTGGATAATTGTAGTTGATGGTTTTGTCCGTCATTACCGTTTTTGGTGAACTTCCGAAGAAATCTTCCAACGCATAATCCATTGGTTTTAGGCCTGTAGTTTTGGATTGGAAAGTAAAACGATGGTCTCCTGTCACGTCACCCACTTGATACATTGGAGAACGCTCTCTGTCTGCGATTCGTTGTAAAATGTCGATGTCTTTTTTGCCAATAACCAATCCCATTCTTTCTTGGGATTCGTTACCAATGATTTCTTTCGCCGAAAGGGTAGGGTCGCCCACAGGCAATTTATCCAAATCAATCAATCCGCCCGTTTCTTCCACTAATTCCGAAAGACAGTTCAAGTGTCCACCGGCACCGTGATCGTGAATGGAAACAATCGGATTATGGTCGCTTTCCACCAAACCACGAATGGCATTCGCAGCACGTTTTTGCATTTCAGGGTTCGAACGTTGTACTGCATTCAATTCGATTCCAGAACTCATCGCTCCGGTATCTGCGGAAGAAACAGCAGCTCCGCCCATTCCAATTCTATAATTTTCACCGCCAAGAATTACGATTTTGTCGCCTTCCTGTGGTTTGTGTTTGATGGCTTGATCCAGTTTTCCGTAACCAATTCCGCCCGCTTGCATAATTACTTTGTCGTAACCTAACTTGCGGTTGTTTTCTTCGTGTTCGAAAGTCAAAACCGAGCCTGTAATCAACGGTTGCCCGAATTTATTTCCAAAATCAGAAGCTCCATTCGAAGCTTTTATCAAAATATCCATTGGCGTTTGATACAACCATTTTCTTTCGGCTACTGCATCTTCCCAAGGACGATTTTCTTCTAAACGGGAATAGGAAGTCATATAAACAGCGGTTCCTGCCATTGGCAACGAACCCTGACCGCCAGCTAATCTATCACGAATTTCTCCTCCCGAGCCTGTCGCAGCTCCGTTGAAAGGCTCTACGGTTGTCGGAAAATTATGTGTTTCTGCTTTTAGGGAAATGACAGAATCGAATTCCTTGATTTCGTAAAAATCGGGCTTATCGGCAGTTTTGGGAGCAAATTGTTGCACTCTTGGTCCTTTTACAAATGCCACATTATCTTTATATGCTGAAACAATATCGTTGGGGTTTTCCTGGGATGTTTTTTTGATTAATTTGAAAAGAGAAGTTTCTTTTTCCACGCCATCAATAACAAAAGTTCCGTTGAAAATTTTGTGGCGACAGTGTTCTGAATTGGCTTGCGAGAAAGCAAAAATCTCTGAATCGGTTAATTTTCTACCTAGTTTAGCAGACAAATTATCTAAATATTCCACTTCTTCAGTACTTAATGACAATCCTTCCGACTTGTTATAGGCTGCAATATCATCAATGTCTAAAATAGCTTCCGGTTTGATATTGATGGTGAAAATGTCCTGATTCAACTCGGAATATTTTTGCGAAAGCATTGGATCAAAATCAAAAGTATCATCGGAAGCTTTATGAAATTCTTCAATTCGAATGATTCCGGAAATCCCCATATTTTGGGTAATTTCCACGGCATTAGTACTCCAAGGCGTAACCATTGTGGCGCGAGGTCCAACAAAAAAATCCGTCAAAACGGATTTTTCTATTTTATTGGAGTCGGCAAAAAGCCAGTTGAGTTTCGAAATGTCTTGAGCCGAAAGGAGGTTTTGCGTTTGTACTGCAAAAACCGTCTTGCTTTGGTTTTCAAAGAAATGAATCATTGTAATAGTGTAGTTATTGTTGTTTTGTCTGCAAATTTAATCAATTAAGTTTTAAAAAAAAAGCGGCAAATTTGCCGCTTTAGAATTAGTTGATTTCAATCTTCTTGATTGTTGATTTTGAATCTTTCGTTATATGAACCAAATAGATTCCTTTCTGAAGGTTAGGCACCGATATGGTAGAGTTTCGCGTATTCTCTTTTTCGTAAACCTTCTGTCCAATTAATGAGTATATTTCGATAGAATAATCTCCTTTTGGATTATCAAAACTAATATTAAATTCACCATTAGATGGATTTGGATAAATTCTGAATTCATTGGTAACACTTGAATTTCCTTTTATTGCAGTATTTGCAATTTTACTTCCTAAATTGTTACAAGTATCTGTTGTAAATGAATCCCATTGTGTTGTTTTATTGAAGGTTGTGCTTGGAGCCGTAACTGTGGCTTTTCTTCTTAATGTTACATCAGCAGCGAAATTTGCGGTTCCGCCATTAAAGGTTCCAATGATGTCAATAAGTACTCCGTTTTTGAATAATCCTACGGCATCATTTCCGTTAAAGGTCAATTCGGCAGCTGCGGTAGAAATATTTGCTGTGGTCTTGTTGTAACACGCTAATGCAATGGAACTATTTACAATTACAAATTTGGCATTACTATTTAGAGTTCCCGATAAACTTAAACCAGTACTCCAAGAGCCCGCTCCGTTGGTTTGTTTTTTTATTTTATAAATCGATAAATTTATTGCAGCTCCAGTTAAATTTGCAATCTCCAATGCTTTATTATTGGATGATCCTTCAATATATTCCGAGAACAATAATTCAGTAGCTGTGGCAGCTGACGCTGTTGTGGTATTTATTGTATTACTTGCGGCTGATAAATTCCCCGCAGCATCTTTGGCAATTACATAAAATGAATAGGCTGTTGAAGCGGTAAGCCCCGTGATTGTTGTAGTTAATCCAGTTACCGTTGTTTTTAAAACTGAATTCATATATACGTCGTATCCTGTTACTCCAGTATTATCAGTAGCGGCTAACCAGCTTAATGAAATTGAGCTTGTTGTTGTTCCTGTCACTGCTAAACTTGTTGGAGCAGTTGGAGTTTGAGTATCAGGAGTTGGGGTGGCGGTAGTGCCATTCACGGTAGTGCTGGCTGGAGAAGAATTTCCCGCAGCATCTTTGGCAATTACATAAAAAGAGTAGGCTGTTGAAGCCGTAAGTCCCGTGATTGTTGTGGTCAATCCAGTTACTGTTGTTTTCAAAACGCCATTCATATAAACGTCATAACCAGTAACTCCAATATTATCACTTGAGGCTAACCAGCTTAATGAAACAGAATTTGTTGTAGTTCCAGTAACAGCTATACTTGATGGAGCTGTTGGAGCTTGCGTATCTGCTGTTGGATTCCAAATTGCCTGTACATATTCAGGATGGTCAATGTAAGGATTTCTATTGTTTTGACGAGCATAAATAGCATTGTTACGGGCAATTTCTCTAGCACTTACAGGATCTTGAGTATGCCAAGCCAATAACATATTTAAAAATGCGGTTGTAAATACTTGATTGCTTGTGCCATTAAACATTGGAAACGAATATCCTGAAATAGTAGTTTCGTATCGTGTTGCAAAGTATAGATACATTCTGGCAATGTCGCCTTTAAACTCATTGATTGGTTCGAAAACAGTTCCGGTGTATCCAGCTACCGAACTTGATCCAAGCTTGCTTCCATTTAATGATGTCCAAGTTGCAGTTGCTACGGTTCCGTGAGGATAATTTGATCTTTGTCCATTTACTTTTCCATCGGTTGGAGTAATAAAATGGGCATCAGAAACCATTGGTGCTGCCGAACTAAAAGTAGATTGTGGGATGATGTGTTCTCTATTGTAACAGTCACCTTCTACAGAATAGCTACCGCATCTTTGCGTTGATCCAGACGAATAATTGTATGGATCTGTTCCAGATGGATTTTCAGAATACATATCTAATATTGTGGCATCATTCTCATAAAAATTGTCAATATCAGAAGTAAGATAAGTGGTATACAAACCAGCATATCCGTTGTCAGTATGACCTTTGATGATGTTGTACAATTGTGTTTTGAGAGTGTAACCTGTTCCCGTTGCTGTAGTATAATATCCAGCGGGAATTTGGGCAAATGAAAAAGTCGAAAATAGTAATGCGAAAAATAGTAGTTTTTTTTTCATAATTGTTTTTTTAATTTTTGGTTAAATCAAGCCAAAAATAAAAAAACCTTCCAATTTATCGAGACGTTCAATGTTAAATTAATAACAATTTTCTTAACAATTGATTTGGAATCTTTCGCTATTTTAAATTAAGTATGCTACTTTTTGTAAGTTATTGTAGAAATAAACCAATGGTTAAGGCACGGAGACAATCCAATCATTTACTTATTAATTATCAACATTATTTAGGAAAAGGTTTATTTTGATAAGCACCCAAATCAGGAGGCAAAGTTCTTGTGTTTCCCAGTATATCCAAAGGTATCAGATAAGTCGAATTTCCTTTGGCGAAGGCTGCAGAAGTACTGTCAATATTGAGTCTGTTTTCAGCAATTTTAAAGAATTTTGGGTCATTTTTTACAAGAGTATTACTTAGAAGAATATTGTTATAATGAGTTGGATCTGTATTGAATTGATATAGAGGGTTATTGGTATAGTTATTTGAAGTATTATCAAACTTTAAAAGACAATTATTAAATTGGTAAGCAAAAGTGGCTCCTGCTTTTTTATCTAATTTTAATTCATTAGAGTAGGAACCATAAATAATGCAATTGTTGAATGTTGCAGCTGTTAAATTTTTTACTTCCGGGATAGCGCCATTAAAATAATTATTCACCTTAACTGAGAATTGATTTGAACTTGGCCAATTATTGTTGAAAGTACAATGGGTAAACTTATAATCTCCACCATATTCACAAAACAAAGCACTGAGTCCTGCATTATTAATCACCAAATTTTCTCCATTAATTTTCGCCGTTTGGGCAAGAATTCCATAATTGGTAGAATTATAAATTTGGGTGTTTTTTATTTGCACCGTTGTCCCGTTATTGTTTTGAATCAACAACCCAATGCTTGCATTTTTTATTGTCAAATGATTTATTTTATGGTTTGTGCTTCCGTCTGTGAGCCAAATTGCTCCCCATTGTCCCGGAACATCAGCAAAATCAGGTTCTAATCGATCACCTTCAAAAATAACTTCATTTTCAAGTTTATCGGTTGTAGAAGCTGAACCATTTACATTTAGTGCTGCATTTGTTGCTAAAATAAGACCTGAATTAGCGTGAAAATGGACTCTTGCACCCGGATCAAAAGATACCGTTTTTCCGGAAGGAACCGCAGCATAACCATAAATCACATACGGTTTTTCATTTGTGAAGGTGAGTTCGTTGCCATTTAATGGGTCGGTTTCACTTAAAAAGAAGCCATAGATTTCCTCATCACCAATGGGTAGTGTTTCTGTTGTTCCATCATCAAAACGTTGCGGATAAAGAAAAACAGCATCCTGAATGAGCGTCACTAATTCCACTTTTTGAAGATTTGTTCCACCGTCAAATAAAATCTGGTCTGTGTATAGAAAATCAGTTGGGTTGGCATCGGCAATGTTTGCAGTAGTTTCAATAAAAATATACATACTGTCTTTTGCCAAAAGATTCACGTTGTCGAATGATTTTCCTTGATTTCCCTGCATTCCGTCAACGGTCATTCTGTATTTTGAACTTAATCCTTTACCTAATTTTATACTTGGAATGGTAATATCATTTTTGCTGTGATTATATACTTTTAAGGTATAAGTGCTTGAACCAATGTCAGTAAAAACGGTGTCTAAATAGATGGTATCTTTCGAAAATTCTAAATCTCCGGTGCTTGCCACAGTTTCAAAATCGGTTCGACAAGAGCTAAAAGAAATAAGGATTCCAATAAAAAACAGAAAAGTAAACTGACGCATTTTGTTAGATTTTTTTGTAAAAATAGTAAAAATCCAATAGGATTGTAGAACGATTTTCAATTTTGAATATATAATACCATTTAACTTCTTAATCTTTTATATAAATTTACACTTTTAAAGCAAAACTTATGACATTCAACAAAGATAAAATCATTCAATATTGCAACGAAATTTCGAAAAACACTTTAATGCAAACACTGCATATCAAATTTGTTGATGCAGGAGAAGATTATTTAGTGGCAACAATGCCTGTAAATCCTTCGGTTCACCAGCCAATGGGTTTGTTGCACGGCGGAGCTTCAGTTGCTTTGGCTGAAAGTGTGGGAAGTGCAGCCTCGATGTTATTTGTCAATTCAGAACTTAGTGAAGTTCGCGGAATTGAAATATCGGCGAATCACCTGAAAGCAAAACGCGACGGAATTGTGACAGCGACAGCAAGAATTCTTCACAAAGGAAGAAGCATCCATCTTTGGGAAATTCGGATTACCGATGAAAAAGAGTCTTTAATTTCGCTGTGTAAACTGACCAATATGATTTTACCAAAAAGAAAAAGCCAAGATTAATAATGAAAATAATTTTAGACAAGGCTAAGAATCAATTTGAACAAAATCTACCTTTTGTAATCTATAAAAAACCTAATGACACCTATGTTATTGGGATTTTTCAGAAAAATAATGCTTTATTTGAAGTAAACGATTTTACTGAAAAAGGTTTTATTTTTGCTTCTTTCGACGGAAGTAAAAAGCTATTAATTCCAAAAAACGAATCCGAAATCATTAGTGTTATTTTAGACAAGAACAAGGCTGATATTTTGGAAAAAGAATATGATTTACCAAATGAATCAGACAGAAATAATTTCGAAAATTTGGTTGCCAAAGGAATTCAAGCCATCAAAAACAACGAATTCAAGAAAGTAGTTTTATCCCGAAAAGAAACGGTTGATTTGGTTGATTTTGATTTGGTTGCCACTTTCGAAAAGTTAGTTCAGTTGTATCCCAGCACTTTTGTTTATTGTTTTTTTCATCCAAAGGTTGGTCTTTGGCTTGGTGCCACACCGGAACAACTATTAAAATCCAAAGATTTCATGTTCGAAACTATTGCTTTGGCAGGAACCCAAAAAGACAATGGTTCTGATGACGTTTTTTGGCATAAAAAAGAAGAAGAAGAACAGCAATTTGTCACCGATTATATTTTAGAAATACTAAGCGAAGTTGCTTTCGATGTATTGGTTTCAAAGCCTTACAGTGTAAAAGCAGGAAGTATTTGGCACATCAAAACAGATATTTCGGGCGTTCTGAATTCGGATTTTGGTTTGCAACAAGTGATTCAATTATTGCATCCGACACCAGCAGTTTGTGGCTTGCCGAAGGAAAAATCGAAAGCATTTATTTTGGAAAACGAAAATTACGACAGAACTTTTTATACCGGTTTTCTGGGTGAATTAAATATGGAAAACAAAACCGATTTGTTTGTAAATTTGCGCTGTATGGAAATTTGTGATTTACAGGCCAATTTGTTTATGGGTTGTGGCATCACAAAAGACAGCATTCCCGAAAAAGAGTGGGAGGAAAGCATTAATAAATCATTGACGATGAAGAGAGTATTAGATTTATAATTTCAAAATTACAATAATGAAACTAGACATATTAGCATTCGGTGCGCATCCAGACGATGTGGAATTAGGCTGTAGCGGAACTATCGCCAAAGAAATCGCATTAGGAAAAAAAGTGGGAATTATTGATTTGACCCGTGGCGAACTTGGTACACGCGGCTCTGTTGAAATTCGAAACAAGGAAGCTGCAAATGCTGCCAAAATTCTGGGTGTTTCTGTTCGGGAAAATCTGGATATGCGCGATGGTTTTTTTGTGAATGACGAATCACATCAATTGGAAATCATTAAAATGCTTCGAAAATACAAACCTGAAATAGTTTTATGTAATGCCATTGACGATCGTCATATTGACCACGGAAAAGGAAGTCAATTAGTTTCAGATGCTTGTTTTCTGTCTGGTTTGATCAAAATTGAAACCGAAATTAATGAAGAAAAGCAAGAGGCCTGGCGACCAAAATTAGTCTATCATTACATACAATGGAAAAATATCACACC
>Ga0208508_1000161_pt1 | contig 18926 bp, 18 predicted proteins | sample LakWasMeta1_LOW4_2_FD_183853 | JGI IMG/M metagenome (GOLD analysis project Ga0208508, IMG submission 183853) | Freshwater sediment methanotrophic microbial communities from Lake Washington under simulated oxygen tension - Sediment Metagenome... | ecosystem: Environmental > Aquatic > Freshwater >...
GTTTGCTGATTCAAGTTTCTAAAGGTTAAAAAATGAAGATTTTAGTGATTGGCGGCGGTGGCCGTGAGCATGCATTGGCCTGGAAAGCCGCGCAAAACAAAGCGGTGAGCCGTGTTTATGTAGCCCCTGGCAACGCCGGCACAGCCCTTGACCCTGACATGATGAACATACCGGTCACTTCAGTGCCTGATCTGGTTAAATTCGTGCAGGATGACAGCGATATCTACCTCACCATCGTCGGCCCTGAAGCACCATTATCCCAAGGCGTAGTAGATGCCTTCCGCGCCGCCGGCCTCAAAATTTTTGGCCCGACCAAAGCCGCCGCGCAGCTGGAATCTTCAAAAGACTTTGCTAAAGCCTTCATGGTCAGGCACAACATCCCTACCGCGGCATATGCCACATTCACCGATGCAAAACTTGCCCACGACTATGTGAAACAGCAAGGCGCACCTATCGTCATTAAAGCTGACGGTCTGGCCGCAGGCAAAGGCGTAGTGGTTGCAATGCATGAAGACGAAGCACATGACGCGATTGATGCCATGCTGGCAGACAACAAACTGGGTGCTGCCGGTGCCCGCGTGGTGATTGAAGAATTTCTGACCGGTGAAGAAGCAAGCTTCATTGTCATGGTGGATGGTAAAAACATTTTGCCGCTTGCCACCAGCCAAGACCACAAACGTTTGCTGGACAAAGACCTGGGCCCCAACACCGGCGGCATGGGTGCATATTCACCGGCACCTGTCGTTACGCCGGAAATCCACGCAAAAGTCATGCGCGAAATCATCACACCAACCGTTGAAGGCATGGCTAAAGATGGCATTCCCTATACCGGCTTTCTGTATGCAGGCTTGATGATTACACCTAATGGCGACGTTAAAACCCTGGAATTCAACTGCCGTATGGGCGACCCGGAAACCCAGCCTATCATGCTGCGCTTAAAGAGCGACCTGGTCGCATTGGCCGACCATGCCATTAACGGCACACTGGATAAAGCGGAAGCCGAGTGGGACAGGCGTACAGCGTTAGGTGTGGTAATGGCTTCTGCCAATTACCCTGACACGCCGCGCCTGGGCGATGAGATTACCGGCCTGCCTAAAAACCTGACCGATGCGCATGTGTTCCATGCCGGCACAACCATGAAAGATAGCCATGTGCTCACCAGCGGCGGCCGCGTTTTATGCGTGACGGCGTTAGGCGAGACCGTTAAGTTTGCACAGCAGCAAGCCTATAAAATTCTGGATGAGATCAAGTTTGATGGCGCACAATACCGTACCGATATTGGCTACCGTGCTATTAAAGGTTAATTTCGAACAAATAATTTTACGCGATGTATTTTAATCCGAATTCCGTCATTCCGGCATACGATTTTGCCAGCGCTTCAGCGCTTAGCAAATCAGAGTGCCCGTGGTGCGAAGGCCGGAATCCAGGCCAGGTGAAATTTAGAGTGCTAGCTTCAATGAAAATTTGTCAAAAATTCCACTACGACTTAATTATTTAAAATATTAAATTAACGCTTACTCTTACTTGTGCAATTTTGTTTATTCAGTAAATTTGTCTGGATTCCGGCCTCCGCCGGAATGACACTATGGGCATGCGGCTGTTAATGTCACAAGTAAGCTAAAAAGAGAATACTGATGAACACCAATGATGTTTTAAGCTACCTGCAGAACCTGCAAGCCAAAATCGTAGAGGCCATCGAACTGGTAGACGGTAAAAACTTTTTGCAGGATAGCTGGCAGCGCCCTGAAGGCGGTGGTGGCAACTCATGCCTGCTTGAAGATGGCAACGTGTTTGAACGCGCGGGTATCGGCTTTTCTCATGTATTAGGTACCAAATTACCGCCGGCAGCCAGTGTAGCGCACCCAGAGGCAGCCGGCCGCTCCTGGGAGGCAATGGGCGTTTCGCTCGTATTCCACCCACGCAACCCATACGTGCCGACCGTGCATATGAATGTACGTTTCTTTGTAGCAAAAGCACAAAATACCTCAGAGCAGGACATCTGGTGGTTTGGTGGCGGCATGGATCTGACGCCTTACTATGGTTTTGAAGAAGATGCAGTACATTTCCACCGCACCAACAAAACCGCACTTGATGCATTTGGGCCGGATTACTACCCTAGATTCAAAAAAGAGTGCGATGAATACTTCTACCTGAAGCACCGCAAAGAGCCACGCGGTATCGGCGGCATCTTCTACGATGACTTCAATGAGCTGGGATTTGACAAGTGTTTTGCTTTCCACCGTGCTGTTGGCGATAGTTTCCTGCAAGCCTACCTGCCAATTGTTCAGCGCCGCAAAGATACGCCTTACGGTGAGCGAGAACGTGATTTTCAGGCTTACAGGCGCGGCCGCTATGTAGAGTTCAACCTGATTTATGACCGCGGTACCATTTTCGGCCTGCAGTCTAATGGCCGTACAGAATCCATCCTGCTCTCCATGCCACCTATCGTGAAATGGCGCTACGACTGGAAACCGGAAGCAGGTAGCGCGGAAGCAAGACTTTACACCGACTTCCTGATAGAAAAAGACTGGCTGTCGCTTAAGCCTTAACACAGCCACATGGAGTGATGTGCATCATGAGAATTTCAGCTGAAGCCCGCGCACTGGCGCAAGACCTGCTCGATTTTATTGATGCCAGCCCCAGCCCATGGCATGCAGTCGCCAGTGTTGAACAGCGCCTGCTCAAGCAAGGCTTTACCCGCCTTGAAGAAAGCCAGTGCTGGCAGCTGACTGCCGGCAAAAGCTATTTTGTAGTGCGCGGCGGCGCATCTGTGATTGCCTTCACGCTTGGCAAGCAGGCACTCGCTGACAGCGGCTTCCGCATCATTGGCGCACATACAGACTCCCCGGGCTTAAGGCTGAAACCACAAGCTGCGTTTGGCAGTGACGGCCTGGTGCGTATCGGCGTTGAAGTCTACGGCGGGCCTATTCTGGCCACATTTACTGACCGCGACTTGAGCATTGCCGGCCGCGTGACTGTGCGTACAAAAAACGGGCATGAAACAAAGCTGCTGAAATTTGACAGCGCGCTGATGCGACTGCCCAACCTCGCCATCCACATGAACCGCGAAGTCAACGACAAAGGCCTGGTACTGAATAAGCAGACCGAGCTGCCGCTGCTGTTTGCCGAGAGCGAAAATGGCATTGCAGCTGACAAACAGTTTCTGGCCCACTTAGGCGATACGCTTGGCGTAGATACTACTGACATACTCAGCTTTGAATTAAACGTATTCGACACTCAAAAAGGTGTTTTCTGGGGTGCTAATCAGGAGTTCATCGCCGATAGCCAGCTCGATAACCTGGCATCATGCCATGCTGCCATCACTGCATTGCTGGCAGCCGGGCAGACAGAGTCAACCAATGTCTGCGCACTGTTTGACCATGAAGAAGTAGGCAGCGAAAGTGCATCGGGCGCGGGCGGCAGCTTTCTGGCAGACACCATCAGCCGCATTGCCAGCAATAGCGGCTTGAATGAAGAAGAACGGCTGCGTGCTCTGGCGCAGAGCTTTTTTGTCAGCGCAGACATGGCGCACGCCTATCACCCCAACCATCCCGGTGCGTATGAACCTTGCCACCATGTGCTGGTGAACAAAGGCCCCGTCATTAAAACCAATGCTAACCAGCGCTATTCAACCAACGCAGATACCGCTGCCCGTTTCATCACGCTTTGCGAAAATGCCGGCGTACCTTACCAGCAATATGCACACCGTACAGATCTGGGCTGCGGCAGCACCATAGGGCCGATAATTGCCTCTGGCCTGGGCATTGCCAGTGTCGACGTAGGCTCACCCATGTGGGCGATGCACAGCATCAGGGAAAGTGCCGGCGTTCTTGACCACTGCTATATGACTGCTGTGCTGCAAGCCATGTTCAAAAGCTAGCCAGCACGCGCCAGCACCACGCTGGCAGCGGGCTTGCCTTCAATGCCTCCCGGCCCAAAAGTATGCAGTGCTTTTTTTATTGGCCTCACCAATTTTGGTGTTACGATTCATTAACATTTCAATTACCATGATCGCTTAATCAATCATACTTAAATCACAGCAAGAAGGATTCCACCCATGCTCAAGCAGCTTTTGCGCACCAAATCCATAGTCGCCCACTCTGATAGCGGCCTTAAGAAATGCCTCTCCGCATTCGACCTGGCACTGTTAGGCATAGGCTGTGCAATCGGCACCGGCATTTTTGTACTGACCGGCATCGCGGCAGCCACGCAATCCGGCCCCGCTGTCGTGCTGTCTTTCATCATTGCCGGCGTAGCTTCAGGCTTTGCGGCACTCGCGTATGCAGAGCTTGCAGCCTCGGTAGGCGGCTCCGGCAGCGCCTATGGCTACAGCTATGTAGCGTTTGGCGAATTCATCGCATGGGTCATGGGCTGGATATTGCTTCTGGAATATGGCGTGGGTGCAGCGGCTGTTGCCAATGGCTGGTCGGGTTATTTTATCAACACCCTAAGCAACTTTAACGTGCACTTGCCCGAAGCGCTCACCAAAGCGCCAGTCATGGGCGGCATCATCAACTTGCCTGCTTTTGCCATCATCTGGACACTGACCATTCTATTAATTATCGGCGTGAAAGAGAGCGCCCGCTTCAATAACATCATCGTGATTGTGAAGCTTTCAACCATTGCAATCTTCATTGCGCTGGCCTCTGCCCACCTTAATACAGATAACTGGCAGCCATTCATGCCTTACGGCTGGTTCAGCACACTCGAGAATGGGAAAAATATCGGCGTACTGGCAGGTGCCTCTTTAGTGTTCTTTGCTTATTTTGGCTTTGATGCAGTTTCTACGGCAGCCGATGAGGCAAAGAATCCGCAGCGCGATTTACCGATAGGGTTGCTGGCTTCACTCGTATTCTGCACGGTTGTATACATTATCGTATCTGGCCTGCTGACAGGCATTGTGCCTTACACAGAGCTGAACGTGTCATCCCCGGTGGCATACGCACTCACAAAAATCGGCCATACATGGTCTTCTACCCTGGTAGCAACAGGTGTACTGGCTGGCTTGATTACCGTGTTACTGGTGCTGCTTTATGGCCTCACCCGCATTCTTTTTGCCATGAGCCGCGATGGCTTGATTTCACCTGTCTTCTCAATTGTTAACCCAGACCGCCACACCCCTACACGCATCATTTTAATGTGCGGCTTCATTGTATCGCTGGTGGCCGGTTTTATTCCACTGGGTGAACTGGCAGAAACCGTCAACATCGGCACCCTGGCAAGTTTTGTAATGGTATGTGTCGGCGTCATCGTGCTGCGCATTCGCCAGCCTGAACTGCACCGGCCATTCAAAAACCCATGGAATCCGCTGATTCCAATGCTAGGCATATTGTCGTGCGGCGCTTTGATGACGTTCTTGCCGTCCAGCACCTGGCATAGATTCGGCTTATGGGTAGTGGCAGGGATTATCTTTTACTTTGCTTACTCAATCCACCATAGCAAGTTGGGTAAATTCCATAAAAATCAAAACACTTAAATAACTACATGAATGTGGGCAATAAAAAAGCCAGCTTTAAAAGCTGGCTTTTGATTTTTTAATCTGACTGCGTCAGATTAAAACTGAATTACAGTGACAATACCCATTCAACGATTGTCTTAATATCAGCATCTTTAACTTGTGGGCTGTTTGCCGGCATAGGCATAGGACCCCAAACACCGCTACCACCTTTTTTAACTTTTTCTACCAGTTTAGCTTCCGCAGTTTTATCGCCTTTGTATTTTGCTGCAACATCTTTATATGCTGGGCCTAATACTTTTTTGTCGATACTGTGGCAAGCCAAACAGCCGCTTTTTTGTGCTAAAGCTTGAGCAGCTGCAGCATCTACAGCGTTTGCCTGTGCTGCAGCAAACATAGAACCAGCAGCAGCGATTGTTAATAATAAAGCTTTCATGCTATCTCCTTGAATTAACGCTTAATAATTATTTAATTTACAACGTAGTAATGATACCCATAATTTAACTTTTAACAAGTGACCATAATCAAAAAATCACTATTAATTCTAACCAGGTTCAATCAATCACCCCTGATAAATCACAAGAGACTTTGTGAATATTCAACGCCTGATATATCAACACGTTGACACAACTCGCTTTTTTCTTTGCTAGTAATTATCTGTAGAGAAAAAAGCTACATCGTCTCTACGCTATATTCGACTGACATAGTGTGGGTTCGGTTCGGGCTAATCACTACTGAATTCTCCAGCGCATTCGCTGTTTCCACACAAATCATCTTGCGCCACTCATCCGGCGTGCCCATATCATTCATCTGGTGTGCTTTTTCTGCCCACGGATTCCAGATCACTGTTGATTGGCTTCCGGATTTTGCAATACGGATTTCACGCTTTAACCCTGGGTCATGTATCACGCAATCGGCATTTGTATTCAAGTAAACACGGTCAAACTCACCATTAAATCGCACATCGCTGGTCTCTACCCTGCGCTCATAATTAAACACTTTATCTGCATAGAGCGTGTCTTCGAGGCCCTGAATGTGAACAGAAGCCACGTCACTCACCTGAAAATAAGTATGCAATGCCTCACCCACCATAAACGGATGATCCGCTTTATTCGTGGTTGCCAAGTCCAGCCTCAGGGTCTCACCGATAGTGATAGTGAGTACTAGCAAATGCGGGTAAGACAGCTGCCTTTTTGATTCGGCTGGCTCCAGCATCTGCAATACCAGGCGCGTAGCGCCGTTTCTCATGGTCTCGGTATCTACCAGCTGCCATGGCATCACACGTGCAAAACCGTGGGGACATAGCGTGCTGTCTGTAGGGTGCGCACCAAACCATGGCCAGCAGATTGGAATGCCGCCGCGAATGGAACGCCCCTGCACATAGCGTGCATTGCTTGATAACCACAGCACAGGCTGCTTTTGTGATTTTGGCTGCCACTCCATCACATGTCCGCCCTGCAGGGCAATTTTGGCCGTTGCCAGGTCGTTGTCGATTTCGATGTAATCCAGCCCGGTATCATCTCGAACAAAGCGGATATGGTGGCTTTCAGCCTCGGCCACCGGATTGATTTTTACTGCTGCACTGGTTTGCGTCATTTGGGTACTCTAAGTCTACTTAATATTCAGGCAGCCATCCATTGATGGCTGTTTATCTCTGCTTTTCAATTTGAAATTGCCTATTTCTCGATCTGAGAAACATCGCGTACCGCGCCACGAGCCGCACTGGTGCTCATGGCTGCATATGCACGCAAGGCTGGCGAAACCACACGCTCGCGATTAACCGGTTTCCAGGCATCCTTACCTTTATTCTCCATTTTTGCACGGCGGTGTGATAACTCTTCATCGCTCACGGCCAGATGGATAGTACGGTTAGGAATATCGATTTCAATCGTATCGTTTTCCTGCACCAGGCCAATCGCGCCGCCCTCAGCCGCCTCAGGTGAGGCATGGCCGATACTCAAGCCGGATGTGCCGCCTGAGAAACGGCCATCGGTCAGCAAGGCACACTCTTTACCCAGACCTTTGGATTTCAGGTATGAAGTCGGGTACAGCATTTCCTGCATGCCTGGCCCGCCACGCGGGCCTTCGTAACGAATCACCACTACATCACCCGCGACGATTTTGTCTGCCAGAATCGCTTCCACAGCAGAATCCTGACTTTCAAAGATGCGTGCACGGCCCGTAAATTTCAGAATGCTGTCATCCACACCGGCGGTTTTCACAATGCAGCCATCCAGCGCAATGTTGCCATACAGCACTGCCAAACCGCCATCCTGCGAATAGGCGTGCTCTTTATCGCGGATGCAGCCTTCAGCACGGTCATCATCAAGTGTCGGGTAAAGCATGCTCTGGCTGAATGCAATGGTAGTAGAGATGCCGCCAGGTGCCGCCCGGAAGAATTTCTTAACATCTTCGCTATCGGTCACTTTGATGTCCCAATGGTTCAAGGCATCACCCAAAGTTGCACTATGCACGGTAGGCGTATCACGGTGAATTACACCGGCACGGTCCAGCTCACCCAGAATCGCCATCACGCCACCGGCGCGGTGCACGTCTTCCATATGGTATTTAGCAGTCGCCGGTGCCACTTTGCTCACGCATGGCACTTTGCGCGAAATCTGGTCAATATCGCTCATGGTGAAATCAATACCGGCCTCATGCGCTGCAGCCAGCAGGTGCAATACCGTATTGGTAGAACCGCCCATTGCCACATCCAGGCTCATCGCGTTTTCAAAAGCTTTAATATTGGCAATGCTGCGCGGCAGCACGCTGTAGTCATCCTGCTCGTAATGGCGTTTAGCCAGTTCAACAATCAGACGGCCGGCTTTCAGGAACAATTCTTTACGTGCGGCATGGGTTGCCAAGGTAGATCCATTGCCTGGCAAGCTCAAGCCCAGAGCTTCGGTCAGGCAGTTCATTGAATTGGCAGTGAACATACCCGAACATGAACCACAGGTTGGGCATGCAGAGCGCTCAATCTCGTCAGATTCAGCATCAGAGACTTTATCATCGGCTGCAGCAACCATGGCATCAACCAGATCCAGTTTATGCGTATTGCCGCCCCAGTTCACCTTACCGGCTTCCATCGGGCCACCAGAAACAAATACTACCGGAATATTCAAACGCAGTGCCGCCATCAACATGCCCGGGGTAATCTTGTCGCAGTTTGAAATACATACCAAGGCATCTGCACAGTGCGCGTTTACCATGTATTCCACGCTATCGGCAATCAAATCACGGCTAGGCAGGCTGTAGAGCATGCCGCTGTGGCCCATGGCAATGCCGTCATCCACCGCAATCGTATTAAACTCTTTTGCCACGCCACCCGCTTTTTCAATCTCACGGGCAACCAGTTGGCCCATATCTTTTAAATGTACATGGCCAGGTACGAACTGCGTAAAAGAGTTAGCAACAGCGATGATAGGCTTAGTGAAGTCGCCATCTTTCATCCCGGTAGCACGCCACAAAGCGCGTGCACCTGCCATATTGCGGCCATGAGTAGTAGTGCGTGAACGATAAACAGGCATGATAGAAAATCCGTAATTGATTGAACAATAAATAAAAGTGTAATTTTAGACCAGCTAGCGCTAACTAGCCAAAGAAATATGATACTGAGAACTTATCCCACATTAAGAATAAGGGCTATCAGGCAAGGACCAATAACAATTTTTAAGTATATATGACGTTAAGCTGCTGTTATATTTTTCTTCAATACATCACCAATTCTGGTGATGTATTGAACAGCATAGCTGGCTACACTTCCCTTTTTAAATATTTAATGGAGAGCCCTATGCACCCAGTCATTGCAAAAACCTTCGGCGGCCTATCAACCCAGTATTATTTCCGCCATCTTATTTTGGGCGCACTTCTGCCGGCACTCGTGCTCTTCATGCTGAGCCAAGGTGGTCACCACATTCAAATCGGCATGATTGTATTCTTTGTAATTAACACCCTGCTGTACCCATATTCACGTTTTGTTTATGAAAGTATTATTCACTTCTTAATCGGTGAGAATATATTTCTGGTGAATGCTGTCCTCATGCTTTTTGTAAAGCTAATGACAATGGCCATATGCTGGTCTGCCGCTATATTTATTGCTCCGGTTGGGCTGGCGTACCTTTACTTTCACCACAGCAAAGCAAACGATTAATTCATCCAATCAAGTGCTGCATTTAGCAGCGCTTTCCTTGCGTTTTTAAAGCATATCGCTAACAATCCAATCAGGCTCACCTTAATACTAAACGTCAGGTCTGATATGAAAATAAAAAAACTTTTACGCGTTGAGTGGGATGCCGTGGCGGGAATTCTGGCCGCGGTAGTAGCAATCGTCCTGCATTTTCTGCATGTGGTCGATGAACATGTGATCCTGCCTATAGTGCTGGCACTGATGGCATTGCTGTTCACCAATTTCATGCGTCACACCAGAAACAACGAGCAGACGGCAGAGCAGGTAGAACATACAGCACACGTGGTGGGCGATATTCAGTCAGCGCTAAAAGTTCCAGATGTGATTCTGATTGGGCCGCGGCATTTACGCTCAAAGAATGAACAGTTTATCCAGCACATGAGCGGCGACACTCTCTGGTATAACGTTTGCCTTTCCATGTATAAACCGCAGCCGCTCTTCGACGCGCTGTTACGCCCTGCCATTGAAAACCCGCTGGTGTCTTCAATTCAATTCATTCTTGATATCAACCAGAAAGAACTCTGGGAGCAGGTAATAAAAGCTCGGATTACCTCCTGCAGCGGCAGCGAAAAAGTCAGGGAGCCGCGCTGGTACAGTCTGGGCAAGAATGTTTCTTTCATTCTTGCTGATAACCAGTCTAGCGGCGGGGCTGAAGCACTGCTGAGTTTCTGGGGTGAGCCTTTCATGGCGCAATCTACAGAGCGCGATGTGCCGCGCTTTATTTTTCACGTGCAGAAGAATTCAGAACTTTTACCGCATTTAATCGAGCTTGAACGCAGCCAAGCACGTGCCCATTAAGACTAGGCCTCTGGCGAACCAGATATGGCATCACTATTCACAGACATCCCTGAAACATTGCCTGCAGAGCTCTTCGAGACATTAATTTCCAGCAGCACAGTAAAAATCGAGCGCATCGTGTCGCGCGGGCACGCCTCACCTGCCGGGTTCTGGTATGACCAGCCAGATAACGAATTTGTGCTTATCATTCAGGGTTCTGCGGGCATAAGGCTTGAGAATAACGATAATGTTATAACGCTTAAAGCCGGCGACCATCTCAACATTGCTGCCCATGTCAGGCACCGTGTTGAGTGGACCGATGCAGCGTGTGACACAATCTGGCTTACAGTACATTATTAATATGGATTTATAGTATGAAGAGATGGCCGGTTCCCGACAGCGATAACAAAGAAGTGCCCAAGCATGGCGAGAGCGGGTCTTTCTGGGAAGACCGTGGTGACAGGCATCACTGCGGGATTGATATATATGCTCCCAAAGGCAGCCATGTTTATGCAGCGAGCGATGGAAAAGTCATCGAAACCGGCATATTCACAAAACCGGAAACAGTGCCGTACTGGAACACGACTCATTACATCCTGATTCAAGATTGCGATACCGGCCGTTTCAGCCGCTGGGCAGAATTGAACAGTGCAACCGTTAGCGCCGGAGATACGGTAACAGCCGGGCAACTGATAGGCTGCGTTGGCGGCGTGCTTAACCCTGACAAGATTGACACTAAAGCACCGCCATACATTCAACGGCTCAAACATCACGGGCGCCTTAGCATGCTGCATTTTGAACTATATGGTGAAGATGCCATGCCGGACGAGATACGCCTGTGCCTGGGCGGCAACACGCCCAAAGGTACCAGGCCGGCAAACCTGCTAGACCCGACAGATTATTTCCACGATAGCGCAATTTAAGAGGGTTTGATGTCAGACTTAGCTAGTAAAGAAGAAACCGTTTACGGGGCACAATGGAATAACGTTCATGAAGGCTATTTTTCCAGCCCCGAAGTAGCCAACGCATTAATACAGAAAATCCATGAAATAGCCTATCAATCACGGCCAAATAAAATCATAGATTTAGGTGGAGGCACAGGATTTTTATTGTCAGACCTCGACCTCGCTGACATTCACCAGCGTATTACCCTGATAGATCTGGATAATTCAGCAGCCCAGCTCTCTATTGCAAAATCAGCAGGGTTAAGCTGCGTACAAAGCTCTGTGGATACTTTCTCAAGAGCGGATGTTGGCAATGCAGACCAACGTTTTTTATTCATCATGCGCTCGGTTTTACATTATTTCGGCAAAGATGGGCTACGCGCGGCGATCAGGCATATCCGAGAGCAAGCAAGGCCGGGAGACTACTTTATCCATCAGAGCGCATCATTTTCCAATAGCTACGATGCCGACTGTATCAACCGGCTTTATAACCTTCTGAATACCGGCAAGTGGTATCCGACCATTGATTTCATGAAAGAGTGTTTGCTTGCCGAAAACTGGCATGTTGAGGAAATATGTCCGGCGCTGCCGTTAAAACTTAGAAGTGAAGATTTGATGCAAAGGTACCATCTTGATGATGCTGGTATTAACCGTATTGGCGAACAGTTATTTCAAAACAGCAATTGCTCAGAAAACATCCTGGTAAAAACAGATGGTGGCTTCTGCGCTAGCCTGAATTATTCAATCTATATATGTACACCCATCCCCGCTCCATCAATTCTTGAATCAATTGATTGAGAAGTCATAAAACTTAGGTAAAATCACATCCTATTCAATTGAAGTTAGCCTCCTATGTTTGTTCACCCTCAGTTTGACCCTATTGCGATCCATTTAGGTTCTTTTGGCATCCACTGGTATGGCTTGATGTACCTGACCGGTTTTTTATCATTCCTGGCTTTGGGCAAATGGCAGATTAGCCACCGTAGCTGGCACGGCTGGACAGTGACAATGCTGGACGATGCCTTATTTTTTGGTGCGCTGGGCGTTATTATCGGCGGCCGCCTGGGTTACGTTCTGTTTTACCAGTTCAGTTATTTCTCTCAGCACCCGGCTGAAATCTTAGCCGTATGGAATGGCGGCATGAGCTTCCATGGCGGATTTCTAGGTGTTCTGGCAGCCATGTGGCTTTTCAGCAGAAAATACAACTTAACCTGGCTGAAGATTATGGATTTTGTCGCACCGCTGGTACCGATTGGCTTAGGTGCCGGCCGCATGGGCAACTTTATCAATGGTGAGTTATGGGGCCGTGCAACCAATGCTGACTGGGGCATGGTATTCCCGCGTGTAGACACCGTGCTGCGCCACCCGTCACAGCTCTATGAGTTCACGCTTGAGGGCATCGTGCTGTTCCTGATTTTATGGATATACGCATCCAAGCCACGCGCAACAGGCACGATTTCAGCAATGTTCTTGATTGGTTACGGCAGTTTCAGATTCCTGGCCGAGTTCACACGTGAACCTGATGATTATTTAGGGCTGCTATCCATGGGCTTTAGCATGGGGCAGTGGCTAAGCTTGCCGATGATAGCAATCGGCGTTGTGATGATGCTGGTGTGCAGCCTGAGGATAAATAACCGCTAAACCCGGATTATTAAAAGCCCAGATTAATTAAAACTGCTTAACGCGGTGGCTGGCCTTATGCCTTGCCACCGCCGGGTTTCTCAATTGCAGATGTTTAGTGGCCTGACCACGTGTACGCTCTCGCCACAGCTTGAATGAGCCGGTCTTGAGATGAGCGCGCATCAGTTTGATGACGCCATCCTGATTCAATCCGAACTGCACCTGTATTGCCTCAAACGGGGTGCGGTCTTCCCAAGCCATCTCGATGACACGCGAAATTTCCGCTTCGTCTAAAGTACGTTCTGGCATACGATTCAGCAGCAACGCTTCACGCCTTTCCACTTGTTATCCTGCCACAGTTTAAAAAATTCTTTGCGCGACAATGGCGGTGGTGCATCCACCGTCACCTGATGGAATTCGGCATGGTGCTTGAGGTACTGCTCATAGGCATCATCACCCGTCAACTGACGGATGATATGCCACAAGTGTTTTAGTTTCTTTAACATTAATCCCTGACCCAATTCTCAACCAGCCTGCTCGGCTCATGCGGCACCTCTGACAGTTTGAGCACCCGCTTGCCGGTTAAATAACGTATGCATAAGCGCAGCATATCTACAATCACCACCCACAGTACCACTACAAAAAACAGTGTCAGGTATGCATCCAGATGCTGGTTGAATATCAACTGTGGCGCTACTGCTGCTTTTTCCGGCGGTAATGCACCGCTGAAAAGTTTTGCTGCCATATCATCCGCAGCAGCCAAAAAGCCTACGCGAATATCCGTACTGAAAATCTTTTCATATGCTGCCGTAGTCGTGACTGTCACCAGCCATAGCAGCGGCAGGCCAGTTACCCACGCATATTTCAATTTACCTGACTTCACCAAAATACCTGTTGCTACACATAAGGCAATCGCTGCCAGCATTTGGTTCGCAATACCAAACAATGGCCACAGAATATTTACGCCGCCATTAGGGTCGATTACGCCGATATACAGAAAGTAACCCCAGCCTGCGACTACCAGACTGCTGGTCAGCACCACAGATGGCATGTAAGAGGTCTCGCCGAGCTTTTTATTAAAGTTGCCCAGCATGTCCTGCAGCATGAAGCGCCCGACTCGGGTGCCGGCATCCAGGGTGGTCAGAATAAAAATCGCCTCGAACATAATGGCAAAGTGGTACCATAATGCCAGCAAATGTTTACCAAACGCACTGCCGAAAATACTGGCCATACCTACTGCCAGGCTAGGTGCGCCGCCAGTACGGGCAAAAAGTGTGGTTTCACCCATATCGCTTGCCAGCTGCTGCATCTGTTCTACAGTTACAGCAAACCCCCAACTGTTGATTTTTGCCACGGCATCAATCGCCTCTTTGCCCACTACACCTGCCGGGCTGTTAATGGCAAAGAAAACGCCCGGCTCCAGCACGGTGGCAGCAATCATCGCCATGATTGCAACAAAGCTTTCCAGCAGCATGCCACCGTAACCAATCATACGAATATCGCGCTCGTTCATGAGTAACTTTGGCGTAGTGCCTGAGGCAATCAGCGCATGGAAGCCGGAAATGGCACCGCAGGCAATGGTGATAAACACAAACGGGAATAGCTTACCGCCAAAAATCGGACCGGTACCATCTATAAACTGGGTTACCGCCGGCATATGAATTTCAGGGCGCAGAATCACAATCGCCACCGCCAGCAGAAATATCGTGCCTAATTTCATGAAAGTAGACAGGTAATCACGTGGCGCCAGCAGCAGCCACACCGGCAACACTGCTGCTGCAAAACCATAAACGATAATGGCATAAGCAAGCGGCAGGCCATCATGGTCAAACAAAACGCGCAAACCTTCATGCTGATTAATCCAGCCGCCACCCCAGACTGAAAGCAACAGCAGCACAACGCCGATAACAGAAGCCTCCAGCACCCGCCCCGGGCGAATGTTACGCATGTAAACGCCCACTATCATTGCAATCGGGATAGTGGCCGCCACGGTTGAGGTGGCCCACGGGCTGTGCTTCATGGCATTGACCACCACCAGCCCCAGCACCGCAATCAGAATAATCATGATCATGAAAGTGCCAACTAACGCTGCGGTACCGCCTACTGCGCCAATTTCGTCACGTGCCATCTGGCCTAGGCTACGCCCGTTACGGCGAATCGAGAAAAACAGGGTTACCATATCCTGCACGGCGCCGCCTAACACCGCACCAATCAAGATCCACAGCGTACCCGGCAAATAGCCGAACTGTGCCGCCAGTGTGGGGCCAATCAGCGGGCCCGGGCCGGCGATTGCGGCAAAGTGATGTCCGAACACAATCCATTTATTGGTCGGTACAAAATCACGGCCATTGTCCATCCGCTCCGCCGGTGTTGCCCGTGTTTCATCGATCACCAGCACCTTGGCTGCAATCCATGCCGAATAGAAACGGTAACCGATTGCATAAACACATACGGCAGCAGTGATAATCCACAGTGCGTTGATACTCTCGCCGCGGTTAAGGGCAATACCCGCCAGAGCAAATGCCCCCAGCAGTGCAACGGCAAGCCAAACTATTATTTTTAGATTCTTATTCATCGTTTCTACCAAGATATAAAATTAAGCAAATTTACAGCTTCGTTCTAAAACACCCACCACGCGACCCAGATTGCAGCAACCTGAATCACCACACCCAATGACACCTGGCGTGCAAATTCGCGGCCGCCGGTAACACTTGCCGCCACCACTTTAGACATGGCATTCACCGAAAATGCCACAAGTATTGGTATCACAGCATCAGCCGGGGTCAGCTTACCCGCCAGCGAAAGCGAGGCGACAGAGATAGTAGCCGCATGCGCATCTGCAAGACCCGCCACCCCTGAGGCTATTACTAAGCCCGCCTGACCAAACCATATTTTAAGTGCCGCTGATGCCAGAAGCGCCAATGCAATGATCGAAGCCAGCACGATTGCAGTTTTTACACTGAAAGATCGACCCGGGTTATCCATTTCAATACCGTTATGGTGAAATGAACTCAGGGTCACAACCAGTCCGTAAATGGAGATTGCCACTCCGCCAGCAATCATGGGAGCCGCAAGTGCATACAGGGTAGGCGGATGAATTGCTGCCAAAAGCAGGCTAAGCTGCAAAACGGTAGATAAACATGACAGTGTAGCGCCTGCCACAGCAGCGCCCATAAGGTCTGGCGTTTTGCGTGCACGCGTGCCCATGGCGCCAATGGTCGCGATACTGGAGATAAAACCCGACACCAGGCCAACAATTGGCAAACCCGCTTTGCTGCCCAGCAAACGTAATGCAACATGGCTGAGCGCCCCGATAAACATCACCAGAATGACAATCAACCATAGATTACGCGGATTGATTGCATCAAATGGCCCAATCAGCTCATTGGGCACCAGCGGCAGCACAATCAGTGTTGCGGCAGCTAGAATGAAAAAGTCATTCATTTCATCTTTGGTAATCGCCCCGCGCACAAACCAGTGAATAGGCTCCTTGGCAGCAAGCAATATCGCCACCGCCACCGCCAGGCTCGCAGCCAGCCCAGCTGCGCTCATTGCAAGGCCACCCAGAATCACGGTAAAAATCAGGCTCACCTCAGTGGTCAGACTTGGGTTATCGTCTTTGCTCACAAAAGTAGCAGCTGCCACAAAAATGGTCACACAGACGATAGATACAATCAGCAAAGAGGAATCAATCGCCGTGCTTACCGCGCCCAAAAGCGATGCAATTGTGAATGTGCGTACGCCGGCAATAGAGCTGATGCCTGAACCGTCTTTCCTGCGCTCACCGACAACGGCTTTTTTACGCTCCCGTTCAGCGCCGACCAACAAACCTATACCCAATGCCACGGCCAGGTTCAACCAATGTGCGCTATCAATCACCATGCAAGCTTCCTATTCACTATTCAATTTTTCCTTACAACAAGCCTCGTTCTGCAAATGACAATGTCTGATTACCTGCCACGATAAAATGGTCCAGCACACGCACGTCCACCAGTTCCAGGGCCTGCTTCAGCTGCCTGGTCAGCAACTCATCGGCAGAACTCTGCTGGGCAGCGCCAGACGGGTGGTTGTGTGCAAAAATCACGCCGGCAGCATTATGATGCATGGCGCGCTTCACCACTTCACGCGGGTAGACGCTGGTTTGCGTTAGGGTACCACTAAACATTTCTTCAGTGGCATTAAGCCGGTTCTGCGCATCCAAAAACATCACCATAAACACCTCCCGCGTAAGGCTGCCCAACCTTAACACCAGATAATCCCGCACTTGCTGCGGAGATTGAAAAACATCACGCTGCTGCAGCTCTTCACCCAAAGCGCGGCGGCTCATTTCAAAAATAGCCTGTAGCTGCACGTACTTACTGCTGCCAATGCCATGCACCTGGCTCAGCTCACTTTCGGCTGCGGCAAAAATGCCATTCAAACTGCCAAACTTGTTAAGCAGATCTCGCGCCAGATCTACGGCGCTTTTCCCCACAACCCCTACCCGCAGAAAAATAGCCAGCAGTTCAGCATCTGATAATGCTGCGGCCCCCTGCTCTATCAGTTTTTCACGCGGGCGTTCATTGGCAGGCCAGTCTGTAATCGCCATCATTTACTCGCTTTATTATTAGCTAAATGAATCATCTTTACCTCAACCACCCGATTTCGCGTGCGGTCATGCTGCCAACCAAGGTTTGTTTCAGGCTTTTTGGAATTTCCGCAATTGTTTCATCCAGTGGAATACGGCCACCCATCAGCTCTGCAAAATCCTGCGGATACAAAGGCGTCTTATCCGGCTCGGCAAATCCATCAGGGTACACAGGCAAAGTAGTGTTTAAATCATACTTGTCCGTTGCATTTAACGTATGCAGTAACTCATGCGCAGTAATTACCAGGTTCTGTTTTGCAGAGCCGCTGTCTCCATAAAGATTCACGCGCCCGATACGGCCTTTATTCAATGCCGTTGAATGCCCCAAGTGAGGGTGGGTAGACGGATCATGGTAAAGAAGATACAGGCGGATGTCGGGCTTTACACTGACCTTCGGGCTATTATTCCAGGCAAAAAACCTGAACTTCAAACTCCATATCATGGTATTTAAAACACTACCATCGCTAGGCGGTTCCGGCGGCACATCGGCAAGCTGTGCGCCCAATTGCACTTCTATCGGCCTGCGCAAATCAAGCTGGAATGGCTCTGCTTCTTCAGCAAAATATTCTGCAATAGGCTCAAAGTCATCCTCTGTCAGCGTCTGCAAGTATGCACTTACACTCGCGCTTTTGTCAGCATTGATAGGATAAACAGCGACATAAAGATTATGCTTCCATTCCAGATCAGCTTTATCCAGCCAGATTTGCTGTACGGCGGTAGCTAAAATGATTAATAAAATAACGATTCTTAAATTGCGCCACATGAATTATCAATCTTTAACGGTTATTACCCATTATAAAATCTGGGTTAAAATGAAAGCATTACACAAATCATAGCCACTATGCAAAAAAACAAATCTATCGTACTGGGCATTACCGGCGGCATCGCAGCATACAAGGCGGCAGAACTTGTACGCCTGCTCGTCAAAGCTAATATCGATGTGCAGGTAGTCATGACCAAGGCTGCCTGCGAGTTTATTACGCCAGTGACTATGCAGGCATTATCCGGCAAGCCGGTTTTCACCGACATGTGGGATGCAAGCATCCCTAATGGTATGCCACATATAGAATTAAGCCGTGCTGCTGATGCAATCGTCATTGCCCCAGCCAGTGCAGACTTTATGGCAAAACTGGTGCATGGCCGTGCCGATGACCTGCTCTCAACGCTTTGCCTGGCAAGGGACTGCCCGCTGTTGGTTGCCCCTGCAATGAATAAGCAAATGTGGGAGAACCCGGCAACACAACGCAATATCGCACAACTGTCAGCAGATGGAATCAGCCTGCTGGGGCCAGATAGTGGCGAGCAGGCCTGCGGCGA
>Ga0208508_1000166_pt1 | contig 18468 bp, 18 predicted proteins | sample LakWasMeta1_LOW4_2_FD_183853 | JGI IMG/M metagenome (GOLD analysis project Ga0208508, IMG submission 183853) | Freshwater sediment methanotrophic microbial communities from Lake Washington under simulated oxygen tension - Sediment Metagenome... | ecosystem: Environmental > Aquatic > Freshwater >...
ACTGCATACATGATTATGCCTTTAACTCATACTTCAAAAGAATCGCGCATTATACGCAATTTATTATGCAAAGCAAACCATAATCTTTGCAAAACTAAAAATTTATAATGCACCCATTAATAATAGATAATTATCGCATTTTTACAGACAATCTACAGCAGTATTTCATTAAGCCTTAGCGGGCTATGATAAAATATTTTTTCATTTTTTGGGCTATCTCACGTGACACCTAGCATTATTCACTCCTGTATCGCTAACGACATGCAGCTGGTTGATAGCGTCATCCGCCAATCCCTGCACTCCGAAGTTACGCTTGTTAACCAAGTCTCTGAATACATTGTCAATAGCGGGGGCAAACGTTTACGCCCAATATTAGTATTGCTGTCTGCCGGTTTATTCGGAAACATTCAGCCGCAGCATCACAAACTCGCCGCCATTGTGGAACTGATCCACACATCCACCCTGCTGCATGATGACGTAGTTGATGAATCTTCCAAACGCCGCGGCCAAAGCACCGCAAACGCGCTATTTGGCAACGCGGCAAGCGTACTGGTGGGAGACTTTGTCTACTCACGTACTTTCCAGATGATGGTTTCATTACAGAACATGCGCATCATGGAAGTATTGAGCAACGCCACTAATGTGATTGCCGAAGGCGAAGTTTTACAGCTGCTTAACGTAAATAATGCCGACATTTCAGACAGTGACTATTTACAGGTTATCCATTACAAAACAGCTAAATTATTTGAAGCTGCCACACAGCTGGGCGCCATTGCCAGCCAGGCAAGCGCTGATGATGAAGCCGCACTCAGTGCATATGGCATGCATCTGGGCACCGCATTTCAGCTGATTGACGACATTCTTGACCTAAGCGGCAACAGTGAAGAGATTGGCAAGAACCTGGGCGACGACCTGGCTGAGGGCAAACCCACGCTGCCGCTGCTTTATGCCATGCGCAACGGCAGTGAAGCACAGAAATCCATCATCAGAAGTGCAATTGAAGAAGGCGGGATAGAACACCTGCCACAGGTGATTGCTGCCGTTCACAGCACAGGAGCGCTAGACCACGTCAGAAGGCTTGCCGAATCTGAAGCTGCCAAATGCCGCGAGGTAATCGCACATTTTCCGGAATCGGCATTTAAACAGGCACTGATAGAACTAGCAGACTTTGCTGTAAAGCGGAGCTATTAACAGCCCGCCCGCTATACATTAATTCAAAGTAATCTTTTCGCCGGTTTCTGCGCTGTAGTAAGTCAAATGCGCACAATTACTGGTACCTGTCGTTAAAGAACCATCAAACAGCGCCTTGCCTTCAACATCAACCACGGCATAACCATTGTGATACAGGGTAACCTCTGCAAGCTTGGGATTTTTAGCCGATACTTCGCGAAGCGCAAAGCTGATGCAGCTCTCCTCTTCATCTTCTGAATAGACTTCCCACTTCTTACCGCCGGCCAACTGAGACAGCCAAGTTGGCAAATCAACCTCAACGCGGCAAATAATAGGCTCATCCCACTCAGGATGGTTAAGTTCAGCCTGAATAAGCTCGATTACGTCTTGTTGATTTGTGATATCTGTCATTGCATTTCCTTCTTACTGATACTGCCCATTATAATCTTGAATACAACTTAATATTTGTGGCGGCACTGCAAGATTTCAAGCCCTGGTAACAAGTAAATTACAAAAACCGGCAGATAGCCTTCCTTATCCAACGGCCACTCATAGCATTAAGTTTACAGTCGAGTAACAGCACGTTATAGTTTACGGCAAATTATAAAAAAGGATTTCCATGCCTACAGCTTTCACTGAACTATCCAGCATACTGCAAGCCAACAGCACTTTGTTTATCACGGTGTCTGTAATTCTAGGTTTAATGGTGGGCAGCTTTTTAAATGTTGTGATTTACCGCTTACCTAAAATGATGGAGCAGGAATGGCACAACAACTGCCTTGAACTGCAGGGCAAAGAAATTCCGGAGCAGAAAAAATTCACGCTGGCAAAACCACGCTCCGCATGCCCACACTGCGGGCACCAGATCCGCGCAATAGAAAACATCCCCATCATCAGCTACCTGGCACTCAAAGGCAAATGCAGCGCATGCAAGGCGCCCATCGCAGCCCGCTACCCACTGACTGAAGCGCTCACAGGCATCCTGATGGGGCTCATCAGCTGGCATTTTGGCTATACTTACAGCGCAGTGTTTGCTTATGTGTTCACCCTGGCATTAATTGCGCTCACATTTATCGACTTTGACACACAACTACTTCCCGATGACATCACCTTGCCATTGCTCTGGCTGGGACTGATGTTCAACCTGAATAACGGCTTTACAGATTTACAATCAGCGGTTATCGGTGCCGCTGCAGGCTATCTATCCTTGTGGTCGGTCTACTGGCTGTTTAAACTCATACGCGGCAAAGAAGGCATGGGGTATGGTGATTTCAAGTTACTGGCAGCCATAGGTGCCTGGTTTGGCTGGAAACTGCTACCCGCGGTAATTTTATTATCATCGACATTGGGCGCTGCCATTGGCATCGCGCTTATCGTACTGACAAAACGTGGAAAAGATGTACCAATGCCATTTGGCCCGTTTCTGGCAATTGGCGGTATTGCCGCGCTGTTCTTCGGGCAAGAACTCGCCAGACTTTACCTGCCTTAAATAAAAAATGTATATCATCGGACTCACCGGGGGCATAGGTTCGGGCAAAAGCGAGGCGGCTAAGCAGTTCGCGAGACTTGGCGTTCCCGTGGTTGATACCGACGTGATAGCGCATGCATTAACGGCTGCCGGCACCCCTGAACTCGAAGCCATTGCGCAGGCTTTCGGTGCCGGCTTTTTAAATGCAGACGGCTCGCTCAACCGCCCCAGATTACGGGCGCATATACTGGGCAACACGTCAGAGCGCATGAAACTGGAAGCCATACTGCACCCCGCCATTTACCGGCAGGCAGTTAGCCAGCTGGAACAGAATCAGGAAACCCTGCATCCTGATTACCAGATACTGGCAGTTCCCCTGATGTTCGAGAATGACCGCTATCAATCAATCGTGAATAAAACCCTGGTCATTGACTGTGACGAAAGCCTGCAGATAAAACGCGCCATGGCTCGCAGCCAGCTTAGCGTAGATGAAGTAAAAGCGATGATGCAAGCGCAAACCACAAGAAATGTCAGACTGCAGCGCGCCGACGAAATCATAGAAAACAACGGAACCTTGGACGATTTGGCTGAAAAAATTAATAAATTACATAAAAAAATTATTAAAACTTGCATAGTTAGCAAATAAATTTAATAATTCAGCTCAACTTCTGTGCATCCTTGATGCAGAATGCTTTTAATCTGCCTCTAGTGGAATTCAGATAGAGCTATAACGTTATGAAAAATGCCTAATTACGATGCTTAGTTCCAATGCCTAGTTACGATTATCCTTTTAATGAGCGCATACGCACTTTGCTGCGTGTGGAGGATTTATTTGCGAAAGTACTGCATAACGTAGCGGGCAGGCACGAATTTCAGCACCACTGCGCATTACTCACATTACTGCAGATTCTGGATGTGGTAGATCGTGCAGAACTCAAGCTTGACCTTCTGCAGGAACTTGACCGCCAGAAAAATGCAATGCGCGCCCTGATTGGCAACCCGGCAATCGTAGCTGACGCGCTGCAGGCTACAATTGACGATATTGATATTGCAGCCAATGCCTTAAGAGCCGAAACAACCAAGCTCGGCCAGACATTGCGCACCAATGAATGGCTGATGAGCATCAAGCAGCGCGCCGGCATTCCCGGCGGCGTGTGTGAATTCGACGTGCCCTCCTACCACTACTGGCTAGGCTTGGGCGAAGAAAGACGTATGCGTGATCTGGACACCTGGATTCAGCCACTCATTCCAATGCAGCAGGCAATCATCATCATCCTTAGAATTCTGCGCGGCAGCGGCTCTACAAGCAGGCTGCTTGCTGTTAACGGTGCATATCAGCAGATGCTAGGTGGGGCAAAACCTGCACAAATGCTCAAAATTGAACTTGCAGACGATGTCACATGCTTTCCTGAAGTCAGCGCCAACAAGTATGCCATTAACATTCGCTTCAACACCCTGGACTGCACCCAAAAACCACAAAAGCATGAAGAAGATGTTCATTTCTCACTGACCTTGTGCAACTTGTAATTTAAAGCATTATCAAAAAATACCGCTCCTGCGGATGATTGACCTTTGATTGATAGCATTATGAACACACCTAAAAAACGATTAGTCGCATGCCCAACCTGCAAGCAGATGGCTGAATTCTCTCCCGAAAATCCTTACAGGCCATTCTGCAGCAAGCGCTGCAAGCTCACAGATCTTGGGTTATGGGCTAGCGAGCAATATGCAATTCCGGCTGATGCCAAATCTGACGACTTGCTGGATGACTTTCCTACGCAATAATCTTGCATTTAAACAGCATTCATTCAAAAGGTTCTTTTTTATGACTACTACCCGCTCTGTATTTTCATCACAGCACCCTTTACGCTTTCTGCTGATTTTAGTGTTAGTCCTATGCGGCTCTACAGCCCATGCAAAAGACAGCGTAACTATAGATGACGCCTGGGTACGTCCAACCAACCCCGGGCAGGATGTAGGCGCTGCATACATGACACTTACCAGCACGCAGGATACAACCCTGATTAAGGTTGAGAGCAGCATCACCAAGAGCGTCGAAATCCATAGCATGACGATGCAGAACGGCGTAATGAAGATGCGCATGCTGAAAAACCTGACACTTAAAGCCGGTGAGCCTTATAAACTTGCACCGGGCGGGTTCCATCTGATGCTATTTGATTTGAAAAAACCCTTGGCTGTGGGCGATACAGTGGAATTTAGCCTGACCTTCAAAGATGGTGCTACGGAATTCAAGCAACAGGTTAAAGCTTTGGTAAAAGCTCCTGATGATGCTGGGCACGACCATGGCAGCCATGAGCACCACCATCACTAGAAATTAGACCTGGTCTTTACCTGGGGCCCATACCGCACGCTGCATGGCTATGCCATGCGCACCATGCTCTCTGGCAGTATTCATATGCTCAATTGCCATGCCACCCAGTGCATATACGGGCAATGGATAGTCAGCGATGAGCCGGCTGAAACTCTGCCAACCAAGAGGCTCGGCATCTGCATGGCTTAAAGTTGCCTGCACCGGTGACAGCATCACGTAATCCAAACCCAAAGCAGCAGCCAGCGCCAGCTCTTCAGCGTTATGGCAAGAGGCTCCGCATAGCATCCCGTCCGGCTTTTGCTGCAATTGCATCAACTGGTGAGACGGTAGGTGCACGCCTGCCGCGCCTGACTGCTTTGCCAGGCTGACATCTGAATTCATGAACACCTTGGCGCCGAAGGGCGTTGCCATTTGAATGACTGCCTCACAAAACAACAGCAGCTCGGAAGTTGAAAGGTGGTGCTCACGCACCTGTATCATTTTCAAACCATTACGCAATGCCGCCTGCAGCCGTTCAAAGAACAAAGGCTGGCCAAGCTCTTTCAAATTGGTAATAGCGTAGACTGAAGACAAGCTGAGCGCTGTAAAAATTGGGGCATTTGCCGGCAGCATGGGCCCGACATCTACATGTTCAACATCTTGCCAGCTGGTCAGCTGGCTTTCCAGGCCAACAGGCTCACCCAGCCACTCCGTCACTATAAAGAAATGCAGCTTGACGACCTTGGCGGCGCTTTCCAGCTGGCCTGCAGCATCATACTTAGCTTCATAGTGATAGCTGCGCGTGATCCATGGGTAAAAATGCGTGATGGTAATGCCCAACTCTTCCTGCAGCTCTCTCTTCAGGGCTTGCGCGGGCGTCTCATCCAGCTCCACCTTGCCGCCCGGAAACTCCCAATACCCTGCCCAGGGCTTACCCTTGGGCCGCTCATCCAGCAACACCATGCCATTGCTGCGCTGAATAACGCCTACCGCCGCGTGGGTAACGATATCTTCAGCCGAAGCTGCGGCCGTATCCTGATTGCTCATGGGTTAATCAAGAACGGTAGTCTGCGTTGATTCTTACGTAATCGTAAGAAAAATCACAAGTCCACACAGTGGCATTTATAGCGCCACGATTGAGTACCACGCGCACCAGAATATCAGTCTCTTTCATGACTGCAGAACCCTGCTCTTCAACATATGAAGCAGCCCGGCCGCCATTCTCGGCCACAAGCACATCGCCCAGATACAATTGCAGCGCATTCACATCCAGATCATCCACGCCGGCGTAGCCAATTGCAGCCAGAATGCGGCCCAGGTTCGGGTCAGATGCGAAGAATGCAGTTTTGATCAATGGCGAATGCGCAATGGCATAAGCCACTTTACGGCACTCTTCTTCAGTCTTGCCGCCTTCTACAGCCACTGTCATAAACTTGGTAGCGCCTTCACCATCACGCACAATCGCTTGCGCCAATTCTATTGCTACATCGGTGATAGCTTCGCGCAACAAGGCGAACTCAGGGCAGCCTTCACAAAGCTCCGCATTACCTGCCAGGTTTGTTGCCATCACAATCAAGCTATCATTGGTAGAGGTGTCGCCATCGACCGTGATGCAGTTAAAGGATTTATTCACAGCATAATGAATGATGCTCTCCAGCGCCTTTTGGTTCACCGCAGCATCGGTGGCAATATAGCCCAGCATGGTCGCCATGTTGGGGTGAATCATGCCAGAACCTTTGCTGATGCCAGTAATGGTCACCGTTTTGCCGTCCAATTGAATTTGGCGCGATGTGCCTTTGGCAACGATATCTGTAGTCATGATTGCTTCCGCAGCGTTGAGCCAGTTATCTTCTTCCAGATTGGCAATTGCAGCCGGCAAACCTGCAATTACTTTATCTACCGGCAACGGCTCTAAAATCACACCGGTAGAAAATGGCAACACTTGATTAGCATGAATACCCAACAAACCGGCCAAAGCATCGCAGCTTTGCTGCGCACGCTTCAGGCCATCTTCGCCGGTGCCGGCATTGGCGCAGCCGGTATTGACCAGCAATGCGCGAATGCCGCTGTTTTGCGCCAGAAAATCTTTGCACAATATCACCGGCGCTGCACAGAAGCGATTTTTAGTAAAAACACCGGCAACACTGCTGCCTTCTGCCAGCTTGATGACCAGCACATCCTTACGGTTGGGTTTACGTACATTTGCCTCGGCAAAGCCTAGCTGCACACCCTTAACTGGCAATAGAGAAGCGGCTTCCGGAGCGGTTAGTTTTACTGGCATATCAAATCCCTTACATTTTCAATCTTGATTTAAACTGTGTTATTGCAGCACTAGGCGCATCAGGCACGGCGCCAGGTTGTACCCTGCGGCGTATCTTCCAGCACGATACCGGCATCGGCCAGCTGTTTTCTAATCGCATCAGCCTCAGCGAAGTTTCTATTTTTCTTGGCTGCCAGGCGTGCCTGAATCAGGCCTTCAACATCGAGCTCGCCTGCGGCCTCACCTTGCAGGAATTCATCTGGGCTACGTTGCAACAAGCCCAGCAAGCCCGCCAGGCCTTTCAGCAAGCGCAGCGCAGCGGCATCTTTAGTCTTGTTAACTTCATTGGCCAGATCAAACAATACGGCAATAGCTTCCGGCGTATTGAAGTCATCATCCATGGCCGCTTTGAAGCGAGCCGCCTGTGGATGCTGCCAATCTACACTTGCAGCATCTGCATCAGCACCGCGCAGAGCGGTATATAGACGCGTTAAGGCCGACTTGGCATCATCGAGATGCTGGTCTGAATAGTTAAGCGGGCTACGATAGTGGGCACGCAAGATGAAAAAGCGCACCACCTCGGCATCGTATTTTTCCAGCACAGTACGAATCGTAAAAAAGTTGCCCAGCGATTTGGACATTTTCTCGTCATCAACGCGAATAAAGCCGTTATGCATCCAGTAATTTACCATCTGGCATGGCTTGCCATCATGGCTGTGCGCCGCTTCAGACTGTGCAATCTCGTTCTCGTGATGCGGAAATTGCAGATCTTGCCCACCGCCGTGAATATCAAAATGCTGGCCCAAATGGTGTGAGCTCATGGCCGAGCATTCAATGTGCCAGCCCGGGCGGCCTTTGCCCCACGGCGAATCCCAGCTTGGCTCACCTGGCTTTGCTGCCTTCCACAGTACAAAATCCATAGGGTCTTTTTTGAAAGTATCGACTTCTACGCGCTCACCGGCTCGCAGGTCTTCCAGTGACTTACCTGACAGCTTGCCGTAACCCGGGAATTTATTCACTGCATAAAACACATCACCATTGGCAGCCGGGTAAGCAAAGCCTTTTTCAACCAGCGCAGTAATCATGGTCAGCATACCTTCAACAAATTCGGTTGCTTTGGGTTCAATATCGGGGCGAATCACGCCAAGCCTGGCTGAGTCTTCATCCATTGCATCAATAAAACGCTGCGTGAGCTGTGCGATGGTTTCATTATTCTCGTTAGCGCGCTTGATGATTTTGTCATCAATGTCGGTGATATTACGCACGTAAGTTACGTCATAGCCTGATGCGCGCAGCCAACGGCTGACCATATCAAACACCACCATGACGCGGGCATGCCCCAGATGGCAGTAGTCATAAACTGTCATACCGCAGACATACATACTGACTTTACCCGCGATAATGGGCTTAAAAGTTTGCTTTTCACGCGCAAGCGTATTGTAGATTTTTAACATATTATTAATACAAAATGATTGAATTATTTGTTTTTGCTGAAAGCCGGCTATCAGTAGGTCTGCAAATGGCTGGTTTGGCGAAATATATTGGCTTAAACCCAAATGAGCTATTGGAGGAAGCTTAGGCTATTGATAGAATTACGTTTTATTTATGCACAAAAAAGTATATCACAATGAATAATTTTATTGCGTCACTCACCCCTTCCATCACCCGGTTCGTACTGATTGTATCTGCTTCTTTTGCTTTTTCATGCGCACATGCTGCCGATGAGCTTAAAGAGATTTCACAACTGGCTGATCAGGGACAGACTGCAGTTGCGCTGGACCGCGTAAATACTTACATTGCAGCCAATCCCAAGAGCGCGCAAGGTTTATTCATGAAAGGCGTGCTACTTGCCGAGCAAGGTCGCCGCGATGAAGCGATTAAAGTTTTCACCGATGTTACTGAAAAATTCCCCAACCTGCCTGAGCCATATAACAATTTGGCTGTACTTTATGCCGATCAAGGCCAATTTGATAAAGCGCGCAAGGCTCTGGAAACCGCAATAAAAACGCACCCTAGCTATGCAACTGCCCATGAGAATCTGGGCGACATCTACGCACGCATGGCAAGCGAAGCCTACGACAAGGCATTGCAGCTTGATACAAGCAATACGCGCGCCCAGGGCAAGCTGTCGCTCATTAAAGATCTGTTCGGCACCGGCAACAAGACGACCATCGCATCTGCCAAAGAGCCGGCCAAGGTAGCAGTGAGTGCTTCAGCAGCAACTGCCACCCCACAGGCAGAAGTCAAGAAACCAAACAGCAGCGCCAACCCTAACGACTCAGTTATTGAAGCTGTAAACCACTGGGCACAGGCATGGTCAAATAAAAACCTTGACCGATACTTTGCCAGTTACGGCGCCAGTTTCAAGCCGGCAAAAGGCCTGAGCCGCAAAGCTTGGGAAGAACAGCGCCGCGACCGCATTACAAAACCTTCAAAAATCAGTGTTGAAGTGTCAAAAATTAATGTGCAATCAAACGATGGGTCTTTAGCCAAAGTTAAATTCAAGCAAGCTTACCGTGCTGATGGCAAACCGATTCGTACCAACAAGACATTGCTGATGAAAAAAGATGGTGACAATTGGTACATTCAAGAAGAAATTGCAGACAATTAAGATATAGGCATAAGATATAACGCATGTTAGTCAAAAGAGCTTTTACCTATTCGCTGTTAGCAGCAATCACTTTGGTTCCATGGAACGCTACGGCAGTTAATCGCTTCAGTTTCAGCAATTTATTACCCAAACCTAGCCTGGGCAATGCCGCCAGTATCGCTTCGAACCTGGCAGAGAGCCTGCTCGTAAAAAGCCTTTTGGAAATATCAGAAGGCAAAAACCAGCAGGCACTTAGCACCATAGACCAGTTGATACGAAGTGTTCCCAACTTCAAGCTCGCCTACCTTGTACGTGGCGACCTGCTGATGGCGCAAGGGAAATACCTGCAGACCTTCGGTGATGCTGAAATCAATCCGGCTGAAGCAGTGAAAGACCTGCAAGAAGAAGCACGCGCACGCATTGAGCGCTACCTGGCCAAACATGTACAGGATAAACAACCCAAACTTTTACTATCCCCCAACGAAAAACAAAGCCACCTGATTGTGGTAGACACCAGTAAATCAAGGCTTTATCTTTACAAAAAAGAAAATGAACAGCTGAAATACGTTGCCGATTATTACATTACAGTAGGCAAGAATGGCGTTGAAAAACAAACAGAAGGTGACAAGCGCACACCTTTAGGTGTCTACTTTGCCAGCCCTAAGCTGAACCAGCCGCTTCCGGATTTATACGGCGATGCGGCATATCCGCTCAACTACCCAAACGAATGGGACAGGCAGAATAACCGCAGAGGCTCCGGCATCTGGCTGCATGGCACGCCACGCAACACCTACAGCAGGCCGCCTCGTGCCAGCGACGGTTGTGTGGTACTTACCAATGAAGACCTGAGGCTGCTTGCCCCGATTCTGGAAACAGGCAAAACACCGGTCATTATCACCAGCAATCTGCAATGGCTGGATGGCAAAGACAGCAACATCGAAGCGCAAAAACATGAACTCACTGCCGCCGTTGATGAATGGCTGAATGACTGGAGATCACAAGATACAGACAAGTACCTGGCGCACTACTCCAAAGACTTTTCAAGTAACGGTATTAACTTTAAACAATGGGCAGAGCACAAGTACCGCGTTCAGGCCGGAAAACCAAAAGTAGAGATTGCTTTATCAGACATCAGCATGTTCAGCTACCCTGACGCGCAGCAAAAGTTGGTAGTAGTTGATTTTGTGCAGGATTTTAACAGCCCGGTTTTAAAGAACAGAATGCAGAAACGCCAATACTGGATTCAGGAAAACAACAGCTGGAAGATTATTTACGAAGGCTCCGCCTAAACTTAAGCTTGGCAATTACGTTTTACAAGTACTGATTTATCGATTTTCAATCGTTCATCTACCCCTCATCTGAAGGAATAATATGCGCCAATTCTACGCTTTAATCTTAATGTCATTATTAAGCACTCAGGCTTTAGCTGCCAATCCGCAAGTGGTGATTGATACCAACCGCGGTAGTTTTGTTTTAGAGCTATACCCGGACAAGGCACCCAAAACCGTGGCCAACTTCATGCAATATGCAAATTCAGGCTTTTACAAGGGCACCATCTTTCACCGTGTAATTAACCGCTTTATGATTCAAGGTGGTGGCTTCAATGCCGACATGACAGAAAAAGAAACACGTGCACCGATTATTAACGAAGCAGGCAATGGCTTGAATAACGACATCGGTACCATTGCCATGGCAAGAACCAATGACCCCAACTCTGCCACATCACAATTTTTCATCAATCTTGAGAACAACCAGTTTCTGAACTACCAAAGCCCGGACCCTGAATTAATCGGCTACTGCGTATTCGGGCGTGTACTCAAGGGCATGGACGTAGTGCGTGAAATCGCAGCCAGCCCTACCGGCAATGTCGGCCCGTACAGCGATGTACCGAAAGCCAAGGTTCTGATCAACGACATTAAAGTTCTCAAAGCGCCTCTGTAATCAGGCGCTGCTGACATTCAACTTTTACCTACCTATTCATTTTTATTCTAAGGATATTCCGTGGTTAAACTACAAACTAATTTCGGTGAAATTACTATCGAACTTGATGCTGAAAAGGCACCAATTACTGCAGCCAATTTTTTAAAGTATGTAGATAATGGCTTTTATGACGGCACGATTTTTCACCGCGTCATCAATGGCTTTATGATTCAAGGCGGCGGCTTTGATGCCGACATGAAGCAGAAAGAAACAGAAGCCGAGATTAAAAATGAAGCTGACAACGGCTTAAGCAACGACAAATACACCATTGCCATGGCCCGCACCTCGGCACCGCACTCTGCCAGCAGCCAGTTCTTCATCAACGTTGCTGATAATGACTTCCTTAACCACACTGCACCTACTGGCAGCGGCTGGGGTTACTGTGTTTTTGGCAAAGTAACTGCCGGCACAGAGGTCATCGACAAAATAAAACAAGTTGCCACTACCAGCCGCAAAGGCCACCAGGACGTACCTGTAAGCAACGTAATCATTGAGCGTGCAACCCGCGCTTAAACCGGCCTGAGCCGCCCTTTATTCCCTATAAAGACGGCTCCTCACGCACCTGTGAAGCATGAAGATAAACTAAAACTTCTCGTTACCTGTTTTAATTTATCTTCATGTCACTTATCATCTACTGATGATACATAACACTTCCAACCCCAGTCCTGTTTTATCAAATACATATCTGTTTATTTCAGATTTGCATCTCTGCGCCAGCCGACCGCATATCACTGAGACCTTTGTAGACTTCCTAAGCAATACAGCATCAACAGCAAAGGCACTTTATATTCTGGGAGATTTATTTGAATATTGGGCCGGGGATGATGATACTGAAAACGCCTTTCACCAGCGCATTATTACGTCTTTCAATAACCTGTCTGATTCCGGCGTTCAGATATTTCTGATGCATGGAAACCGCGACTTTCTGATTGGTGAAGATTTTTGCAAAGCGGCTAAAGTAACGTTAATCAAAGATCCGCTGCTGATTGATCTGCATGGCAGAAAAACCCTGCTAAGCCATGGCGATGACCTGTGCATTGATGACATTGCCTACCAGCAATTTCGCACACAGGTCAGAGATAAAGAATGGCAGGCAAATTTTCTGGCACAGCCACTGCAAGCTCGCAAACATCAGATTGAGGCCATCAGGCTACGCAGTGAGCAGGAAAAGTCCAGAAAATCATTCGAGATCATGGATGTGAATTTGGATGCCGTCGTCGACCTGCTCAGAAGATACCAGCATCCAGAGCTATTGATTCATGGACATACTCACAGGCCTAACCGCCATGTCATAGAGCTGGATGGCAGAATCAGCACACGCTGGGTACTGGGTGACTGGTATGAACAAGGCAGCTATCTTGTATGCGATGAGTCTGGCTGCCGAAGTATAAACCTGCGCGCACAGGACTAAACTTGCCTGAATTTGATTAAATGAATCTTACCGGAAGTTAAGGCGTATAACCTGGAATTAGTGAGTGGTCTACTTCATCTATCTGTTCCGGCTCTAAAAACTGCTCTGCATATTTCAGGTAGATTTTCTCTCGCACGAAAATATCAAATAAATCCGGGTCTATATGCTGGTTAACCTTCATCTTGCCCAGAATATGCAGAGATTCCGAAAGTGTCTTAGCCTTTTTGTATGGCCGATCTTTAGACGTAAGCGCTTCAAAAATATCTGCGATACCCATCACGCGTGCCGGCACTGACATCTGTTCACGGGTAAGTCCCCGAGGGTAGCCTGTACCGTCCATGCGTTCATGGTGGCCACACGCATATTCAGGCACGCGTGCCAAACTGCGTGGGTATGGCAGTGATTCAAGCATGCTGATCGTTACCAGAATATGATTATTGATGATTTCGCGTTCTTCTGCAGTAAGCGTTCCACGTGCTATGCTCAAGTTATACAACTCATCATCGGTTAAAAATGTGATTGGATTGCCATCGGCATCCAGCATCGACATATTGCCAATATCACGCACACGCTGCTGGTCTTCTGGCGTCATGGATTCACTACCGATATTAGACTGCCTTAAAAAATCACGGTCCTGGTCGCATTTCAATTTAAAGGCTTGCAACTCTGCTTCCATCACTGCAAGCTCTGCTTGCAGGCTGTCACCTGCATCAGCGTTACGCAACAATGCCACCTGTTTTTTAAGCATTGCAGTTTCTGCCTGCTGCTTAAGCAGATCGAAGCGTTGATTTATCAGCTCGATGCGGTCAAAAATCGAGGAAAGCTTGGTAGGCTTATCCATAATCGCTTCCGGCGTCGTCACCTTACCGCAATCATGGAGCCAGCTGGCCACTTTCAATTCATAAAACTCATTTTCATCCAGTGTGAAGTCTTTTAACGGACCTGTTTTGGTATTGATCGCAGCCTGCGTCAGCATCATCGTCAACTCAGGTACACGCCTGCAATGCCCACCTGTATACGGCGACTTCTGGTCAATCGCATCCGCAATCAACTCAATAAAGGCTTCAAACAGATTTTTAAAATCTTCGATTAGATTATGGTTAGTCATGGCTACTGCAGCCTGCGATGCCAATGACTCCACTAAACTTTGATTCGCTTGAGAAAATGGAATGATCTCACCGGTTTCAATATCAATCGCATTAATCAGCTGCAGTACGCCGATTACCTCTTCCTCATGGTTCTTCATGGGGATTGTCAGAAATGATTGCGAGCGATATCCAGTTTTCTCATCAAACTTACGTGTCCCGGAAAAATCAAATTGCTCGATTTCATAGGCATTTGCAATATTGATTGTCTTGCTATTCAAGGTTGCATGAGCTGCAACCGTGGTTAAATTCGGGCTGCCGTCTTCTAGGTAAAGAGGCAATGGCAGAAAAGGAATCTCGCGCCCGGTAGTACCCCCCAAAAAGAGATTAAGGGTCTTATTACGCATCATTTCAAATTTAAGATGCGTATCACTATCTATCGTATATAGCGTACCGCCATCAGCATTTGTAATCTCTTGAGCCCCCAGCAGAATCATCTCTAAAAGCCGTTGACTATCGCGCTCAACGGATAATGCCACGCCAATTGCATTCAGTCGCTCCAGGCGCTTTAAAAGATAAGGGTGCTGGGTATCAGACATTCAAATACTGAGCCTAAAATTAAAAAGGGACCATCACCAGTTGGCTGTTAACAATCATCTCAGCCAATTGAATAAATTATCGTACCAGGAGTCACTGCGGTTAAAAGAACTTTTAACCTTAACCAATACTACAGAGACATTATCTTTGCCGCCATTATCGTTTGCCATGCGCACCAACGATTCTGCCGCGCCCAAGAGGTCAAATGTATAGGCGTTCAATGTAGACTCAATCACCACATCATCTACCATATCACTTAAACCATCCGAGCAGAGCAAGTAAATATCATCAACTTCAACATCAAACTCATTCAGTTCCAGCTGCACTTCCGGATCAACGCCCAAGGCACGCGTCAGTATATTCCTATTCGAGGAGAACCGGGCCTGCTCTGCAGTAATCAAGCCAATCTTAAGCTGCTCATGCAGAAGGGAATGATCTTCGGTCATTTGCAGCAGCGTTCCCTTGCGCAGACGATACAAGCGAGAATCGCCAATATGCCCCACCAGCAGTACGTTGTCCACAAATAGGCCAAGCACCAACGTTGTGCCCATACCAGCGCATTGCGGATAAATCTGCGACGCCCTGTAGATTGCATCATTAGCACGGATCACTGCATCAGAAATCAGCTTCGCCTCACCCTTGTGCGCAAGAGTACCATATGGCAAGTCATCATCTTCAAGCCCAATATCTTCATTCAACTGAAAATCCATAAGGGCTTCTTTCAGCTCGGCAGTAATGCTCAGCACCGCCATCTCGCTGGCGACTTCACCAGACTTATAACCGCCCATGCCATCAGCAAGTATTACGATACCTGCTTCATCGTCGCTCGCAATTGCATCCTCGTTGTGGTCACGCACTAAACCAACATCAGTTAAGCGAACAACATCCAGAACATCACTTAAACTCATATAAGCAACTAAGCTAATTATTCACTATAGACTGTAAAAAATGCATATGCCAGCGAACCTGAAATATGCATTTGATTACTTGCACATTAACTCTTTGCGGCCTTTACTTCCGCTTCACGAACATCAGCGGCCAGCTTATCCAGCACGCCGTTAATGTATTTATGACCATCTGTACCGCCAAAAATCTTGGCCAGCTCCACACCTTCGTTAATCACGACGCGATATGGAATACTCTGGTCAAACATCAGCTCGCAACCGGCTATACGTAAAATCGCATGCTCAACCGGGCTTAATTCTGCCATTGGCCTGTCAACAAAGCTGACCAGTCTGGCATCAATCGCTTCCAGATGGTTAGTCACGCTTTGCAATAAATGCCTGAAATAAGCTTCATCTGCTTTGTTGTAATCAGGGTCATCCGTCATATCACGGAATATCTGCGACAATTCAGATTCATTCAGCATACCGCGATAAACCGCCTTCAATACCAGTTCACGTGATTTCCTGCGATTCTGGGAGCCCTTTTTGGCAGTGCCTAATCTTCTGGCTGCGGGTTTTCCGGCTGCTTTTCCTTTATCGCTATCGTCGCCAACAACAAGGCTGGTCAAGGTTTTTTCTGTATCGGTCATAACGATCTTACCAAATTGAACATTTCAACAGCCACTTGCGCAGCCTCGGCACCCTTGATGTGCATGCGTGCGATTGCCTGGTCATCATCTTCAGTAGTCAGCACTGCATTTGCAACCGGCACGCCGGTATTCAGCTGCACTTCAGAAATGCCGCGGGCAGACTCGTTGGAAACCACTTCAAAGTGATAAGTCTCACCACGGATAATGGCACCCAGTGCAATCAGGGCGTCATATTTTTCACTTAAGGCCATGTGCTGCAATATCAGCGGCGTTTCCAGCGCACCAGGCACGGTGGCAATGGTAATGTCTTCACTGGCAACACCCAGCTTCAACAACTCACTTTTACATGCATTCAGCAGGCCATCACCGATGTCGCTGTTAAATCTTGATAGCACGATACCGATTTGCATGCCTTTACCGTTCAAGTTTTTTTCGATTTCTCTCACGTATTCAACTTTCTCTAAATTGCTTTAAATTTCATAAAGCAGCATTTTACCGCATATCCTTAAGCTACAGCTCTAAAATGCCTGAAACGCAATTGAATCAATGAAATAAAATCCATGCTTTTTGAATCGTGCTCCATACACCGTAGCTGATTGGAATCAACACAAAAGCCCACGCCAGCACAGCAAGCGCCGGGTGGCTGGTTTGTTTTGCAGCAGCTGCAGCGTTACCGGCAACGGCAGTGCCATTTGCCGCAAGCGACTGGTCATGCGCCAATTGGTGCTCCAGCTCCAGCTCGGCATCCGTCATGTAATATTTATCAGCAACCGGCTTCACCAGCAAGTTCGCAATAAAGCCTATCACCAGCATGCCTGCCAATGTCAGGAATATCGGCGCATAGATCTGGTCAAACGGAACGCCTGCTTCCAGACGCGTGTCATGCAGGTAATTCACGACAACCGGGCCTAAAATACCGGCAGTTGACCATGCAGTAAGCAGGCGGCCATGAATTGCACCGACAAATTGCGTGCCAAACATATCTGCCAAATACGCCGGAATGGTAGCAAAGCCCCCGCCATACATTGAGGCAATCACGCAGAAGCTTGCGACAAACAGTGCCAATGACTTGAAGCCTGCAACATAAGTCGCCGTGCAGTACATGATTGCGCCGAGCACAAAGAAAATGAAATAAGTACGCTTGCGTCCTAATTTATCTGATGAAGTAGCCCAGGCAAAACGCCCGAAAATATTAAATATAGAAATCAAGCCAACAAAACCTGCTCCGACAGAGGCCACGGCAGCCGCCATCACGGCATCCTGCTTCACTACGTCAAACCCGACACCGGCCTGCCCTACCAGCGCACCGCCAAAGGTTTCCTGCAGCATAGGCGCTGCAGCGCCGATAATACCGATACCTGCTGATACATTCATGCACAGCACCACCCACAGCAGCCAGAACTGCGGGGTTTTATGTGCATTTTTCAAATGCACATGGCGGCTTGCAATCATTACGTTTTTCTTTGCTGCCGGCGGCGTCCAACCTTCTGGCTTCCAGCCCACTGCGGGTACGCGATAGCCCAGCGAACCGCACAGCATGAATGCGGTGTAAATCACTGCAAGCGAAACAAAAGTCTGCCATACGCCTACGCTGTCAGGGGTGGCAAAATACGTCATCAGTTTGGTAGCAAGGGGAGAGCCTATCATGGCGCCGCCGCCAAAACCCATAATCGCCATACCCGTTGCCATGCCGCGACGGTCAGGAAACCATTTGATCAGCGTAGAAACCGGCGAAATATAACCGAGACCAAGCCCGATGCCACCGATTACCCCCGACCCCAGCCACATCATCCAAAGCTGGTGACTGTATACGCCGTAAGCTGAAATCAGCAAACCGCCACACCAGCACAAAGTAGCCACCATCCCGGCTTTACGCGGGCCAGCACGCTCCAGCCAGCCACCCCAGACCGCAGCTGAACAGCCCAGCAACACGAAGAACAGTGTATACATCCAGCCCAGGTCAAACTGTGTCCAGTTGCAGTCTGTGGCAAACAGTGCATGGGCAGTACCGCTTAACTTCTCTGAAAATGTAGTTGCACCCGCCGCACAGGCTGCGAGAGGC
>Ga0208508_1000170_pt1 | contig 18014 bp, 20 predicted proteins | sample LakWasMeta1_LOW4_2_FD_183853 | JGI IMG/M metagenome (GOLD analysis project Ga0208508, IMG submission 183853) | Freshwater sediment methanotrophic microbial communities from Lake Washington under simulated oxygen tension - Sediment Metagenome... | ecosystem: Environmental > Aquatic > Freshwater >...
AGCTGGCGTTCCGGATTAAATTCCAACTGCTCCATTATCTTAGGGTCATTGGCTATGTCGCGAGTATTGATACCGCTACCAATGATAATGGCATCAGCTTCAGATGCTTCGCTTAATGTTGCTTGCGTTTCTACAGTTAGCCCATTCATCGATTTGACTACAGGTGTCTGGCTTGCAATTGAAACCTGCCAGCCCGGCTTCTTGATGCGATTCAAGATTCCAAGCGCAATGAATGAATCTAACTCATTGAAACCATCAAATGTCAGTATCGCTATATGCATGATGTTTCTTTTGTATGTTAAGTGCCATTATCGGTATGATCGACCGGAAGCAACTGGCCTCTAATGAATACCATCTGCTGCTGTGTTTCATTGGCTGCATCACAGCTGACCAGCCCGGCATTTAAATTATTCAGACATGGTGTTTTTTGGATACTGCCTTGCTGCGTGCTATGCAAGCCGATAGCTGGACTGGTTTTTGCAAACAGGTTGCTATTGAAAATTGCCAGTACTGCGCAAGCGGCCAGGGTCAATACAATTGCGAATCGCATGATGTTACCTTTTATAAGTAATAGACAGCATAATATCGACATTGACATGTACACTACATGTACAATTAATGATTCAATTCTATACACTGTACTGGTTAAAACACCATGCCAATTACACCGCCGCTACTTACATTAAATTCTCTCGATACCGCTCCGCTTGTAGAACAGGTTGTTGCGGGCATCAGGCACTTGATCGAAGAGCGTGTCTTACGTGTAGGGGCACGTCTGCCATCTATTCGCAGCTTTGCCGTGCAACATAAAATCAGTCGCTTTACCGTGGTGGATGCGTATGACCGGCTTGTTGCACTTGGTTATATAAGCTCACGCCGCGGCTCTGGATTTTATGTGGCATCGCGATCACAGGTTGAGGCAACAGTTGCCAGTGCCTGTCGCTTAGAGCGTGCAGACGATGTACTGTGGCTGTTGCATAATACTTTTAGGGATGTACCGGATGCTGTCAGGCCTGGATGTGGTTGGTTACCGAGCGCATGGCTGGATGAAAAAGTGATTCAAAAAAGCCTGCATGAGCTCTCGCGAAAGTCGGGAGGGTTTCTCACCGGTTATGGCGATGTCAGCGGCTATTTACCACTGCGGCAGCAGCTGTCGCAAAAGAGCCTTGCAGACATCGGCATTAGTGCAGAAGCGCATCAGATTATCATGACCAATGGTGCCTCGCATGGGCTTGATCTGGCTGCACGCCTATTTATACAGCCAGGAGATGCGGTCTTGGTGGATGATCCCGGTTACTACACGCTATTTGGTTATCTAAAATCCTTAGGGGCCAGAATCATAGGCGTACCGCGCAATATGGATGGCCCTGATGTTGCCCGCATGGAGCAGCTGCTTCAGGAGCATCGCCCCAAATTATTTTTTACCAATACGGTGCTGCACAACCCAACCGGAACCAGCACGAGTTTAGCGGTTGCACATCAAATTTTGCAGCTGGCGGAGAAATTCGGCTTATATATTGTTGAAGATGATATCTACGGTGATTTTCATCATGGCAATGCGCCAAGGCTTGCTGCATTAGATCAGCTAAAGCGAGTGATTTATGTGAGCAGCTATTCAAAAACGATCTCCGCCAGTTTGCGCGTAGGGTTTATTGCATGTAACCCGGAGCTGGCAGCAAGGCTACTCGACTTAAAACTGCTTTCCGGCCTGACGACTTCTGAGATCAACCAGAGAGTCATGTACCAGATATTAGTTGAAGGCCGATACCGTAAACACATTGAAAGGGTGCGTTCACGATTGCAGGACAAGCGCGGGCAAGTCATACAGCAACTAGAAGAGTGCGGGCTGCAAATACACGCAGAGCCAACCGGCGGCATGTTTATCTGGGCGCAGCTTCCATCCGGGCAGAATGCTGCTGAACTGGCTACATTGGCATCACAACAAAACATCATGCTGGCACCCGGTAACTTATTCAGGCCATATCAAGAGCCATCACCCTGGCTGCGCTTTAACGCGGCGCATTGCAATGACCTGAGAGTTTTTGATTTTCTCAGAACAGTGAATGTTTCTGAATAGATAGCTTGTTGTGGAAACTAAACTTTTACTAATGCCTTGCTCAATCAGTTTTAGCTCAGCAATTTCTGCTTGATAGACACTTAGCCTCGTTCTCTGGCCTATACGAAGCGCAAGTGTCACTGTGCGTATTTATACGTATAGTATGAAGTGATGATACGGATTATGTGACTATATTGGTTTGGGTATAGTAGCAGTCGTTATCTAGATGAAAGGCCTTGATGCAGAAGCGATAGGAGTCATCTTATGTTAACTCTTAAAAAGAGATGTCTACATCGTTAATTAATCAGGAGGGTTGAAATGTTAGAGTCAGCATCAAAGAGAGACGCACATGCCCGAGCATTTGAGGTTGAGGTTAGAAAGTTTGGCGAAATCGTTATGAACGATCCAAGTATTATTGAGAAGTTAGATGCTACGAGTGATGCTCATAGTTTCATTACCACATACGTGAGTCTGGCAGCGGAAAAGGGTATCCACTTTACTGCTGAAAATATGAAAATTGTTGTCCAAGAGCAAAAAACTGGCTCAAATTGGCTTATACCAAAAGCTGTCTTAAGTATTGTTCGCGAACGTTTCTGACTTGGAGAAAATCATGGATGAAATCAAAACAAATAGTGGTCGTGTAGTCGGTAGCTGGAATGGTGCCTGCGTAAAAGAGTTGATGACAGAAATAGCGCGTATTAAAACGGTAATGCTCCAAGAAAAAGCAACAGATTCTTTAGATTCAAGAATTATCCCACATCGAGATCAGATACATGAGGATTTACAAAATTTCAAAGCTTATCACCTTTGGGGATGCGATAAGAATGGTCAGTGCTTAGTTGGTACCGGTGCGAATCGTATTGAGAGTGTGGAAAAAGTACTTTCATTTTCATTGGTAGATCATCACTAGTATCTTTGAATAACACTCAAAGATATTAGGTTGGTTTAGATTGTTATTAAAAGCAGTGAACGAGCTTATACTACACAAATGAAGCATTAAAGTAAGGTGAGTATATGCAGTATCAAGAAAAGTCTAATTTGTTGCTAAAGGCGCAGCAGATCGCAAAAGATGTTATTGCGCCAACCTATGCGCGAGTTGATGAGGACGCTTATTGGCCAGAGCAAGCAATTAGAGCGTTACAAAGTGAGGGCTTCGGTGGGTTGGTAATACCAAGCATGTTTGGTGGGCATGGTTGTGGGCTCCTAATGCTGGCAAAAGTATGCGAAACATTAGGGCAGGAATGTGCATCTACAGCAATTTGTTATGGTATGCACTGTGTAGGCAGTTCAGTAATAGCAGCTAACCCATCACTGGAGCAACAAGAGAAATTTTTGACGCCTATCTGCGAGGGAAGTCATATCACTACGCTCTCTTTAAGTGAGGCTGGGACAGGAACTAGTTTTTACCTCCCGCAAACTGATATGGAAGCGATCTCTCCAGCTGAGTTCAGAATTACAGGCAGTAAGACTTTTGTTACAAATGGCGGTCATGCCGACTCATATGTGGTTTCTGCTGTTACAACTTCTCCAGGTACGCCAGTAGGTCAATTCTCGTGTATCGTTGTTCCAGCCGAGTCCAAAGGTATAACTTGGGGAGCTGATTGGGATGGTTTAGGTATGCGTGGAAATTCATCGCGCACAATGGAGCTTCAGGGTGTATGTGTACCTAATGGCAATCTGTTGGGTAAGGAAGGTGACCAAATTTGGTATATCTTTAATGTGGTAATGCCATACTTTTTAATGGCAATGGCAGGTACATACTTAGGCGTAGCAACAACAGCATTAAATGAGGCAAAAAAACATTTGCTGCGTCGTTATCACACTCATACGGGATCTAATTTGGCTCAAAATTCTGTATTGCAGCATCGACTTGGATCACTCTGGGCATCGTTAGAAAGTGCGCGCCAATTAACATACAGTGCCGCAGCAAGTTTTGATACAGGTAAACCAGATTCGTTAATATCGTTAATGTCAGCCAAAGTGCAAGTTGCCGATTGTGTTGTAAGTGTTGTAAATGAGGCAATGACACTGTGTGGGGGGATAGGTTACCGCAAAGGAAGCCGGCTGCATCGCTTGCTACGTGATGCACGAGCTGCGCCATTGATGTCCCCAACCAGCGATATTATGCGGGTCTGGATCGGTCGCGCCCTATTAGGCCAGCCATTGCTTTCTGATTAAATGAACTTCAATGATTAATGAATTAACAACACAGGCAGGAGTTTTGCAGTTACTTGGTGTTTCAGCAACTGTTACGGAACAAATACATAAAGAGCTATTCTGTACACTTACATTGAGTGAAGTGCAGGATAAAGAAATCTTATACTCTCACTTTGAAGAAGGTAGACAACCTGCAGATACGCTACTGCTAGGAATTGACATAGATGAGCCGGTACGTATAGCGCAGCGTGTATTCACCTACGATAAAAATATACCTATATTTATATTAACTTCACCATCGCGATGTGAGCAACTCAAACGTACACTAATGTTTAGCCCTCTGTTAGGTAATGAGGTAGTGCCATGGTCTACCGAGGAAATGGACTCATTGCCAGGCGCTATTAGAAGTGCCGTAGAGCGACGTCAAACGCGTATGAATTATCAAAATACTATCTCCAAAGCTCATATTAGAATGGAGAAGTTACCGTTATTGCAACCAGAAGCTACACATTATCTCGATCAGTTACTAGATCACGCACCAATTGGAGTGCTAACGGTCGATGTAGAAGGGTCTATTCTCACCATTAACCATCAGGCCATTAGTATATTAAATGTTAGTGAGCATAGCACGCTTGGTAGGTCAATTGAGGAGCAGTTTGCAGAGTGTGAAAGAAATAGGCTTGGGATATTACTTCGGCAAGCTCTAGATTCCTTTAGCAGGCAGGAACCAAAGATATTTGAAATAGATTCCAAGGTTAAGGGAGTGAGCTTTCTTGAAGTAACTGTTGCCCCTTTAGCTTATCGCACTGGACAGCGTGGGATGATGATCATCATTCAGGATGTCACAAATCGAGTGTCCGCCGAGCGTGAGCGACAGCGTGCTGAGGATGATTTACGATTTCACGCTACGGTTCTAAGCTCGTTTCATGAGATAAGTTCTAACATTGAGCTAAGCCTTAAAGAAAAACTACAGAGAGTACTGACACTTGGTAGCGAACGATTTGGGCTACCCATCGCAATACTATCTCATATTGTTGATGAAAAGTTTTACATTCAAGACTCTGTTAGCACCCACCCGGCATTTCTTGTCGGCCTAGTTAAAAATCTAGATCAGACCTACTGTAGTGCGGCTATTTTTTCTAATGAACCCTTGGCTCTCGAAAATGTTGGGATCACTCAGTGGAATAAACATCCAACATATATAAACTACAAATTGGAAACCTATATTGGCGTGCGGGTCATGGTTGAGGGGAGCTTGTACGGAACCCTTTGTTTTGCAAGTACTGAACCACGCAAAACATCATTTAGACCAGCAGACTTTGAAATTCTTAAGTTAATGTCCCAATGGGTGGGCAATGAATTGCAGAGGGAATCAGCAGGGGCTTATATGCGTAAGTTATCTAGTGCGCTGGAGCAAGCTGCTGATGCTGTAATAATAACTGATCAAGAACGTCTTATAGAGTACGTTAATCCGGCATTTGAAAAGTTAACTGGCTACAACCGGGAAGAGGTACTTGGTCAAAAGACATACTTTCTTCGCTCAGGGGTTCATGATGAGACGTTTTATGATGAACTCTGGAAGTCAATTAGCGCGGGTATCGTTTATCGTGGAATTTTGATCAATCGCAAAAAGAATGGCACAGTTTATCATGAGCAAAAAACTATAACGCCACTTAAAGATGATCAGGGGGTGATTACACACTTCATAGCAACTGGACATGACATTTCGGATCTAGTACGTGCAGAAGAGCAGGATCGACAGCATAAGGCGGAATTGGCGCATGTTGCACGCTTGAGTATTCTTGGTGAAATGACATCTGGACTCGCTCATGAGTTGAACCAGCCATTATGTGCTATCACCACATATGCGCAGACTTGTCTGCGCATAATCCAAAGTGATAACTATAATGAAGGAGATATTCGTTACGGACTTCAGCAAGTTGTGCGGCAAGCAGAGTTAGGAGGTGAAATTTTTAGGCGTCTCCGAAATTTTGCTCGTAAAGAAGAAAAAGAACAGCATCCGATTAGTTTGCGAGATGTGATTTATGAAGTAAGTGGTTTTATAAATGCAGAGTGCAAACAAAATCAAGTACGTTTAAGAATAGAAGTATCTGATCAATTGCCACTTGTCATGGCAGATCCCATTCAAATTGAACAAGTGTTAATTAACTTAGTGCGGAATAGTATGGACGCACTAATGGATGTAGCAGCAGAAAATCGCAGTATCATAATAAATGCAAGCCGCTATAAGCGTAATCTGGTAGGCGTTAGGGTAAAGGATAGTGGTAAGGGGTGCCCAAAAGATGTTGCTGATAGACTTTTTGAACCCTTCTTTACTACTAAAAGAAGTGGTTTAGGTATTGGACTAGGGATCAGTCAGAGTATTATTGTTGCACATGGAGGGCGTCTATGGCTGGAGTCAAATACGGAAAATGGAGCTACATTCTGTTTTACGCTAAGTGCTAGTAAGAATAAGAAACAGGAGTAAATATTATGAAAAAAGATATTACTACTAAACCTATTATTTATATCGTCGACGATAATCCCGCAGTGCGGGATGCGATTCGATTCCTTGTACAGCAAGTAGGATTAACCGCAAAAGTTTATATATCTGCACAGGAATTTCTAGATCAATATCAATTAGGCATGCGTGGGTGCTTGGTGCTGGATATTAGGATGCCTGGTTTGAGTGGCATAGAATTACAGGAAAAACTAACTTTAGTCGGGGCTCATCTACCAGTTATTATTGTAACTGGACATGGGGATGTTCCAATCACCGTTCGGGCAATGAAGGCTGGAGCGTTTGAATTTTTACAAAAACCATTTAACGACCAAGTGCTTCTAGACACAATCCAGGCCGCCCTGAAGAAATATGACATAGTGTGGGAACAAGATGATAAGAGAAGCAACGCAAGTCATAGTTTATCCACTTTGACAAGACGTGAGCGCGAAGTTCTTGAGTTGTTACGCTATGGCAAGTCAAATAAAATAATTGCGAGAGAGCTATCATTATCTGTACGCACGGTAGAGGGATATCGAGCTAATATTACAGAGAAATTAGGTGCTAAGTCCCTTGGCCAATTGATAGACTTAGTAATTAAGACAGAGTAGTTGATTGTAAAAAAACATTTCTACTGCTAAGTCTATAACAGCAATTGCTTTAACGGATCATTATCCTCCGCAATAAATATAACTAATCCTCATCTGCTATAAGTGTCAAATTATTGACGCATTTATTCAAGTAAAACTACGTAATTAACTGCAATTCACCGTATTAGTTCGGGTTTCGTCTGCATTTTCTTCTATGTACTATTCTCCCAATGGTGAGTTTGTAAATTCAATAGTTCTGCTGTAAGGGCAAGAAAAAATTTAAATTTACAGACACCCCAAATTAAAAATCGATGAACAAAAGGAGATTTATTATGCGAAGTTTAGTGTTTGGACATCTTGTCTACCTATATACGCCTCTGGGAATTATTGCCACCATTCTTGGTATCTTAATGGGTGGCCCTTGGGTATGGGTAGGTATTGGAATATTTGGTTTTAATATCGTGATGGATACACTGACAAGTGGCATTCATTTTAAAGGCGCTGCAGTAAATAACAACGGTGAAGCTGCAGGTAAAGGGCCAATCCTAAACATGATGATGTATTTGCAGTTCGTCAGTTTTGTGGTTCTTCAATTAACTGTAGTTTGGCGCATTTATCAATATGCATCAGGCATGCCAGTTGAGGCAATGGAGTGGAACGGATATGCATATGAAAGTGGTATTACAGGATTGGGCTTAACTGCAGTAGTTATTGGAGCTGGCTTGCACCAAGGCTTAGGGATTATGTTTGGTCACGAACTTGCTCACACAAAAGGTTTCGGTTTCTTGATTTCGCGTCTGATGATGGGCTTGTCTGGCTGTGCAGCATTTTGTTATGCGCACGTTTACAATCATCATCTGGAACTCGGTCGTGCCTGGTTGGGACCTGAGGGCAACAAAATGATGGATGATGCAGATCCTGCAACAGCACCACGTGGACGTAGCTTATACAAACATTGGATCATTTCAACCATTGGTCAGTCCTTCTTTAATTTTAAAACTGAACAACGTCGTCTGAAACGCATGGGTAAAGCATTTCTATCACCTGCAAATCGCTGGATTAGAGGATATCTGTTAAGTGTACCAACGTTGGTCTTGTTTGGTTATGGCGGTTATTTGGGCGGTGGTCAGGATGGTATGCTGCTTGGTTTAGGTAGTATTGGTTTGATGTGGATTATTTCTACATTTGAACTCGAGGCTCTTAACTACATGGAACACTATGGCCTAATTCGTGTTAAAGGTCAGCCAATTGAATATCGTCATTCATGGGATAACGATAACGTATTTTCTAGCTGGGCTTTCATCGAGATTGGTCGTCAAGCTGACCATCATGACCGTGGCGAAACACATTTCTGGGAATTATCAAGTGTGGGTACACAGTCATCACCGCATGGCGCGCCGAATGCAATGATCGGCTATTACACAGAATTTGTAATTGCACTCATTCCACCGCTATGGCATGCAATTTATAAGAGAAAGCTAGCAGTTTGGGATCGAGATTTCGCAAGTCCAGAAGAACGTGCGATTGCTCAAAAAATTAATCGTATGGTTGGTTATGAAGTTGATCCAGCAGCGATACGTGGTAAGAAGCTAGAAGTAAGTTACGCATAATTATATTGCGCTGATCTGATTATAGATCAGCGCTCCTCCCGTAAAGTATTTCTAAAACAAAACATGAGTAAGGAGACTGACATGAGTACAGAAACATCATCAACGCTTTATGAGCGACTCGGTAAACGCCCTGGTATTGAAAAAATTGCCTCAGATATTTGGGATAACCATATTAGCAATCCAATTATTAATAACCGCTATGCAAACAGTGATCCAGTAAATGTAAAGCGATTAGTTACAGAGCTTTGTTGTGCTGGATTTGGCGGTCCTGAAACATACACTGGTAAGGATATGATTTCATCTCACAAGGGCATGAATATTAACGAGGCAGAGTTTATTGCTGTATGTGACGACGTTCTTAAAGCATTAGATAAGAATAAAGCAGGGCAACGCGAAAAAGATGAGGTTCTATGTATCCTCTATTCCATGAAGAATGAAGTCGTTCATTTGTAACTGTTCGGAGCGTTAGTACATGACGCTCGAATATCCCTAAGGAATCTTGATATGTTTAGTTTTTTCTCTCGCAAGGGCCCTTTTAAAGCGAATATTTCGCCAAACAATTCAACTTTTGAAGTCCCAACTGGGGATAACCTTCTTAAAGCGGCACTGGATAATGGATTGGCGTGGCCTAATAATTGCAGAGTAGGTAGTTGTGGTCAGTGTCGTTGTCGTTTGGTAAGTGGAAAAATTAAACCACTTAGTGATTTTAGTTACGTGTTATCCGGTGAGGAGATGGAGTCGGGGATGATCTTAGCCTGTCAGACAAGTCTACGCAGCGATGTTGAAATTGAAGTAGTCATGGATCAGCCGCCAGTCGCTCTATCTAAGTCAAAAACTATAGATGGAGTAATTGCCAGTGCAAAACCCTTAACACACGATATTTTAGAAGTAAAAATCCGCCTCGATGAGCAAATTCCCACCTATTTATCTGGTCAGTACGCTGAATTGACAGTGCCTGGCTTGATAGATAAGCCTCGCTCCTATTCTTTTGCCCGAGCGCCTGAGAATGAAGAAGAAGGTCATGTAAGTTTCTTTATTCGACATGTACCAGAAGGTGAGATGACCAGCTGGCTTCATGGTGACAATAGACAAGGACATCGCGTTAGTGTAACAGGTCCTTTCGGCTCGTTTTGGCTTAGAGAATCTACTGCGCCAATAGTTTGTATAGCAGGAGGAAGTGGAATGGCTCCAATACTTGCGCTTTTAGAACAAATGTCTATTCATGGGATGTCACGCCAAGTAACTTATATGTATGGCGCACGCACTCAAAAGGATCTTTACTGTTTAGATGAAATGAAATTGTTTGAAGCGAAGGCAAATGGAAACTTTAACTTTCTTCCAGTGTTGTCGCGTGAGCCAGAAGATAGTGATTGGAATGGGCTTCGTGGACAATGTATAGATGTGCTGGCAACCAAGGCCATAGATTTGCCTAACTGTCATGCTTATCTCTGCGGGCCTCCTGGCATGATCGATAGTGCAATTGAGTTTCTAACAACGTCAGGCGTATCAGAAGATAATATTTACTACGATAAATTTTTGGATGCATCTAGTATGAAGGGGGGGCGCCCTTAGTTGTTAATATAGCTTTATATCAATAACAGATACCTTAATTAACCAGAGTTTGAATATTTTTATTATGTGCCAGCCTGTATATGAGAAATAATCATGACAGCAGACGGTCTGTTGTGGGAATCAGACGCTTTAATTTACATATATTAAATTCTAAATCAAGGGCGATTGATCATCAATGGGTGCTCGTATAAATGCCAACGAGTATTGTTATGAAATTACTCATGGACTTCATCATACATTTGAACCTGGTAATTTTGTGCTTGAAATGGGAGAGACTATACGGAATGTTAAGCTTCTGTACAAAACACACGGGAAACTTAATGATAAGAAAGACAATGCGATCTTATTCTCTTATATGTGATCTGGTACATCAAGCTTAACTGAAGATCTAGTCGGAACAGGGAGACCATCAGGTCCAGATAAATATTTCATAATTTATCTGGTATGACTGGTAATGGGTTTTCATCATCGCCTAGTAATACACCTGTACCACATGATAGTTGAGTCTTCCCTAATGTAACTATTGGGGAGATGTGGTTGCACAACATAAACTAAATTACTGAACATTTTGGAATTACACGGCTTCAATTGGTTTTTGGATGGTCTATGGGCGTACGGCATACTTATGAGTGGACGGTTAGGTTTCCGGGCATGTTGAACCTATTGCTGGAGCCGCAAGGGTAACAACCGCATGATGCACTTTGAGTAATATCACAGAAGATACCCTTAAATATCTGCCCCACATTTTAATGATGGGTTTTATCACGACTCAAAAGAATATCATGCCGGGTTAAGGTGCCACTCAAGGTTGTAGAGAGTTAAGTCGGTGCCAGAAATTTTACCGGCAGGGGACCTAGCGTCGTATCGGCTTTTCCTCACTTAAGGATTTCCAGGCTGGATTCTGGGACAATTACTTCCTACCGTTGGATACCAGTAATCTCATTTGTATGGGTTGGAAATGGAGGCATGGCGATGTAAGCCGCCACGCTAATGGAAATTTAAAAGATGCCTTGGGTAGAGTTAAGGCCAAAACATATGACATATCTTTTGCAAATGATCTGTCATTTTCTTCCGAGCATGGTGAGGCTGAGCAAAGAATGATTCCCAATAGTGAATTTCATCTTGTTAATGCGCTATGGACACGCTTAAGTCTACTACTACCCCCATTATTGCAGTTTAGTAAAAGTCGACTTAAGTGCCATGTTATAAATAAAAAAAAGCAGACCCATACACTGGGTCTGCTTAAGTTAATGTCCTGTTGGAGGATAGGTACATTAATATATTTCAAATCAATTTCGCTTAAATCAATAACTACTCAATACGTAATGCATTTGCTTGGCACGCAGCCACTACTTTTCGTACTTCTTCCTTACTTGCATTCTCAGGTTCAATCACAAAGGCACCATTTTCAATTTTGAATACTTGAGGTAATGTTTTTACGCAATTCCCGCTGTGACAACAAGCTTTTTCATCCCATATAACTTTCATAATTTTTTCCTTGTTAAATCTAATAATAGAAAAATTCACATACTCTTTATTTGCTGCATGAGACAAATTATGGACGTTCTATTAAAAATAACTATCCGTATTAATACTTGATATTACAAGTAGTAGTCTGTGCAGATTATTAATTTGGACTTTGAATCGTTATTAGTTTTCTAGACGCCTCCGAGCCGCAATAATGGAAACTAAAGAAAGGCGACAAATGAGCGATAAACGTTATCCAGATGAATTAGAACTAGCATCAATACGTCAAATCACAGAAGGCGGATATGCAGTTTTCGACGCAGCATACTTCGCAAAGCAGTCCGAGTAAGAAATGCATTCTGACCAGTCATGGGTGGCAGACATTAGCTATACCTGCACTCATGAAGACTGGTTATATCTTGTACAAGGTATCAAGTACGTAGTTCACCGTAGTTTTACGGATAGTTGTTCTGCAACCAAAGCGTAGAATCAAATCATAGATTCTAGTAGACATCTGGTTGCTGAATACTATCAGCCAAATTGAAGGAGCTACAAAATGACAAAACCAGTTGTAAGTAAAGATCTTTTGGACTTTTTAGATTCGTTGCCAGAGCCGCGATTGGTTCTGGATAGCGATTATAGGATTATTGCATCCAATCTTGCTTATCAGAAAATTTTTGGCTATGGCAAACCTATAAATGGAAAGCATTGTTATGAAGTATCCCATCATTACCTGAAGCCTTGTGATCAGCAAGGTGAAGCATGTCCATTAAAAGTCGCAAAAGCAACCAAAACAACACATAGAGTTTTTCATACACACCATACCCCACGTGGACGAGGGCATGTAGATGTTGGGCTGACTCCTATACTAGGTTCAAATGGAGAGCCCGCTTTTTACATCGAGACAATACGTAAGCAAGACTACATGTCAGCATTACCAAATGCGGAGTCTGCAGTCGGTAAAAGCCCGGCATTTGTACATATGCTGAGCCTAATAGAACGTGTCGCTACGAGTGAGACTCCAGCATTGCTATTAGGTGAGACGGGTACAGGCAAGGAGGTTATGGCGTCAATTCTTCATAAAAAAAGCAATAGAAATAAGTCGGCACTCATTATAGTTGATTGCGCTGGGCTTACTGAAACTCTATTTGAAAGCGAACTGTTTGGACATGAGAAAGGTTCATTTACAGGCGCGCTTAGTGAGAAAAAAGGTTTGGTAGAGATGGCTCATGAAGGCACTCTGTTTCTAGATGAGATTGGTGAGATACCACTCAGCCAACAAGTAAAATTATTAAGGCTGTTAGAAACAAACACCTTTAGAAAGGTTGGTGGGTTGGAAGTAAAGCAAGCTAACTTTAGATTAGTCTGTGCTACCCATCGAGACTTGAAGAAGATGGTAGAAGAAGGAACGTTTAGACAGGATTTATATTTCCGAATAAATGCATTCCCGATTATTTTGCCACCTCTGAGAGAACGTAAAGAAGATATCCCATTGCTAGTTGATTCATTATTAAACAGATTGTCTCCAGCTAGAAAATATTTTCTTTCACAAGATGCACATGCATTCATTAAGGAATATATGTTTCTAGGAAATATTAGAGAGCTGCGTAACATGTTAGAAAGAGCTACTCTTTTAGCGGACACGGATGTAATACAACGAGCTCATTTAATAGATGATTTTAATAAATACATTCCTGAAACCAACCAGGATGTGAACAAGCATAACTTTTATGGAGAGATACTTCCACTAGATGCTATGGAGTCTAAATACCTGGAATGGGCGGTTGGCGTTCATAATGAAAGCAAAAAAGATTTAGCTTCCAAGCTAGGACTTACACAAAGAACTTTCTATAGAAAGCTGAATGAAATAAAAAAAGAGAGTGTGAATTCATCGTAAATAACCTAAGTGGGTTCCATATGCTATAGCTAAGTTTCAACATAAGTCTCGCATTAAGCTCCACTAAAGGAGTGTGTGAGTTGCAAAATATCATTAATGTAATACAAATCATTATTCAATATTAAGCATCCAATGCGCACAGGCTTGCAGCGTGCGCTAGTTTCTCAAGGATATATACCAGCTTGTTTTATCAACAAAACTGTATTTACCTACAATGGTAAGCAACTTTTAGCAGTTGATGTTGGTGTAGGCACAAGTGAGGATCCTGATGTTAAATTTAATTTTAAGCCAGCTGGGTCTGGCATATTAGAAGTGCAAGCCACAGATAATGCAGGCAAAGCATTTGTTAAGCAGATTGATGTGAAAAGCTAGAGTACTCTCAGCATATTTGATTAACACTTCTCTTGCTTATATTTATACTGAGGCTAATAAATATCTCTGGTCAATAAGAAATGAGCATATGGAATAACGCCAACTATGTTGAGTCAAGAAATATGATTCAATTACGTTAATTCAGGTCATATTCACTCGTTAAATATCTGGTGTTGAATGGGTATGTTGATGCTCACTGAGTTTGGCTAGGCCGCATATTCATAAATCAGTTTTAAATCAGGAATACAAATCTGAATACTATCTATATTTATCACGCACTTTCCCCGTAATTGTACGGATGGTAATTCTCCTTCCAAAGCATAAAGTGTACTTATAGTGTTTAGTAGCAATCCCGCTGCGAAATACTGCAAATTAAAAGGAAATTACCTATGTTTAAACCTTTAGTTAATGCACGCTCATTAAAGTTAACAATGTTTGCTACATTAAGCCTTATCGGAACACTGGCTATTGCGCACGATGTAACGTCAGATCCAGCTCTTGCCATTGCTGCAAACAGCAAAGATCTAAAATGGGCTGACTGTCCGGACTTTTTGCCCAAAGGTTGCAAGCTATCTGTTCTTCATGGCGATCCGGCCAAATCTAACGTAGATGTATTTTTTAAATTACCAGGGAAATCAGTGCTTCCACTTCACTGGCATACTTCGGCTGAGCGTATGACGTTGGTATCTGGCAAGTTCAATATTACTTATAACGGTCAGAAAGAGGCCGTAGTAAAAGCCGGCAGTTATATGTATGGGCCTCCTAAATTAGCACATAAGGGTTACTGTGCAAGCAAAGAGCCATGCATTCTTTTTATCGCGTTTGAATCCCCATTAGACGCAGTTCCAGGCGAAGTTCCAGATGCACATTAGGGTTGGCAGGGTTAGATAACCTATCATCAATAACCAATCTATAACCCTCGGCGAACAGCTCCAAGCTAACTAGAAACTGGAGATTACTAACAATAATCAGTGCGCAAGGAGTTGTTCCCCGAGGATTATGGAAAACAGAGTCAGATATCTAATGTAATAAACTAGCATATATGGCACACATTAATTTCAATCAATTTTTTATGCTACTTATGACTCATTTAAAAGCTATTTAAAACCGCATATATAAATAATACTAAAATTATTCAAGTGCTTAACATTTTTTTATAAGAGTTGCTGAAGGTAGGAAGAATTGTGAACTGAATTACTTGAAAATAATGAAGGACTACAGTTAATAGCTTTGAAGCAATAGTAAAAAAGTATTAAGAGTGAATTGCTTAATTGATGCATGGAGTGATAAATGTCTCGGGGGGCTGTAAAAAAGCATTGGTAAATATGACTGAGGGGATTGGTGAAATGCATCAACAGAAGAAGTTGTATTTAGAGTCGAAACTAAACTGCAAGGCGATGTTAGGTACTCTGCAAGAGTACGCGATTCTGCAGCCATGACAGTCGATGAGCCACCGGAACTTGGTGGAGGCGATGCTGGCATGAACTCAGTGGAGTTAATCCCTAGTTATATTGGGAACATGTCGGGAGGTTATGTTTGCTGCTTATGCATTGTTTATGGGGATTAAATTGGATGTATGTAAGGTGGGTATAAAGGTTATTTTGATTTTCCAGGTTTGTTAAATGTGGATCAATCAGCAGCTACTGGCTTCCAGAAAATCAGCATTACTTAGGCTTTAAAATAGATAACAGGAGTAACTTGGCATGAAATCTCTCACGCTTCAAAATTTAGTTTCGGATGCTAAGAGCAATATTACTGAGGTAAGCGCCTCTAAAGTAAGACAAGTTTCACAGGATAAAACTTATCTGATTGTTGACGTAAGAGAGCCAGGAGAGTTTGCACAGGGGCATATAAATGGAGCAATTAATGTCCCTAGGGGAGTTCTTGAGTTTAGAGCCGACCCTAATTATCCAGGGGGTATTCCAAGCCTATATGACAAATCAGCAGTAATAATTCTTTATTGCCGATCTGGGGCTAGAAGTGCATTAGCTGCTCAATCCCTTACTATTTTAGGATATAAGGCTGTTGTATCTATGGCTGGAGGTTTTTTGGCTTGGCAGGAAGCTAGTTATCCAATTGCAAGCTAAAGTAATTGTAATGTCTTGAAGTGACATGGTTGAAAAAACCATGTCACTTTTTTTATTTGAATCTAGTGTTAAATATCTTAATGAGTAGCTATTAGTATATTTTATGGTCACTGATAACCTAGATAAGTCATGTACTTTTTTAAATGAAAAATTGAAGATTCAATTGAATATATCCTGGATAAAAATGAGTAGTATTTGATTTTTATATTCACAGTTGAATATTAGATTGATAGGCACAAGCACCAAGGAACAAGTTTTAGTAAATAGACTTTGAGTGGAAGATATTGGGCACAGAGTGGGCACAAAAAAAGCCAAATGAGTGAATACTATTTTGGTTTATCTAATTAAATATGGCGCGCCCAAGATTATGAAAGTGGGCACTGGGTACAAATTGTATCGTTGAATTGAACTACAAAGGCTAGCATCTCCCAAGCTATTCATGGAGCTTTGGGTGTTTGGTCTTTATTTTCCGAATAAGTCTGACATGGCTCCATCAATTTAGGCTTTTTTGTACATACACCTCTGTTCTCCGCACTAGATAAATAATTGTTGCAGACAAAAGTGGATTCTCTTCTTTCCAATAAAAGACTGACTAATCGATCTAAAGACCCAACATTGCAACTTGATATTTTTTCTTTAGGTGACTCACATGTGCAGTTAGGTTGTTTGTCTTCGATGTTTGGGGCGGTTGTAATTAGATCTCGAGTTACCATTGCATGGACGCCAAAAGAAATCAAAATAAAGAAAAAAATGACTCCAATCCACTTAGAGGCGATTTTTGTCATCTTATAAACAGGTTCGCCTTCTTTGATTTTTTCCCACTCAGCTTTCAATAAACCACGGCAGACAGTTATCAACTCTTTCGAAAGTGACGAAATCTCAGATGCTGCAGCGACCTTATTACCATCTTTGCCGTCATCAACGAGTTTGAGTTGCGAGATAATGGACTCCGTAATTCTTTCAACAGATAAAAACAATGGATCATTTAATTTAAAGTGAAGTCTAGAAAGGCTATATGCTTCATGTAGCTCTTTCCGCGTTTCCATTATGGATTTAGTAACTGCTTCCAGCATATTTTTTTGGTAGTCTAATGCACCTTGCAAACGATTTTTTTCACCTTCATCTTTGGTCTTGGCTATATCTAAGGACAACTTATTACATCTTTCAGAAAGATCTGATCGTTGAGACAAATAGTCACTTAATGTTGATATCTTGGAAATAAGATTTGCTAGAGCATCTCTCGCCGAATTTGTCCATTCTTGGCGATGATCCGATATTCGTCCCTCTTTATCATTTACTAATTTTACAAAACTGACTGCTGCGGTAATAAATCCAGCTAATAGTGCGAAAAAAGTGGAAAGTAAGATTTTGTCCATATATATTTAGATCTTCAGAAGTGGTAACAATCCCCGTTTATGTAACACGGGGGGCTATAAATACATAATAAATAATACTAGCATGATTGACGGAATGAAGGCACGGCAGCGTCAGCGACGCGCTGCCATTCACACAATGATGTAAGATGATCAAGCAGACGATTAAAATGTAATTGGAGAACACCTCATGCACGTCGCACTCTATGCTCGCGTATCTACCACCCGACAAGCTGACAATGACTTATCAATTCCCGATCAGTTAAGGCAGCTTAATGAATGGTGCGAAGCTAACGGGCATTTAGTCGTGCATGAGTATATTGAGCCTGGCGT
>Ga0208508_1000175_pt1 | contig 17927 bp, 16 predicted proteins | sample LakWasMeta1_LOW4_2_FD_183853 | JGI IMG/M metagenome (GOLD analysis project Ga0208508, IMG submission 183853) | Freshwater sediment methanotrophic microbial communities from Lake Washington under simulated oxygen tension - Sediment Metagenome... | ecosystem: Environmental > Aquatic > Freshwater >...
TCAAAGCCAGACCAATCTGGATCCACTTTACCCGCTAACCAAACGCTAAACCACTGACTAGTGACGGCGTGGCGATCTTTAAGCCCTGCATAGCTCACGTCACGTTGTCTAACGCTTGCAAATTTTGCTAATTGCCTTGCCACATAATCAGTATTTTCCCCCGTCTTTTCGATGAATAAAAAAACGTGTTCACCTGAACCAGACGGCTCAAAAGCTAGCTGTTCAGTAACGATAAAATCTTCAGGTACAGCGCGAATTTTGCCTTGTCCAGACGGCGCACCCTGCACATAAGCCCAAACGGGCAGCTCTATGGCACTCATTTTTCAATTAACACAATCGCTTGTACCGCAATGCCTTCTTTCCGTCCTTCAAAACCTAATTTTTCAGTAGTGGTGGCTTTCACATTAATACAGTCAAGCGGCACTTTTAAATCGTCGGCAATATGAAAACACATCGCCGCTGTGTGCGGTGACATTTTTGGGGCTTGCGCAATAATGGTTATATCGGCATTCACCAGCTTATAACCTTTCTCTTGTACCACTTTATAAACATGACGCAATAACACCCGACTATCCGCGCCTTTAAAGGCAGGATCAGTATCGGGAAAATGTTTGCCTATATCACCTAAAGCCGCCGCGCCTAATAGCGCGTCACTTAAGGCATGTAACACCACATCACCATCCGAATGCGCTTCTAAACCTTGTGAGTACGGAATAGTGACACCGCCTAAAATAATGTACTCGCCGTTGCAAAAACGGTGGACATCATAGCCCTGACCTACTCTAATCATTTTGTTACTCCTAATATGACCTAAATATAAACAATATGATGCCTTGTAGAGACGCTGTAATGCAACGTCTCTCGAAAATGTGCTGATAATATTCAGTAATAATCACACCATAGAAAAAGCAATTTATTAGTTTATATAGCTAACAAAAAGCAGGATTTACACCGTTAGTGCTTTATGTGACAGGCATCATGCGCTGGTTACAAAAGCGAGCGATACGGAAGTTAAAAAACTAAATTAGTAATTAAATTCTTTGCAACAATCTGATTAACATAATCTATTCTATTGAGTGTGACGTGTTCAAACAGATTATTTTTTGATTCCTGTTTCATATAATCACTTATATTCCCTCTCTACGTTTTAAAGAGCTATATGTTTCACATAATTATGAAACAGCGAAACATATAATGAAACGTGAAACATTAAATGAAACATTTATAACGTATCAAAGACTATTATTCCTGTCATTAAAACTTGGCACGCACATTGCTTATAGTAATACGACAATCATAACAACAATACTCACTTGGAGATTCATCATGTTATTCAGACAATTATTTGATAAAGAAACTTGGACTTACACTTATTTAATCGCCGATACCGACACTAAGGAAGCCGCGTTTATTGATCCAGTTAATACCCAGATTGAAACGTATATGGCATTGTTGGCAGAACATGGTTTGACGTTGAAATATTCATTTGAAACGCATGTTCATGCCGATCACATCACTGCCAGCGGTTTGTTACGTCAACAGACAGGTGCGCAAACTTGCGTTAGTCATAAAGGCGGTGCGCAATTAGCCGATATTCAATTACATGATGGTGATGTTTTTAAATTGGGTAATGAAGAAATTAAAGCCATTGCGACACCTGGTCATACCCCAGGTTGCACATCTTATTTGTGGCAAGACCGTGCGTTTACAGGGGATTCATTATTTATCGGTGGTTGCGGACGTACTGATTTCCAAGGCGGCAGTGCCAGTGATTTGTACGATAGTATTACTCATCGTTTATTCACACTACCTGATGACACCTTGGTTTATCCTGGTCACGATTATGCGGAACGCTGGGTCAGTAATATTCACCAAGAGCGTACCACTAACCCTCGTTTAGCAGGTAAAACCCGCGAACAGTTTATTGAGATTATGGAAAATCTGAATCTGCCTAAACCACGTTTAATTGATGAGTCTGTGCCTGCTAACCGTTACTGTGGTTTAGATGAAAGTGAACGTCTAGTTGCCGTGTCACGTCGTGAGCAACAAGGCGTAGGTTGTGAAATACGCATGAAAGCAACGGGTGCTGATTTGGTTGCAGCAGCTAAACAACAGATTACTGAAGTCAATGTAGACAAAGCGAAACAATTATTGGCAGAAGGTCATATCACGCTGATTGACACCCGCGAAGAAAGCGAGTATGCGGCAGGTCATATTGAAAATGCTATTTTGTTACCGCGTGGCGTGTTGGAATTTAAACTGGGTACAGTGCCTGAGTTGGCTGACCCATCGAAAGCAGTTCTTATTTATTGCCGTACAGGCGGACGTTCCGCACTAGCGGCGCAAACCTTGCAAACGTTAGGTTACAAAACGGTGTTGTCTATGGCAGGTGGCTTTGAGGCATGGCAAAAAGCCTAAGGCTAAAGTTTAAGTGGGTTGGGGGAGCAAAAATTTACTTCCAATCCACTCTTCTCAATAACTCATCAGGAAGCTACTGTGAACTTACCAACCTTATCCTTACTAGCCATATTAATGATGCCACTGTCAGCTTTGGCTGTAGAAAAAGTCAGTGAAGCGCGACTTGATGAAGTTGCGGAGCGTGGTTCTCACGTCATGCCGTTTGAGTTAGAACAAACTACGCACATCTTTTCTAAAACTGCACAAGGTGGTTTGCAACAAGTGGTGGTTAAAGACCCTGCGAATACTGAGCAAATCAAGTTAATACGCCAGCATTTAACTAAAATTTCCACTGAATTTAGAAAAGGAGATTTTTCCAATCCAACCAAAATTCACGGCAAAGATATGCTTGGTTTAGAAGTATTACGCAATACTAAGCCTGAACAAATCAGCATTGTTTATAAAGAATTGCCTAACGGGGCTGAAATAAATTATGCCAGTCAAGAAGAAAAAGTTATTGTGGCGATACATCAATGGTTTGATGCTCAGTTAAACGACCATGCCCGTCATGCGATTTCAGGTCATAGCGAGCATTCCATGAACCATCAGTAAGATGTACGTTGAAATTTACATAACCACATAATCATAAAAAATGAGGAACATCATGACACAACATCATACACTTTTAATTGTAGGCGGCGGCGCAGCAGGCGTATCCGTTGCTAATACCTTACGTCGTCAGAATAAAAAAATCGACATCGCTATCATCGAACCGTCTGAAAAGCATTATTACCAACCTGGTTTCACTATCATCGGCGGTGGCGCGTACACGATGAAACAAACCACTAGAAACGAAGCAGATTTAATTCACCCAACCGTTAAATGGATTAAAGACTACGCAGAAACGTTTCAAGCGGAAGCTAATACAGTCACGTTGCGTTCAGGCGAAGTCGTAAGTTATGACTACTTGGTACTTTGCCCAGGTTTGCAATTGGATTGGCAAAAAATTCAAGGTTTAAAAGAAACCTTGGGTAAAAACAATGTGTGCAGTAACTACTCACCCGACACAGTGGAATACACTTGGCAATGTATTCAAGAGATGAAAGCGAAAGGCTCAGGCACGACATTGTTCACGCAGCCGCCGATGCCGATTAAATGTGCAGGTGCACCGCAAAAAATCATGTATTTGGCGGCAGATAGATTTCGTAAAGCAGGTATTTTGAACAAGTTCAATGTTGAATTTTGTAATGCGGGTCCTGCCATGTTTGGTATTCCTTTTTTTGCTAAAGCCTTGAATAAAGTGGTTGCTGAATATGGCATTAAAACCAATTTCAATCACAATTTGGTCTCGATTAATGGCGCGACTAAAACCGCAACCTTTGAAGTAACGGATGCGGATGGCAATAAAACCCGTGTCGATAAAGCCTTTGACATGATTCATGTTACGCCCTCACAAAGTGCGCCTGACTTCATTAAAAGCAGTCCTTTTGCTAACGCGGCAGGTTGGATTGATGTCAACGACAAAACCCTGCAACACACCAAATATCCTAATGTATTTGGTTTGGGTGATGCTGCGTGTACTGCTAATGCAAAAACGGCTGCTGCTGTGCGTAAACAAGTCCCTGTCGTAGTCGATAATATTGTTAATGCAATGAATAATGCGGCAATGCGTGAAGGCTATGATGGTTATGGTTCATGCCCATTAACAACTTCACTCAGCACTGTGATATTGGCAGAGTTCTCTTATGGCGGCAAAGTCACGCCTTCATTCCCACTACTTGATCCTAGAAAAAATCGCTGGATTTGGTGGATAGGTAAAAAAATCGGCTTTCCTTGGATGTACTGGCACTTAATGCTGAAAGGCTATCGCATTGATATTCCGCATTTAGCCAGTTATGCGGAAAAATTTGTCAACGAAGAATAACCCCCCTAGGTTGTGGTGAAGCTCTGCGAACCACAACAAACCTAAATAGTTGGAGTCCCCCCTTGCTCCAATCCACTGCGTTTGTTGGGGTTCGTACCTCCCCTCAACCTAGCTTATTGAATAACGAAAGGAGTGAGTTCCGTGTTTTGCGATCTTATCGCCTTTGTCATCAGCACTCTGTTGATACAGATTTATTATCTCCGTTTAAGAAAACGGACGCATCACGCACCCCATTCAAGCGTACATGCGCTGAATGCCATGACGCGCGAACGCTGGGTAAAGATGATAATGAATAGTGGCAAGTTGGAAATTCTTGCTATTCAAACTTTACGCAACTCGGTGATGGCTGCCAGTTTTATGGCGACAACTGCCACCTTGTTGATGATAGGCATTATAAATCTGGGCGAAAAAATCGGGCAATGGAGTCAACATCTGCACCCGATATTTATTGGTTGCGAAGTATCAAACGAATTATGGCAATTCAAACTGGGCGCGTTGCTATTGAGTTTTGCGATTGCCTTTTACTATTTTGCGATGGCAATACGCTTTTTTAATCACGTCGGCTATGTCATTAATCTGCCCTCAGATACATCAACTGAGGGAGAAGCCTATCAACAGACGTGTGCTTATTTAAACAGAGCGGGTAGTTACTATACCTTGGGTACACGCACTTTCTTTTTCAGTTTGCCCATTATATCGTGGTTTTTCGGTCCCCTTTTTTTAATCCTTGCGACATTAGGCTTGATTGCAGGGCTTAGCGCGTTGGACAGTACTCCAAGCTACACGATAAAAGCTGATTAAAACCGATTTTTGAACAACGAAAAACCAATTAGGGTTTTTCGCACCGAAGATACAGTTAAACCATTGAGTCAATATGAATCACCTTGCCAAACCTTCTTTCTCTCACTACTTACCATTTCTTAGCTGGTTAAAAGATTATCGCCGCCAAGATTTGAGTGATGATGTATTTGCGGGCATTATTACGGCTATTCTGCTTGTCCCGCAAGGTATTGCCTACTCTATTCTAGCGGGCCTACCACCGCAATTAGGGCTGTATGCCAGTATTTTGCCACCGATTTTTTACGCGTTATTTGGCACCAGTCGCACACTGTCAGTAGGTCCTGTATCCATTGCCGCCATTATGATTGCCAGTGCGTTGACTGCGCCTGCCGTCAGTGCGTTAGGCTATCCTGTTCAAAGTGCATTGATATTATCATTAGAAAGCGGTGTCATCATGTTATTGATGGCAGTATTACGCATGGGTGGCTTGGTCAATTTTATTAGTCATCCTGTTTTGACAGGCTTTACCAGTGGCGCGGCATTATTGATTATCGGCAGTCAGTTACCGCAAACACTGGGCTTAAAAACGCCTGATTGCGGCATAGATGTTGCTTGTTATACAGACTATATACAAGGCTTTAATAGCGTGACTTTGTTGCTAAGTCTTAGTGCATTAGCTTTATTGTTATTATTCAGTCAGTTATTACCAACGATATTAAAAAAAATGGGTGTAAAACTCACCATCATTACCGCGATTAGCAAATGTGGACCGTTATTGACTGTCGTACTTGCTACCATTGCAGTTAGCTTTCTCACCAATATGGGACATTCGGTTGCGGTAGTCGGTGTTGTACCATCGGGTTTTCCTGAGCTGAGTATTGATGCCATCACCGATTCACTAAGTCAACGTGGCAAACTATTACTGCCTTATGCAGCATTTATCGCCTTAATCGCCTATGTTGAAAGTGTCGCCATTGCTAAAGTCACCGCCAATTTGCGCAGTGAAAAAATCACCCCGAATCAAGAACTCATCGGTTTAGGCGCGGCAAATATTGCTGCCGCATTGTCGGGGGGAATGCCTGTTGCAGGCGGATTTAGTCGCACGATGGTGAATTTTTCCGCAGGTGCGCGAACACAAATGGCAATGCTGATTGCCGCTACTTTATTAGCCATAGCAGTGATGTATTGCAGTCCTTGGTTTACTAACATTCCAAAAGCCGCCTTGGCGGTGATTATTCTGGTCGCCATCACGCCGTTGGTGAAAATCAAGACCATTCTGCACACTTGGGCTTACGACCGTGGCGATGGCATTGCCGAAGTCGTCACCTTGTTAGGCGTATTGGCATTAGGCATTGAGGAAGGTATCGCCTTGGGGATAATACTCACTATTGCCAGTCATTTACGCAAAACCAGTCAGCCGCATATCGCTATCGTTGGGCGCGTACCCGATACTGAACATTACCGTAATATCAAACGTCATCATGTTCAAACATGGAATCACTTATTGTTAATTCGTATTGATGAAAGCCTAACTTTTGCCAATATCAGCTACATCGAAGAATTTTTAAGTACCGAATTAAAGCGACGACCTAACACGCACCACATCGTACTGATTTTTACCTCCGTCAGTGATATAGACACCACTGCATTAGAAGCCTTAGAGAGTTTAAATCAGGCATTACAAGCGGTGGGTAAAACCCTCAATATTGCCGAAACCAAAGGTCCCGTGTTGGATAAATTACAAAAAACCGATTTTTTACGGCAATTAACAGGGCAGGTATTTTTTCGTACCGAAGATGCCGTTAAACAGCTAGGTTAAACGAATTTTTAGTGACTAGGAGATAGGAATGATTTCAGAAAGCGTTGTTGATTTATCGCGTTGGCAGTTTGCTGCCACCTCGTTATATCACTTTTTATTTGTACCGCTCACCTTGGGTTTATCGTTTTTATTAGCGATTATGGAATCCACCTACCTCATGACGGGCAGAGAAATTTACAAAGACATGACCCAATTTTGGGGCAAACTATTTGGGATTAATTTCGCATTAGGCGTGGCAACAGGATTAACGATGGAATTTGAATTCGGCATGAATTGGTCGTATTTCTCACATTATGTCGGTGATGTGTTTGGCGCGCCGCTGGCGATTGAAGGCTTGATGGCGTTCTTTTTAGAAGCGACCTTTGTCGGTTTGTTTTTCTTTGGCTGGGATAAACTGGCGAAATGGCAACATTTAATCGTCACTTGGTTGGTGGCTTTCGGGACGAATTTATCCGCGTTGTGGATTTTAGTGGCGAATGGTTGGATGCAAAATCCTGTCGGTGCAGATTTTAATTATGAAACCATGCGTATGGAAGTCACGCATTTTGCTGATTTAATCTTTAACCCCGCCGCGCAAGTTAAATTTGTCCATACCGTTGCCGCAGGTTATACCACCGCCGCCGCTTTTGTGTTGGGCATCAGTGCCTATTATATGTTAAACGGTCGTGATGCTGCCTTTGCTAGACGTTCTTATACCATTGCCGCAGGTTTTGGTTTAGCCGCGTGTTTGTCGGTGATTGTGTTGGGTGATGAAAGCGGCTACACCGATGGTGAGGTACAAAAAGCCAAACTCGCGGCGATTGAAGCCGAATGGCATACCGAACCACCGCCCGCTTCATTTACCGCCATTGGGTTTCCAGACCAAGAAAAAATGGAAACAGCTTATGCGATAAAAATTCCGTGGGTGTTGGGTTTAATCGGCACACGCTCAATTGATGAGCCGATTACTAGTTTAACAGAAATTTTGGAAAAAAATCGTGTTCGAGTTCGCAATGGCATGAAGGCTTACGGCTTGTTGCAAACGCTACGCACAGGTGAAAAAACACCCGAAACCATCGCTGAATTTAATCGTTATAAAAAAGATTTGGGCTATGGGATGTTATTAAAACGCTACACGGAAAAAGTCGTGGATGCTACGGACGCGCAAATTGAATTAGCCGCGCAATATTCGATTCCCAGAGTTGTACCGCTATTTTGGACATTCCGCGTTATGGTCGGCTGTGGTTTCATCATGCTGGGTGTATTTATTTGGGCAATGTTTGCCAGCTCACTACGCCGCTGTCGGCAAACCACCTTATTGAAATGGAGTCTTTACATGATGCCCTTGCCGTGGATAGCCTGTGAAACGGGTTGGTTTGTTGCAGAATTTGGACGACAACCGTGGACGATTGCCGAAGTATTGCCGACTTTTTTAAGCGCGTCTTCGCTCACAGAATGGGATTTATATATCAGTTTGTCAGGCTTTATCGGACTGTACACGTTGTTCTTAGTGATAGAGCTGTTCTTAATGCTCAAATTTATAAAACTAGGCCCTAGCAGTCTGCATAAAGGGCGTTACCACTTTGAAATTGCTGAAGGAGTAGATCATGTTTGATTATGAAACACTGCGCTGTATTTGGTGGCTGTTCTTAGGCGTGTTATTAATCGGCGTTGCCGTTATGATGGGTTTTGATTTAGGCATTGCGGTATTACTGCCATTTTTAGGCAAAACGGATACCGAACGGCGTGTGATTATTAACTCAGTGGGCGCAACTTGGGAAGGCAATCAAACGTGGTTTGTCACCGCAGGCGGCGCGTTATTTGCCGCTTTTCCAATGGTCTATTCTGTGGCGTTTTCAGGGTTTTATCTGGCTTTGTTACTAACTTTGTTTGCGTTAATGATGCGCCCTTTAGGGTTTGATTACCGCAGTAAATTACCCAGTGAACGCTGGCGTAGTAACTGGGATAAAGCCTTATTTGTCGGCGGCTTCGTTCCCGCGTTAATTTTTGGTGTCGCGTTTGGTAACTTATTACAAGGTGTACCGTTTCATCTCGATAATGATATGCGTATTTTTTATGACGGCAGTTTTTGGGGCTTATTGAATCCGTTTGCCTTGCTGTCAGGTTTGCTCAGCGTCGCCATGTTGACTACGCATGGCGCGGTATATTTACAACTTAGAACTGAAGGCGAAATTCAACAACGTTGTGAAAAAGCAGTCATGCTATTTACGATTATGATGCTGGTTATTTTTGCGTTAGCGGGTGTGTGGGTAGCCAATATTGACGGTTATGCGATTACTTCAAACATTTTACATGACGCGCCATCGAATCCTCTAAATAAGGTCGTGGAAAAAACGGCTGGCTTATGGATGCACAATTATCAACAGTATCCTTTGTTAATTCTTGTTCCTAGTCTGGGTTTTATGGCGGGCGTGTTGACTATTCTGCTATCAAAACAGCAATACTTAAAATCAGCCTTTGTTAGTAGTTCGCTTACCATTACGTCCATCATCTTGACTGCTGGCGTTTCGATGTTTCCATTCTTAATTCCAGCGAGTCAGTCCATTAATCATTCCTTAACTGTTTGGGATGCCAGTTCCAGCCATACCACCTTGGCGATTATGTTTTGGGTCACGGTGGTTTTTTTACCGCTTATTATCGTTTACACCAGTTGGGTGTTCCGCGTATTGTCGGGAAAAATTACTCTGGAACATATTCATAACAACGACCATACGGCTTATTAGGAGACACTCATGTGGTATTTTAGTTGGATATTAGGTTTATTACTGGCTTGCTCATTAGGCATTCTGCACATTCTTCGCTTTGAAGCGCAAGAAACCTTTGAAAAAGAACACGTTCCGCTAGACCCGTTGACGCGCCTGTTCACTAAAGACGTGATGATGACGCGCTTAAAAGAAAAAGTCGAAAACTCGCGCAATAATGGCTTTCCGTTTTCCATTATCGCGCTGAGTTTAGAGCAGTTTAATCAACAACATCAACTTTTGGATTATGAATCAGATACGGTATTGCGCAATGTCGTGGATTATTTAAAAGAAGAAATTCGTGAAGGCGTGGATATTGCCGCGCGTATGAATGAGCAAGTGTTGCTTATCGTATTACCTGGTGTGTCATTCAAACGCGCGGAAGCCACGGCAGGACATTTTAAAGAACACATCATGACACAAATCAAAGCCCCTAGGGACTTAGCTATAGACGTTACGTTAGGCGTGGCAACTTATCCGTTAGCTAATGGTGCATCTATACCTATTGCTGAAGACGTTGATACCTTGATTAAAACTGCCTGTCAGCAAATACACGCGGTTTAATGATGAGTAACGATGATACGATGGCATTGATTCAAAAACTAGGCAATCGTTTAGTCGATACCTTTCATTACATTGCTTTGTTTGTCATTGGTGCAACCATTGTGTGGTCAGCCGCACATGATTACATCGACATGATACGAACAGGACATGCCAATTTAGAAGATATTTTATTATTATTTATATATCTGGAATTGGGTGCAATGGTGGGTATTTATTTTAAAACCCATCGTTTACCTGTGCAGTTTTTGATTTATATCGCCATCACCGCGTTATCACGGCATTTAGTGATTGATGTACAAAAAGTGGCGGACAACTTTCATTTGTATTTACTGATGGGCATCACGGCATGTATTGCTATTTTAAGTTTTTCCATCGGCTTATTATCGTACACGGCAAAAAACTATGGTTGTCCTGATGATAGCGATGTTAAGAAGTAGGGTACGCAGTGCATCCCGATGATAACCAACGCTATTTTGACCAACACCAAGCGCGTGAAAAAATTTGTGCGCGTTGGTTAAAAGAGCAAAGTAGAATGGTTCGTAAAACTATTTTACTGACCGCGTTAGCAGGGATTGCGAACGGTATTGCGATGATTATTCAAGCTGGATTACTGGCAAATATTTTATCCGCATTGATTATGGATAATGCCACGCTAGACCCGTTAATCCCTCTATTAGCGGGTTTAGTCGTGGTGTTTATCTTTCGTAGTTTCTGTGTGTATGCCCAACAAGTAACAGGATTTCAAGCAGGTGCAAGCATTCGCACTGCCTTACGCCAACAACTCACTGACACCTTTGCCGTTCTTGGCGGTGCAGCATTAAAAAACCAACAAAGTGGCGCGTTAGCCGCTGTCACCTTAGAGCAAGTAGACGCACTCGCGCCGTATTTCTCGCGTTATCTGCCACAACACTACATTGTCGGTATCTTGCCGTTCATTATGTTAGCCGTAGTCATGCCCATTAATTGGCTAGTTGGCTGCATTTTATTATTCACCGCGCCACTCATTCCGATTTTTATGATATTAGTTGGCATGGGTGCAAGTTCCGCACAACGTAGTCAATTTTTAGCCCTAACGCGCATGAGTGGTTATTTTTTGGATAGATTGCAAGGCTTGGCAACCCTCAAACTATTTGGGCAAGCGGAACAGGAATTAAAAAACATTCACAAAGTTGCCGATGGTTTTCGAGAAAAAACCATGGCCGTGTTACGCATTGCGTTTTTATCGTCAGCAGTTTTAGAGTTTTTCAGCGCGGTGGCGGTAGCATTAGTAGCTGTGTATGTAGGTTTGAGTTTATTAGGGCAGATTCATTTCACCTTTGCACCGCCTGTTAGTTTTAAGATTGCGCTATTCGTGCTGCTGTTAGCCCCTGAGTTTTTTATACCATTACGACAACTAGCCATTTATTACCACGATAAAGCGGCGGCGTTGGGTGCGGCGGATGCGATTTTGACTATTTTAGAACAAGTTGAAAAAACAAATGTAGGTTGGGTTAGCGATAGCGTAACCCAACAATCCAAGTCGCTTATCGAATTTAACAATGTCAGCAAAAGCTACGATCAACGGCAAGTATTAACCGACATCAACTTAAACATTCATCAAGGCGAAAAAATTGCTCTAATCGGTGCATCAGGTGCAGGTAAAACCACACTGTTAAATTTATTATTAGGTTTTGAAACGGCAACAGAAGGCAGTATCTGGTTAAACGGACAAGCATTAAACCGTAACCATGCTTTGCAAAACATGGCATACATAGGACAAAGCTCTTATCTATTTTATGGCAGTATTTATGACAATATTGCCCTAGCTAATCCTGATACCAATGCACAACAAATTCAAACAGCAGCGAAATCAGCAGGCGTAACAGAATTTAGCGATAGTCTTGCCGAAGGTTTACAAACGCTAGTCGGTGAACGCGGTTATGGTTTATCAGGTGGACAAATACAACGTATCGCTTTAGCGCGAGCATTTTTAAAAAATGCTGAGATTATTTTGTTGGATGAGCCAACGGCAAATCTCGATAAAGATAATAAAACACGCTTGTTAGCGGTGATTAAGCAATTATTCGCTGATAAAATCCTCATCATCGCTAGCCATGATGCTGAAGTCATTGACGGCATGGATAGGCAAATCGTGTTACAACACGGGCGTTTGGTATGAATGATTTAACGTTTCTAATATCGTTCCAACACTCCAGCGTTGGAATGCCGCTGTGGATGCTCCAGCGTCATCTTTCGCAACAAGTTATGTAAGCGTGGACATTTAGCATGAGTGATTTAGTCTTTTTCCTGCGCTTATTCAAACCGCACTGGCTGTGGTTAGTGGTTGGTATTGTGTTGGCATTATTAACCGCTTTTGCGGCTATCGTTTTACTCACATTATCAGGTTGGTTTATCAGCGCGTCTGCAATTGCAGGTTTAGGCGGCGATGTATTGCTGTTTAATTTTATGCTACCCGCCGCACAAATCCGCGCTTTAGCTATCACCCGCACATTAGGGCGTTACGGTGAACGCCTCGCCACGCATGAAGCCACCTTTCGCGTACTGACTGAAATAAGAGTTTGGTTTTTTGCCCAACTAATTCCGTTGGCTTTAGGTCAATTATCCGAAGCGCGTAGCGGTGATTTACTCAGCCGTATGACGGCTGATATTGATGCCTTAGATGCACTGTATTTGCGCTTACTCGCCCCTGCAATTGTTGCCGCGTTAGGCGTTATTGCTGTTACGGTGTTTTTATACGCTTATGCCCCATTCATCAGTTTTACGACAGGCAGTTTATTATTAATCGCCTCAGTAGCGGTGCCGTGGTTATTCAATCAATTAGGACGAAATGGCGCGGAAAATGTTGTCACTCTAGCGGCAAGTTTACGGCTACGGCAATTGGAAATGCTACAAGGAATAACTGATTTATTAGCCAATCAAGCCTACGCACGGTTCGCTCAGCAGTTTATAAAAAATTCAGCGCGATTGATAGAAACCGAAGCCGATAATAATCGTTTAACTGCTTTGTCATCTGCCCTCACCTTGTTATTGTCACAACTGGCTTTATTGGTGGCATTAATCATAATCGCCTTAGCCTACCAACACAGCGGATTATCAGGTACAAACATTGCGATAGTCATTTTTTGCATCATTGCCGCGTTTGAACTGGTGCAACCTTTGCCGCAAGCGGTGCAAATGTTGGCAAAAACGCAAACTGCCGCACACCGTGTTCGACATTTAGCAACTTTAACACCGACTATTCAGCTTGCTAGCCAATCTAGCGCGTTGCCGAATCGCTATGATTTGCGCTTGAGTGGAGTCAGTTTTCGTTACTCAAAACAGTCTAACTGGGTATTAAAAAACTTAAATCTCGATATTCCGCACGGTACAAAAATCGGCATCATTGGCGCGAGTGGCTCAGGTAAAACCACGCTATTACAGTTATTAACCCGCCATTATGACCCCAAATACGGTGTTGTTCTGTTAGGCAATACACCCATTAATCAGCTTAATCACGATGAACTGTTAATTTGTTTTGGCGTATTGTCACAACGCAGTCAATTATTCGCCGCCACTATCAAAGAGAATTTATTAATCGCTAAACCTCATGCCACAGCAAACGAACTCAAGCTAGCCATAAACTTTGCGGGACTCACTGAGTTTATAGCCCGTTTACCCGAAGGCATGAATACTTGGGTCGGTGAAAGTGGCGTAAAAGTTTCAGGCGGTGAAGCGCGACGTATCGTATTAGCACGACTACACCTTAAAAATGCACCCATATTGCTATTAGATGAACCAACTGAAGGTTTAGATGAGCAAACTGAACGAGAGGTACTGGGCGCGCTAGCTGGTTTTGCTAAGAATAAAACCCTCATAATGGTGACACATCGCACTGTAGGCTTGGAATTAGTCGATGTGGTTTATGGTATGGAACAAGGCGTTTTGTTGGAAACGATTAAGCAACATTAATATAGGTGTCATTGCTATCACACTGACTAAAGCACGAAAAATAAAAATGCCATTCGTGTCTTTCGTGCTTTTTATGAAAAATTAATCCTACTCAACGACTTAAAAACATAGCATCGCCGTAACTAAAGAAACGATAAGACTGAGCTATGGCGTGTTGGTAGGCGTTCATAATCGCTTGATAACCTGCAAAGGCAGAAACCAACATTAATAACGTCGATTCGGGTAAATGAAAGTTTGTCAGTAAAGCATCGACTGATTTAAATTCATAACTGGGCGTAATAAATAACTGAGTATCACCAAAACTCGCTTGTAATGTTCCGCTTTGCGAAGCAGATTCTAAGGCTCTAACCGCCGTCGTACCAATCGCAATCACCCGCCCACCTCGTGCTCTTGCTCGCTGAACTGCCTCGACGGTTGCCGATGGTACAATAAAATATTCTTTGTGCATTAAATGTTCTTCTAGGTTCTCAACTCGCACGGGTTGAAATGTGCCACTACCCACATGCAGAGTAACAAACGCGGTTTGTATGCCTTTGGCTTGAATTTTTGCCATTAACTCATCATCAAAATGCAAACCCGCTGTAGGTGCGGCAACTGCACCCGCTTGTTTAGCAAACACGGTTTGATAACGGGTCAAATCGCTTTCATCATCAGCACGAGTAATATAAGGCGGTAAAGGAATATGCCCAATTTTTTCTAAAATATTGAGAATGCTGTCGTCACCTTTAAATTCCAAGGCAAATAAATCATCCTCCCTACCCTGCACTTCACAACGATAACCTTCCGCTAATTCAATGATTGCCCCAGCTTTCGGTGCTTTACTGGCACGAACGTGGGCAATAGCATGATGTTCATCAATCATACGTTCCAGCAAAATTTCTACTTTACCACCACTGGTTTTTTGACCATATAGCCGCGCAGGAATTACTTTAGTGTCATTAAACACCAATAAATCTTTGTCATTGATTAAATCAATAAAATCGGTAAATTGCCTATCGACTACAACCCCAGTGTCTCGATTCATACATAACAAACGACTGGCATTACGGTTTGCTAAGGGTTTTTGGGCAATTAGTGCGTCAGGTAACTGGTAGTTAAAATCACTTTTTTTCATAGTAAACTCAAATTAGTAAAAATATTTAAAAATAGACTAGCATTTTTAAAATGCTTTGCCTATAATATGCATTCTGTGCCGGGATGGCGGAACTGGTAGACGCGCCGGATTCAAAATCCGGTGATGGTGACATCGTGCCGGTTCGATTCCGGCTCTCGGTACCAAAGAAAAACAGGGATTACCATGTAGTCCCTTTTTTTTTGCCTAAAATTTGCCATTACAGCCTTGTTCACATCAGAATTCCCCCTGCTAACTTTAAGCAACTAGCATTTCTAAAATTAACCGTATTCACAGACAAAATTTAAACCTATGACTGATTTATTTAATCAATGGGGAAACTTTTTTTTCCATACCCGCAATTATCTCTTTCCTGCCTTTATTTTAACCCTGTTCTTCATTTGGCCACCTGTCGCGCTAACTGATGCTACGAGTTGCTATATTATGAGCGCAGGTTTACTGATGGTTGCCTTAGGACAAACGTTTCGTATCGTTACTATCGGACTTGATTACATCGTGCGCGGTGGACGTAATCGACGCATTTACGCCGAAGATTTAGTGACAGGCGGTTTGTTTTCCCATTGCCGTAACCCTTTATATGTGGGTAATCAGCTCATTGCCATTGGTTACTTATTTGTTGCAGGTAATTGGGGTAGTATTATCGTCGGTTCAGTCGCGTTTTTAATCATTTATCGCTTGATCGTTCACAGTGAAGAAACTTTTTTAAGTGCAAAATTCGGACAGGCTTATGCGGATTTTTGTGCGGATGTGCCACGTTGGATTCCTAATCTGACAGGCATTTCAGACACTGTTAAAGGTTATGTGTTTGATTGGCCTGCTGTAGCAGTCAAAGACGGTGGTACAATTTTTATGTCCGTCATGGTGCCTGTTGCCATCATCGCTTGGAAATTACACTTAACCAATCAATTGGGCAATTATCAAACCGTACTCATTGCCATCACCGTCATTATGACCTGTGCATTCTTAACGATGCGATTTTTCAAAAAATCGGGTCGTTTAAAATCCATGCGTTAACATCACCCCTTCAAAACTAAAAGAGCAATCAGCATGAAATTCGTCGTTTCCTATCCACAAACTAACTGGGATTATGTCAAATTTAGATTAAACCGTATCATTCGAGGTAAAGATAAATCCAATGATGTATTTCGCGGTTTACCAGGCGGAAAATTGGAGTTATTTGAACATAACGGCGAATTAGGTGGCATTAAATCACTGGGCGAAATTCACCCGATTAAACCGTTTGGTTTGCAATATGTCGCAGGGGAAGGCTTATATTTCATTACAGGACTACCCTGTAGCGAAGACGGTGTATCAGGTGATGAACACATTGCCCGACTCAATGATAACGGCGAAATTGATTTAGAAATTCGTAGCCCATTATTGACTCAAGTGCGTTCACTACGCCGCACCGAACGCGGTTTATTAGTCACTGCCAGCGGTGTGGATGCGGTGTTAGAATTTGATTTATCGGGCGAACTGATTTGGTCATGGTGGGCAACTGAACACGGTTACGATCAGGCGTATGGTGGTAGTGGTACGCGCGTCATTGATAAAACCATGGATCACCGTTTAAAAAATTACCCTGGTCGTTTGCAAACTACGCATTTGAATTCTGCTATCGTTGATCCTTACGATAACAGCAAAGTACTGACGATTTTATTTTACCAAGGCAAAGTCGCTCGCATTGACAGAAATACCTTGGAAACCGAGATCGTTATCAGTGATTTAAACGGCGCACACCATATCCGCCCGCATTCTGGCGGCTATATGTTATCCAACTCGCGTAAAGGTGAAGTATTATTATTCGATAAAGACTTTAATTTGACTGAACGGATTGCAGGTACTAATCAGTATTTCCCTGTTAAATGGGTACAAGACGCGATTGAAACCCCGTTCGGCACACACCTTATCGCCGACTGCAACACCTTCAAATTGCGCGAACGCGACAAAAACGGCAAAGAAAAAACCCATAACACTAAAATGCCTAATCGCGTGTTTCAAATCGAACCCGTTGCTGATAGTTTTAACTTCGTTAAATAATCAAAAGAACAACACATTTAAAATTGCAGAATGAGCAGAATCGTATCATCGTCATCAGGTCGTATCAGGATTCGTGATAAAAATCTACGCAATCAGCTAAAACTTAACGCACTGAAAAAAGAGTTATTGAACATAGCCGCGATTACCGAATTGCAAGAAAATATTCATACGGGTAGCTTATTAGTACGCTTTGACCCAATTACTATAGACATCGGGGTATTAAAAGCCAATATTGATTCATCTGTTGATAACGTATTAGGTCAGCCTTCCATTTCGCAGTCTTTGTTATCCAAAAAGAATATCAGCCGCTATAACAAAATAGCCATGTTAGCGAGTTTAGGCGCGTCGGTAGCGTTTGCAATTATGCGTCCGAAACACTGGAAACGTAGGCATAGCCTAATCAGCTATGTATTTCTCGCCAATTTAGGCGTGCATTTGACTATCTACCGTAAACCACTGTTACGTTTGTTTCGTTAGTTATCACTTACGGGTTGTTGATTGGCATTAATTGAGTAAGTACCCCGTATGGAGCTTTGCGGAATAGGAGATCGTCATCACGACTGCAACCTTATCCCGTTTCAG
>Ga0208508_1000176_pt1 | contig 17882 bp, 21 predicted proteins | sample LakWasMeta1_LOW4_2_FD_183853 | JGI IMG/M metagenome (GOLD analysis project Ga0208508, IMG submission 183853) | Freshwater sediment methanotrophic microbial communities from Lake Washington under simulated oxygen tension - Sediment Metagenome... | ecosystem: Environmental > Aquatic > Freshwater >...
GCACCTGACGCTGCATTGAGCGCCAAGCCGCCCGGCAACGCGCCGGCAGTGACTGCGTACGCATATGGCGAGGTGCCGCCAGAGGCAGCCGTGATGGCCGCCGAGTAGGCTGCGCCAAGCGTACCGCCTGTCAAGGCAGTGGCCGGCAGCGAAATCGTCGGCGCGGCGATTACCAGCGTATAGGCCTGGCTACCGGCAAACGGACCCGGGAACGGGCTGCTGTCGGTCGCGGTGATCGTAAAGTTGAACGTGCCACCTGCGGTTGGCGTACCGCTGAGTGCACCTCCCGTCGTCAATGTGAGACCTGCTGGCAATGCGCCTGCCGTCACGGCGAAGGAATACGCTGCAACGCCGCCGCTGGCGGTGATGGTCTGGCTATAGGCTGCTGCGACTGCGCCGTTCGGCAGGCTGCCGGGGCTGACCGTGACCGGTACATCATCATTGTTGATGGTGCCCAGGCCCTGATTGTCGCTGATCGTCGCGTTGGTCGCGCCACTGAGGTTGACGAAGAAGGACTCGTTGGCTTCAGGGACGGTTTCGCCGATCACCGGTACGGTGAGGGTCCGCGTGGTCTGGCCCGCTGTGAAGGTCAGGGTGCCGCTGGTGTTGATGTAGTCGCCCGGCTGGGTGGCGGTGCCGTCAGCCGTGGCGTAGTTCACGCCGACCGTCTGGCCACTCGCGGCGCTCAGGGTCACGGTGAACACCGCGTTGACGGTGCCGGCATTGCCTTCGGTCACGGTCACATCGTTGATCGACAGGCTCGGCAGCGGGTCATCGTTGGTAATCGTGCCCACGCCCTGGCCGTCGACCACGACTGCGTTGGTCACGTTGGTCACGTTGACGAAGAAGGTTTCGCTCGGTTCGTTCAGCGTGTCGCCATTTACAGTGATAGTAAATGTACTCGTAGTGTTACCCGCCGGGATGGTGCCCGTCCCACTGGCGGCGACATAGTCCACGCCCGCCGTTGCGCTGCCGTTGGCGGTGTCGATATCGAAGTCGACGCCGCTTGGGCCTGCCGGAGCACTCAAGCTCACCGTGAAGGTGAAGTTGGTGGTGCCGGCGTTGCCTTCGTTTACGGTAACGTCGTTGATGGTCAGGTTCGGCAGGTCGTCGTTAAGGATGGTGCCGATGGCGTTGCCCGGTACACCAACGGTGTAGCCTGCGCCGGCGACGAGGGTCAACGTGACCGTCTCATCGTCTTCGATGGTCGCATCCGCGGTCGGGTTAACGGTAATCGTGCCGGTGGTGTTGCCCGCTGGGATGACCAGCGGGGACGTGATCGTCGCGTAGTCGGTACTATTGGTCGCAGTGCCGCCGGTGATGTAGTTCACCGAGAGCGAACTGAGCGACGCTTGGTTCAAGGTCACGGTATAGACCAGGTTCGGCGCGCCATCTTCTGCCACGGAGAAAGGTGCTGCCGTGATCGTTGCGCTCGGCACATCATCATTAAGAATCGTGCCGGAAGCCGATGCAGGTGCGCCGACGGTGTAGCCGGTGCCGGCGGCGACCGTGAGGATTACGGTTTCGTCGGCTTCGACCGTGGCATCGACAGTCGGATCGATGGTGATGGTCGCGGTGGTGGCGCTGGCCGGGATGACGACCGTAGCGACGCCGCCGATGTAATCCGTGCCGGAGGTCGAGGTACCGGTAGTGGTGATGTTGACTGTCGTCGGCGAGGAGAGGTTGAGGCTGCGGGTGACGGTGTAAACAAGATTGGTCGCACCGTCCTCGGAAACCGATGGTGGAGCAACCGCGATCGTTACCGATGGCGGTGGGCTGACAGTCAGCGTGTAGCTTTCGAGTTCGAAATAGCTACCCGGACCGGTGCTGGCATCGGTGACACGCAAAGTGACCGGATAGTTGCCCGGTGCTGCTGCGGTAGTACCGCTGACAACGCCGCCGCTGGAAATGCTGATACCGGCAGGGAAGGTGCCGGTCTCAAGCAGATAGGTGTGAGGTGCGACGCCACCGGTGGTGGAGAGCGTCTGCGAGAACGCGACACTCTGAATCGCGGTGCCGGTAGCTGCGACCAGAGCTAACGAAGGATTCTGCACCGTGCCGGTGTAGCCCTTGTCGACGAACTGCGCCGTGGGTGTGGTGGCATCGGTCGAACGGACGGTGAATGTGTAGCCGCCGCGCTGGGTGGGCGTACCGCTGAGCACGCCGCCGCTGGTCAGACTTAGGCCGACCGGCAGGGTGCCGCTCTGTAAGGCATAGGTGTAGGGGGCTAGTCCACCGCTTGAGGTCAGGGTCTGCGAGAACGCGGTGCCGGCTGTCAGCGTCGGCAAGGTCGCCGGAAGGACCGTGATCGGCGAGGACGGCGGGCTGATGGTGATGTTGATGATGACAGTATCGACATTTTCGTCTTCCAAAACGATTTGATCGCTCGTCGTCGCGCTGCCGTTGTGCACGTAGGTGACAAATTGGACGCCGCCGCCGTTCGGACCGATGGTAACTGTTCCGTTCACGGCGAAAGGCGCAATTGGTCCGCTCATACCACCGTCAAAGGGGCCGTCGCAACTACTGACGTTGATGTTTACCGAGCCGCCGTTGGCGACGGTCGCGGTTAGAGGCGCCGGGCAAAAAGTGGAAGTCTGTGCCAAAGCCAGTGAGGACCAAAACATGCCGAAGCACATCAGCAGTAAAAGAAATGCTCCGCCTAATCCAGCGCGCGCCCGGCTGTTCGAAATATTATTCATTCCCATGTTCCCCATAGCTTTGTCTCTCGCAATACTGATGAAGCGATTGTGGTCGCCGGATTATCTTTTACTTGATTTGGATTTCTTTATCGTGACTTTGACGGTGACAACCCCGTTTTCGTTGTCTTCAAGATAGAAGACGTCGTTGGTTGCCGAGTTGCCGTTGTGCTTGTAGGTAACAACCTGGACGCCGCCGCTATTTTTACCGATGGAAACATTGCCGTGTGTGGCATAGGGTGCAATCGGGCCGCTCATTCCACCATCGAAGGGTCCATCGCAGTCGCTGACGTCGATGGCAATCATCCCGCCGGCAACAACACTGGCATTGACCGTTGGGCAGGTTGTGGATGCCGCGGCAGAAGCGAAGGAAGTCCAAAACAGGCAGAGACATAAAAGCGAGAATTCAAATGTACCGCGAAATTTTGCCTGTGTCCGGCGGTTAGAGTACGACTGCATGCCCTGCTCCCTGGATATCTATTTCTGATGCTGAGATTGTCTATGCCAGCGTTGTACGATTGTATTGGCCGGAATATTTCCTGCGTTACGACCAGGTGAAGATCGTATCTGCATGACGCTAAATCATGTCGTTCGCATTTAACCAGCTTTATCCCGTAAGCGAAAGACCGGTCGTCCGGAGAGCCAAGCAGTCGTAAGCATTTCGTAAGCTTTCCGTGACCCGGGCGCATCTTGTATTGCAGAGGCTTCGCGTTATAGAGTTGCCTCGAGCGTTTCACAAGGATTCGCTCTGAAGACATGAATTCAGGAGGGGGACGGGAAATGAGCGAATTCTTTATTGGCCAGATCATGATGACGGGCTTTAATTTTGCGCCAAAGTTCTGGGCGCTTTGCAACGGACAGTTGCTGCCCATCAATCAAAATCAGGCATTATTTTCGTTGCTGGGTACGCAGTACGGCGGTAACGGCACCACTAATTTCGCACTACCCGATTTGCGAAGTCGCACACCGATAGGCTATGCCTCTTCGGTAGATCCCGCCTGGCAACCGCCCTCCGTTCAAATTGGCCAGGCATCGGGCGTCGAGAATGTGACCTTGCTATCGACTAATTTGCCCGTCCATAACCATGCGGTGAATGCTACGACGACGAATGGCAACAATCGCATACCGAGTAATCGGGTGTATGCCACCAGCACCAATACCGCAACACCGATTTCGCTCTATGCGCCCTCTACCGGCCCCTTGGTTCCGTTGAATCCGGCCACGGTAGCCCCAGTCGGCGGAAATCAGCCGCATCCGAATTTGCAGCCTTACAGCACTATCAATTTCTGTATTGCGCTAGCGGGTATTTTTCCGTCGCGGAATTAAACACCATCCATTCAAGATCCGACTAATACTTTAGTCGTCTCACAATTTTTCAGGAGTTGGATACCAATGAGTACTCCCTATATCGGCGAAATCCGCATGTTCGGCTTCGGCACCCGCGGCGCCCCCAACGGCTGGCAGGGCTGCGATGGTAGCCTGCTTCCCATTTCCGAATACGATGCCTTGTTCGCTCTGATCGGCACCACTTACGGCGGCGACGGCCTGACCACATTCGCCGTACCCGACCTTCGCGGCCGCTTACCGATTCACCAAGGCACCGGGCCCGGTCTGAGTACCTATGTCATAGGCCAGCGTGCAGGCACGGAGACCGTCACCGTGCTGCCAACCCAGATGCCGGCGCACACCCACACCATGGTCGCCACCACGGCAGCGGCCACCGCAGTGACGCCGGGTACGGGTTTGCTGCCTGGAACGGTCAGCGGTGACACGTTTTATACCAATACGATCACTGGCAATACTGCCGCACCGATGTCGGCACAGATGCTGACATCGGCCGGCGGCAGCCAGCCGCACGAAAACACCATGCCCACGCTGACCGTGCAGTACTGCATTGCCACGCAAGGCATTTTCCCGTCGCAGGCTTAGTTTGCCCAACCTATAGCATTATGTTGACACCGCTGCCTCATTTCTCGCGCGGACAGCATCACCGGAGGACTTCAACATGACACAACCGTATATTGGCGAAATTCAACTATTTGGTTTCAACTTCAACCCGCGTGGCTGGGCGTTCGCAAACGGCGCTACCCTGCCAATCTCCCAGAACACTGCGCTGTTCTCATTGCTTGGCGTGACTTACGGCGGCAACGGCCAGACGACTTTCCAACTGCCGAATTTCGCCGGCCGCGCGGGCTGCCAACAGGGCAACGGACCGGGGCTGTCGCCGCGCCAGCTGGGGGAGAACTTCGGGGTCAATACTGTCACGCTCACCAGCAACCAGATTCCGCAGCACAATCACGGCGTCAACGCCTATTCGCAAACGGCGGTAGGCAGTGGATCTAATACACCGGTCACGAATGGGGGGCTTTCGTTCCTTGCCACCAGCACGACGTCCAAGACTTTCATCAACACGCCACTCAACACGCAATTGGCACCGAACATGATTTCGCCGTCTCAAGGTGGCGGGCAGCCGCATCAAAACCAGCAGCCTTATCTGGGTGTGAATTTCTGTATTGCATTGCAAGGGATATACCCGTCGTTCCCGTGATGGTATGAGTCAACTACCTTCGTTTCCGACCAGCTCGAACAGCAAGATTGAGATACCCGCGTTTCTAACGGAGCGTGGGTTTTCTTTGCGCCATGCCCAGGATGAAGACATGCCCCGCTTGCGTCTGCTGTATGCCGACACGCGGGCGGAAGAAATGTCGCCGGTACCCTGGCCGCAGGCAGCGAAGCAACAATTTTTGGATCAGCAGTTCGATCTTCAACACCGGCATTATTTACAACATTACGCTGATGCCGATTTCCTGGTGATAGAACACGGTAGTGCCGTGCAAGGCCGCTATTACCTGATGAAGACAGCGCCCGAGCATCTGATCGTGGATATCTGCCTGATGGAAGCGCATCGCGGGTTCGGGATTGGCCGTGCGTTGATTCAGGATTCGCAACGCGAAGCAAAGGCATTGCAACGCGGCATGCAATTGCACGTGATCAAATACAATACGCGTGCGCGCGCCCTATATGAAAACATGGGATTCAAGATCACCGGCGGGACTGACATGCATCATTACATGAGCTGGCAAGACAATGCCGGGGGATGATGCCGGTCGGCAAATTGAGTCGACAGGGGCAATACACGTTTTAAACTCGACTCGATTCACGCGCCGGTTGCAGCAACGAACCCTGTGCTAGTTGAACAATGCCTGATATAAAAACCCTTCGCGCTCGCGAGCGATCGGCACCAGAAAAATGCCGACTTCTCCAATACGAGGGTGACGCATTTGATAGATTTGCTGCGGGAACAAAAAAACCGCCGTGTTGCGAAATAAAAGCGAGAACGGCACCCGGGCGGCATTTGCCATGCGTGCCTCGATGGGTCTGGCCTCAACCAGCACAAACTCGATTTCTCCTTCATTCAGTGCCGCTGTAAATGTCTCGTTTACGCAGCCGGAAAAATGATCGATCGTCAGCAAATCCATGCAGGGTTCCTTGGTGGCAAGACGCCTAGTTTATTCAATATCGGCGGCATAGTCGCGCGTGATGTATCAATTACATGTTCGAGTCGTGAAAAAGCATCCGAGTCAGTGCTTGGGTAAAGAATCCAACGCTGCCATCGCCGCATCAACAAAACCCGATTCCAGTTCCGTCAGGCCTTTCGGCTCGATGTAATCATGGTGATCACGCCGAGTGTCGACCCCTTCTTTCATGTTGTTGATCTTGTGCTGCAAGACCTCGGGTTTAATGTCTGCAAAAGGCAGGAAATGTCCAAGCCGTTCGATGGTCTGCGCGGGTTCTGTTATCAGATCTTCATACTTCAACATCAGCACTGGTCTGGAATGTTGCCACTGCGTCATAAACGCCATGTGGCCGGCCCATTGCGCACAAAATTGCTGCGTATCGGCTTCACTTTGAAGCTCGCCCCAGGCTTTGGCTGATCGAACGCAATCAGGTAGATTGCGAAAGATGTAGATTGCGACGGCTCCAGGCATGGCGTCAAACAACATGCGAATCAGATGCGGCTGCCAGCCCGGATATTTGAAACCCCAGAGTTCGCGGCCCTGCTCTTTCGCATATTGCTGGCAGTAGGAGAGGCCTGCAAATGACCCTAGGCGAAGTGCTTCCAGATAGCCATCGATATCGGGCATCAAATCCGGAATCCAGTCATTGGTAGCGCCATGCAGCACTCTTTCAAGGCTGCTGGCAAAGCGCTGGCGTGAATGCGTGTACACCATTTTGCGCGAGGCATGAATCTGTAACTGCAACTCCAGATCTTTGCCGATTTCTTCGCCGTAGATCACGGCATTGGTCGACGAGCACAACAAACGCTGCAGCAGTGTTGTGCCGCAACGAATCGTTGGCGAGGTCAGCAATATCGGCTTGGGTTCAATCATGCTCAAAAAGCATTCGAGCGCTGATTATTTTACCCGTGCAAGTGAATAGACTTCGCTCGCGGCACGCAGACCCGAAAGCGCTGCGCCTTCCATAAAGCCCTGCCATTCGTAGAAGCTACTGGTGTGTTCACCGGCGAACAATAAATTGCCGACTGCCTTGGCTTCATTGTGGGCAATGGTCGTGAAATAGCCCGGGCGATTGCAGGTTTGCGAACCCTTGCTAAATGGGTTCGCCGACCAGTTCTCGGTGTAAGCCAATATCTCGCCACGTGCATTGCGTTGTGCGGCATCGTTGGCGCCGGGAAGCACGCTTTCCAGATAGCCAAGGAAAGATCTTGCGTCCGACTGGGTCGAGCTCGATTTCAGAGAGCGTGATTGAATGCCGCCCGCATAGCCCGCCAACACAGCGCGCGTGTTACTCGATTTGCTGGGGTTGGCTTCCCAGGTGGATTGCATCGTGGCGCTATCGCTGTAACCCGTGCCGTTACGACCATGCTTGGTATACCAATAGGGCTGCTTGAAACCGACCATGAGCTTGCTGTGATCGCCCATGCCAGCGGTGTTGATCGCCAGACGTTTCCATGCCGGCATTTGCACGCTGGAATCTATTTCGACATCGCGGAGCACACTGAAAGGCAGGGTCATCACGACGGCCTCGTGGTCGCTTTGGAATGTACGACCAGCCACATCGAAAGTCAGGCGCAATTTGCGATTGGCAAGCCGTTTTACGGCGAGAAGGCGATGGCCCAATTTTACCGGTGTCGGCAGGTTGGCGGCCAATCCGGTGACGATGCGATCATTGCCGTCGACAACACGGAAATTTTCATTGCCTACACCGCCCATGGGTGCCAGTTTGGTGCGCTTGTCGCCATAGATGAAACGCAGGAAGCTGATCGCGCTGAGTTCATCGATGCCGGCGCCGTATTCGGACATATAGGCCGAGCTGATCACGGTACGCAGCAATTCACCCGCGCCATGCAAGATGAGGTAGTCATCCAGACTCATGAAATCGAAGAGTGCGTCGCTCTCGGTGAAATTGTCGGCCGATGGGTAGCTGAGCGTTTCAAGATCTACGCGAATGGATGCTGCAAACGCCCGGTATTCTTCAGCTACCTGTGCTTCGGAATACATGCGTCCGCCGAAGTTGTAATAAGCGGTGCCGGGGAACTGCGAGGAATTTTCCAATGCGAGACCAAAACTTCGGGCGTAACCGAGCATGGTGTGGTGCGAACTATTGATGAACTCACCGCCGCGCTCAACGACCTGGCCAGGAAAGTAGCCACGTAAACTGGCACATCGCCCGCCGACACGCTCGGCAGCTTCGAAGACCCGGGCCTGTATGCCGAGGCGAGCCAACTCATTGGCACACGCAAGGCCGGCCAGACCGGCACCCACGACGGCGATACCGCCACCTGAGCCACCCAGTTCAAGCACCTTGCCGCTGATTTTTGAAATCCGGGACCAAGCGGTCGGGGTCAGAGAGCCGACGGCCGCCGTAACGGTCGCCGCCGCAGCGCCTTTCGCGAAATTACGGCGACTGGAAACGCGCAAATTTTCTTGCTCGATTGCTTCCTGTGAGCTCTCGCCAGTTTTTTCGCAACGCTCTGCCAAGCGAGCGATACGAAGCAATTGCGCCATCATGCTGCTGCGACTCATAAAGCACTCCATCCCCTGAATGTGTCCGTTAGATATACCGCGTTGACAGCCTCTCTTCAAGTAAGGAGATGATAACAATTGCAACGTGACATGCTTAATACCGCTATCGTCATCACAATCTCCAGAACATTGCCCTGCCGGCTTTGCGCGATAGGCTTGAAAATGTGAAATCCTGATTCTGTCCAGTGCAGACGATGTTGTTACGAGATGTAAAGTCGCGATGTATTTTTATTTGCCGATAAGCGGGTTTGCACTACTATGGTGCAATGTCCGATCCCGCCTCCATCAGTGTTGAAAGTCTTGCCACACCGGTGGCATGGCTGACGGCGTCCGGCACCGTACAAAACTGCAATCAGGCGTTTGCCAGTTGGCTGGGCGTCAGCGTGAGGCGTTTGCAGGGCATGCCCTTGAGCGAGCTGGATGTCGAGATCGGACGATTGTCCGAAGTCTTCATGCGTTTGCCCGAGATCGGACATACCTTGAGGGTTCACCGTGCACGCTTGGCATTTCCGGGCGCGAATGAACACTTTGCAGAGCTTTGGCTGACCCGGCTGGAAAGCGGCGAAGTGAGAGTCGAGGCGCATCCGACTGAAGAGTTTCTCGGCGAAGACCCGGCCAAGATTTTACCTGCGGCTTTGTCTGCGGCACTGAAAGGCCTGGCACATGAAATCCGGAATCCGCTTGCCGGAATGAAAGGTGCCGCGCAATTGTTGTTGCGTCGTGTCGACGACAAGGATTCAAAGGAACTGATCGATTTGATTGGCACCGAGGTCGAACGTCTCGCGGCTTTGGTGGAGCGCTTGTTGAATCCCGCACCGCCGCGTGAATTCGGCAGCGCCAACATCCATGCCATTCTGGAGCGAGTACTGCAGTTGGCCGATACCGATGCCGGCTGGGCCGTGAAGCTGGTGCGCGATTACGATCCCAGCTTGCCGGAGTTGTACGGCGATGCCGACCGTTTGACGCAGGCGATCTGGAACCTCGTGCGAAATGCCCTGCAGTCGGGCGCATCGCAAGTGGGGTTGCGAACGCGCGCCGAGCATCACGTACTGATTGGCGATACCGCCCATCGTTTGAGTTTGCGCGTTGAAATTTCCGACAACGGGCGGGGAGTTCCGGAAGATCTGGCCGAGCAAATTTTTCTTCCGCTGGTCAGTGGTCGCGCCGAAGGCACCGGTCTTGGCCTGGCGATGGCGCAACAAGTTGCACGGGAGCATGGTGGTTCACTCGGTTATCGTTCGCGTCCAGGACATACGGTATTTACGCTGCTGCTGCCGGTGAATGACAACGACCTGGAAAGCGACGATGAATAATCCACGACTGTGGGTGGTGGATGACGATCGTAGCGTCCGTATCGTGCTGAGTCAGGCATTGCGCGATGCCGGTTATCAGGTGAACAGTTTCGATTCTGCCGATACGGCCTTGTCGGCACTGGTGACCGAAACGCTTCCGCAGCTGGTCATTACCGATGTGCGGATGCCGGGTACGGATGGCTTCAGCTTTCTCGAAGCATTGAAGAAGCGCCACGACAGCATTCCGGTGATTGTCATGTCGGCCTATACCGATATCAGTTCGACCGCCAGCGCATTTCGTGGCGGAGCACATGAATTTTTGTCGAAGCCGTTTGACATCGACGAAGCGGTAAGTCTGGTTGCGCGCGCCTTGCCCGAGCATGCAGCGGAGACGGAAACGAAACAGCCGGAAAGCGGCAATGAATTGCTCGGCAGTACCGCAGCCATGCGGGAATTATTTCGTGCCATTGGCCGTTTGGCGCAGGCACCGCTTTCGGTGTTGATTACCGGTGAAACCGGCACCGGCAAGGAATTGGTGGCGCGTGCCTTGCACCGCGAATCACCACGTGCACAAAAACCGTTTATCGCCCTGAATACCGCAGCGATTCCGGCGGAGCTGCTGGAGTCGGAATTGTTCGGTCACGAAGCGGGTGCGTTTACCGGCGCGCAGAAAAAACAGATCGGCCGCTTCGAGCAGGCCGATGGCGGCACCTTGTTTCTCGATGAAATCGGCGATATGCCGGCAGGTCTGCAAACACGCTTGTTGCGAGTGCTGGCCGAGGGTGAATTTTTCCGTGTGGGCGGCCGCGAACTCATCAAAGTCGACGTGCGTGTTATTGCAGCAACGCACCAGAATCTTGAAATGCTGGTGAAGGAAGGAAAATTCCGAGCCGATCTTTTGCACCGACTCGATGTTGTCCGGTTGCAAGTGCCTCCCTTGCGGGATCGAAAAACCGATGTTCCTGCATTGGCGCAGCGTTTTCTCGAGCAGGCGGCAAGCCAATTGCATGCCGGCGCCAAACGCTTCAAGCCCGAAGCGCTTGCCCGTATGGAACAGCACGACTGGCCGGGCAATGTTCGCGAATTGGAAAATCTTTGCTGGCGCCTGGCAGCCCTGGCGCCGGGTGAAAGCATCGGCCTGAAAGATTTGAAATCCTGCCTGCGCAACAACGAGCCTGCGATTGATTCACAAAACATCTGGCAGCAGGCGCTAGCGCGTACGGCACAGCAATGTCTGAATCGCAACGAACAGAACATCCATGCACAACTGCGTGAACAGTTCGACCGGGTATTGCTGGAAACCGCGCTGGATTTTACCGATGGTCATCGACAACAGGCTGCTGAAAAACTCGGATTGGGCAGGAATACCCTGACCCGGAAGCTGGGCAACTCACGTAATGGAAAAAACCAATGAGCAAATCGGAATTGAGTATTCGCATTGCAAAACATCAAGACGCCACATTACTTGCCGGATGGGCACAAACCATGGCGATGGAAACCGAACACAAGCATCTTGATCACGACACGGTGTTGAAAGGCGTGCAAGCCGGCATCGCCAACCCGACGCTCGCGCGTTATTTCATTGCCATGTCGAATGAAACGCCCGTCGGCACCTTGATGCTCACGACCGAATGGAGTGATTGGCGCAATGCCAATTGGTGGTGGATTCAAAGCGTTTACGTGCATCCGGATTTTCGCCGGCAGGGTGTTTTCCAAAGCCTGTACTCGCACGTAAAAACAATGGCCGAGGAATCTCCTGGCGTATGCGGTCTACGTCTATACGTCGAACATGAAAACAGAAATGCCCAGCAGACTTACGAAAAACTCGGCATGGTTGATGCCGGATATCGCATGATGGAAGTCGAGCTCTGAAAGTGCAGTGCGGCTTGTTTAGGTAGCCAGAAGCCCATAAGCCCAATATACGGCGATGCCCATCTGTATGGCAAAGGCCGTAAAACGCAAAGTCACTGCAGTCGGTGAAATTGAAAATAGATGTATCAGCGATTGCGTGATGCGTGCCGCCAGCAGAAAAAAGGCGAGTGGATCGGTAATGCCGGACTTTCCTGCCACTTCGGCGACCAGCATGAGCCCGCCAAATAGCGGAAGTCCTTCGAGACAATTTGCATGGGCGCGCGCCAGTCTTTGCATGAAGGGCGAGAGGTTGGCGTTATCGGGCTGGAATCGGTTGGCCGCGACTGTTTTCGTCATTACCAATTTGGAGCGGATGATTTCCATCAATACAAGAAGAAGCAGGGTCCAGGCGATGAACAAGGTCAGTGCGATTAATGTAGGACTCATTGTGGCGGCCTCCCGGAAAAAGTACGTCGATAAACAGCGACAAGGCTTGTGTTGGACAAGGGACTATAAATGCTTAGGGATTTGTACTTATTCCCTGAGCCATCGAATCATGTGCGGGTAGGGAGCAACGCTTTCGGTTGCCGCATTGCCCACCAGCGTCATCCCTGCTTGTGCCAGACCGAAACAACCGGGATAAACCCCATACGAATAGGTTTCAATCAGCGATGCCGACTTGCCAGCATAACCTTCGGAATGAAAAAGCACGCTTGGTTCCAGACCCAGATATATCGTGGCAGCATAGGCCCAGGCCGTGGCTTCGATTTCACCTGCGTGGGGTGCTGCTTCCGCATCGTCCAACGCATCGCTGAGCAGGCTTCTCGTGGCGGCGGGCATGGTCGCGATATGTCCGGCTTCATGCAGCAGATCGCCCGGCCAGCGCAGTTTCGCGCTGTCATAAACCAGCGTGCCGTTACGGATACTCAGGCCAGGAAGGAAAGAGTCGTGCACGACCTCTCCTTCATGCGCCGGTATACCGATGCCGTTAAGGAAATCCACTATGATTTGTGTGACATCGCGCATTGAAATTCCGACATTGGCAAGTACTGGAGAATGATGGGCAAGATAAGTGATCGCGGCGACGGATGCAAAAATCCCGAATGGTGATTTCTTGGCAGCATCAATGAATTCTTGCCGTATTTGCCACGATTACCTGTCAGGCTTCAATGCGGCGGCAAGGACGGATTGGATGAAAGGATGCTTGGCAGTCGTATAGGCCGACTTGTCGCCGGCGAATTGTTGTGCAAGACGAAGTTTCAGGGATTGATACTCGGAACGCAGCAGCGCGTCGCTGCGAAGCCTGTCCCGGAATGCCAAATGTTCCTGCCAGATGCGCGACCCAACGACGACAGCATGAAGATGGACACGCAACGATCCCGTTGGCGATTTCACGAAATACCGCCGCATCGGCAGCTCGCGCTCGTATTTCGAAACGTATGTGTAATCACGCTCTTCCAGCGCCTTGATTTTCGATTCGATATCGGCCAACGAATGCGCACCGAGCAGCACGTCAATTACCGGTTTAGCAGCAAGCCCTGGAACGGAAGTGCTTCCGATATGTTCGATATTGACCGTTACCGGCGAAAACACTGAATGCAACTCGTCGTGCACTTTGGAAAAGTGTTTTGGCCACTCGGTGCAATAGGGAAAAACAACAACACAGGACATTGGCTAATCAACCCGAAGTGAGCGGAGGTTTGAAAAGGGAGAATACCGAAGTCCCGTTAGAGGAGCTGTCTGCATGGAAGCAGTCAGATTCGACAGCATGTGATCGTATCTGGGGTTCGACCGGCGAGTTCACGTCGATACTGCTTCAGGCTTCGCGTTTGTCGGCACCATCACCCTTGCGTTGCAGACCCCGGCCCATACGAATACCCAGCCAAGCCATCGGCAGGTACGCAGCCAGCAGGTCGAGTGCGATAAACCAGGCGGGGGCGGGAATCATGAAGCTTGCCGCCACCCCGCCGCAAAGAAAGAATGCCCCGATGACATAAGCCATTTGTGTTTTGTAGCTTGTCGCGAAGAGATAAGCGACGAATGCGCCAGTCAGAGTACCCAAGGCGTGTGCCAGAAACGGCATGATGAAATGTCGTGGCTCAAAAAGATGCATGGCCTGACTTAGGCTTTCCGGATTGGTGACGTCTACGCCCGCCGGTGGCGGAATGAGCATGGGGCTGAGCATGACGAGTGCCATGTTGATGCAGCTGCCAATGACGATGCCAGCAAGGATGGCAAGTATGTTTCGCAGTATTTTTGGCATTGGCAATTCTCCTTGGAGGACGTGGCCGCGAGTGGGTGCAATGCATCGGATAGTAACTTGAATGTGCTGTTTTTAGGTCGGAATCTTTGCTTGTGCGGTTAGGTGAATGCGTTCCAAAAATCAGCGAAGCAGCGAAAAAAGAGCACAATTTAGATCGAGACGGCGGCTGCCGTGAAAGACGCAATGATGCGGTAAATCGGCTCTCGCGATGTAACGATTCCATCGATCGCCAGAATCAAAACCTGCGAGTGAAAGAACAGATTCTGCGTGGAATGAAATTTTTTTTGCCAAAGCCTCGCCGTCATGCCTGGATAGGTACGTAAAGCGTCTCAGAACTCGATCACCAATGTTGAGCCAACCGCGACAGCTTCCCATTGCTTTGTGAGGGCTGCAACGCTTTCACGAATGGACAGAATATCGGATCGGGTGATTTCAAGGCATCGGCACCCGCGAGCGATGCAGGTCACTTGGTAAAGGTCCAGCATGTCTTCGGGCCTGCTATTACTGCCAGACCAGGCGTCGCCTTGAATGACTTCGACAAGCCGTTCGACTGAATCGCTTTCTGTTTCAGGATGCATTTGGAAATTGACTGTTTCGCCCTCTCGGACTCGGCCCAGAAATCCCTTTTTTTGCAATATGTTTTCAACAGCATAGTGAACCATGTCATGCGGAATGATTCGTTGCTTGGGGCATTGGATGCTTTCAATTTCACGACCAGGACGAACGATATCCAGCCTGTCGTATTTCCCTCTACCTTTGGTAAAAATAAGTTGCATTGCTTGGCTCTTGAGTCTTGACAGTCAAAATACACGAGCGGCGCACCGGATGGTTGCTTGAATACCATGAAGGAGGACAGCCCTTGGACTATCCAGTCAGGCAACAAGCAGAGACGACCGCAGATCGACATGGTATTGCATTGACAAGAAACTCCACAAATCACGTGCTTGCCATGGGTATTTATGCACGCCAATGTCGGTTTTAGTCGATCACCATTTCTGAAGGTAGCAGGCTATAGCAACTTCAGAAATATGTGGGTTGGCCGACTTTGCATTTCAGGATTTTAGGTCTAACGACCAAGATAAGCGACCGACGCGCCGGATGACGATTCGGATGAGTCTAATGTTTCCACGGAGGTCCCGCCTGATTGTGTAGTTAGATCCGTTGCCTGGTATAACCATAAGCAATGCTGCCAACGACAAGGCAGGCCAGCGCAACAAGGTCTGCCACAAAAACACGATGAATCTGTGCGTTATAGCTGCCAACTGACCAAGCCAGCAATAAAAATGAAATAACGCTAATAAAGCCTGCCCCAAAGGCCAAAGGCTGATAGGTGGGCTTGAAAGCAGCAAAGACTAAAAACAGACCTAGCAGCCCGAACAACACAGCGCGATGGCGCATAAGAATAATAAGGTTAGGGTCAGTAAAGTTTGTGCCATAAAGAAGCGACAATCTTTCAGCGCCCAAAACACCCGAAAAAGGGAGAAGATGGATAATGCCCACAATGATAAGTGTTGCAGAAATTAGATGACGCATAAAAAACTCTCCTGCGGGTCTAACAACCAAAATAAGGGATTGACGCCCCGGATGATAACTCGCTTGAATCTAATGTTTCCACGGAGGTCCCGTGATTGCGTAGTTAGGTGGTGACGAAGTGGACTTCATGCACCTTTGTTCTTGTCGTCCCAAAGCATTGGCTCCCAAAGCTCAACCTTGTTTCCATCCGGGTCCATGATCCATGCGAACTTACCGTTCTCGTGTGACTCTGGGCCGCTATGGATTGCAACATCGTCCGCCCGCAGTTGCTCAAGCAACTCATCAAGGTTATCGACCCGATAGTTGATCATGTAGGAAGACTCGCTCGGGCTGAACCATTGACTGCCTTTATTCGCGAGATTCCACACGGTGAGGCCCAGGTCTTCGGCCTTGTCGTCAGGCCATTTGAGAACGGCGCCGCCCCAACTTTCCAGTGGCATACCCAAGTGCTTTTGATACCACGCTGACAACGCAGCGCTATCGCCTTTGCACTTCAAGAATACTCCACCGATTCCTGTAATCTTTGCCATCGTAGCCTCCAATAATTTGAGCTGTTGAATCTGCATCGCCTAACGGTGAGCTAAGGGGTCTCGCATGGCCTTATGCGCAAGGCCCCTGCAACTTGGGATAGAACCGTTGTTCATTGATTTCTTTGCGGCTCCAAGGGCGCAAGTCGCAGAATCTTCCCAGTGAGCTGGTCGATCCTGTAAGAAATCGATTTTCCATTAGCGCTGATCTGAAGGATGGTCTTATCACTCGCACTAATTGTCCAGTTGCACGGTTTGAAATGATGCGCATCTTCAGGAGAGAGAAAGTAGAATTCGCAAGCTCCGTTCGGGGCGAACTTGTAGGCCATCCTGAATCGGCTCGGTGGGAACTTCATCGATGTGGCGGGGCGGAATATCCGAACCGTTCCGTCCGGTCGTTCCTCCTCACTGGAGTGGACCCAGTGCTGGAACAAGTCATTGATATCAATGCTGAGGTGTTTCCCGGTCGGCTTCGTACCTGCCGCCTGTCCAGCGTCCAGTGCGCCGATGACAGGTTGCGTGTATAGACAAGAAAAGAGACCCAGGAGTGCAAATGAGTGCAACACGGTTTTTCTCATCCCCAGTGTGGCGTGGATCAACAACCAAGATGAGTGGCCGACGCGCCGAATGTGAAACTTGCTTGAATCTAATGTTTCCACGGAGGTCACCTTGATTGCTTAGTTAGGGCGATTGCCCGGATGCTACAAGCTGAATTTGCGACTATATTTCAGTGGCCAGATTACAGTAAACCGGACGCCACCTTCTAGGCGGTACGCGGCAGTTACTTTGTCGAGCAGTGAAAGTTTTTCTAGAACAGATTTAGATCGGCGAAAGGTCGATGCTGGCTCAGCGGTCATTATGAATAGGTTGATCTCGCGAGCGCCTGTGTCGTAACCGTCAAGTGTTGCACTGTCACCGAGCAATTCGGTTAAAGACTTCTCAAGGGATTGAATCTCTGAAGGATGTTCAACGGAGACTTTGCGGAATCTAAAGATAAGTTGATATTGCATAATGCGATTTTAGGCCTAACAACCAAAATAAGGGACCGACGCGCCGGATGATAACTCGCTTGAATGCCATGTTTCCACGGAGGTCCCCTTGATTGCGTAGTTATATTTTTTTATTTCTACTGCGACTGACTAGACGGTTCTTGCGGAGTAGCCGCTCTGAACGCATAACGTGCAATACGTAAACGTTCTTTCCGTCATAACGGTAGAAAACTCTGCAAGGCGGTTCAACAATTTGCCGGTAACGACTACGTTTTAGTTCTAGAGGTTTGCTACCACTCTCTGGATGCGCAGTTAATTGATCAACGTGTTCAAACACGCGGCGAACAAGCTCTGAAGCTGCTGCCGGATTTTCGAGTGCAATGTAATCGGCTATTGAGTCTAAATCGCTGAGTGCCGGTTCAGTCCAAATTACTTCAGCCATCGGGCCAAACGTGCCTTAGCTTGGGCGTTGCTAAGAACACGTCCTTCCGCAACAGCCTGTTCACCCCTGGCGATTCCTTCGAGTACAGACATACGCTGCTGTAGCAGCTCATAGCTCTCGACGTCTACAAGGTATGCACTAGGTAACCCATGCTGGGTGATAAGTATAGGTTCTTTATCCCGCTCAATATCTGACAGGAGTTCAGTGGCTTGCCTTTTCAGGGTGGTAACTAATTCAGTGCG
>Ga0208508_1000177_pt1 | contig 17833 bp, 17 predicted proteins | sample LakWasMeta1_LOW4_2_FD_183853 | JGI IMG/M metagenome (GOLD analysis project Ga0208508, IMG submission 183853) | Freshwater sediment methanotrophic microbial communities from Lake Washington under simulated oxygen tension - Sediment Metagenome... | ecosystem: Environmental > Aquatic > Freshwater >...
CAGAAAAAACCAGCAATCGCAGCCAGCAAGCCTGCCTTCGGCATGATTGAATGCACAATATCCGGCTTGTAGACTATAAAAAACCTGCACATGGCAAGCAATGCAAGGCTGTCATCAATCAGGCTGACCTTGCGGTTGATGTTGATGTCGACAAATTTCACATCAGGGTAAGCTACCTGGTTCTTTGATACGCCCTGCCCAATCACACACACTTCAAAATCTTTCGATATTCTTTTCAGCGTGTTATGGAGATGCCAAGGAACCACATACGAAGCGGTAACTACCCGGACTACTTTAAGTTTTGTTGCCATGTTTTCCTTGAGTTATCTTCCCGGTTAATACCAGCATTTAATACATTACTATTTACGCTGAAAAAGCCAATATTCAACCAGATCACGCAGCCCTTTTTTCATAGACAATGAATGCCTGTACCCAAGCTCAGATTCAATCTTCGTGGTTGAATACCGCACATGATTCGTCAGCGCGTCAATCCTAGCCTGTGTAAGCGGCATATGGGGAACCACCCCAAGCAGCCTGGCCATCATTCTCACCGGCCATTCCGGCACTCTGGCTTCAGGTACGCTTCTATTCAAAAACTCGGCGATATTAGTCACGAAGTTTTCCATAGTACAGTAATCTGATAAGTTATAAACTTGCCCGTTAGCCTGCGGCAGACTGCCACAGAGAAGCAGCGCATCTATAACATTATCCACATGAATATAATTTGCAGATGTGCCAGGCTTGCCAATAAAGAAAAACCATCCGCGATTAATCATGGAGATTAATCCATATAAAGACTGGTTCGGCATGCTGGCACCGTAAACAATTGACGGCCTTAAAACCGTATGCTGGAAAGCTCCGTTTAATGAGGCATTTGTAACCAGCTCATCAGATTTAACCTTAGTTACTTCGTACGCACCAATCGGGTTCAAAGGAGTTTGTTCATCAACTACCCCATCACGTATATGTCCGCCATAAGCACCCGTGCTGCTCAATTGCACCCAACGGCCGATACACCCTGTCGCAGCCTCAATCAGCCGAGCAGTTCCCGCAACATGCAGAGCCTCCATCAATAATGGATTACGGATTTCTCCGGCACAGTGGTATAGCACATCGACGCCATCAACAAATGCGTGCAGATTGTCACTGCTGCCAAGGTCACCCTTAAACCAGTGTACAGAATCGGCCAGTCCGGCATTCACTGGAGAACGGCGTGAAAGTATGCGTACTTCATCCCCCCGGGCCACATGCCTTTGCACCAGTCTTTGACCGATAAAACCAGTACCACCCGTGATTGCAACAATCATATTTCTATATCCACTAAATATATTAAAACGATTTCAAACCATATAGAAAAATCGTTATCTGGCTTTTAACACCTGCTTCTTCAAACGCTTCTGACAGTTTTAATTTTTACTGAAATCAATATCACCAACACTATCGAAATAAAACTTGCTAAAGCCGCCAGCATAGAAAAAGAGGCTACAGCTACAATGTCAGACTTAAATACAAAGAAACCCGCAAAGAGCCCTGCTATTTTCAGAGCAGTGCTTAATAATTCAAACTTTAATAGCCAGGGTTGCATATTCAACACAGGTATTGATGCAATTGCCGGCCTGCTGATGAATCCAAAATACGACATAACGGCAACCCATCGCCCGTATTCTCCTGCCATAGTCCAGGTTGAACCAAAAACAAACCCGAACAAATCTGGGCCAAACAAAACTACAATCCCATAAGGCACAAGCCCTAGTGCTGCCGTACCTAAAGTAGCTTTTATAATAAATCCTGAAACATTTTCATCTCTATGTAATGCCTCTGAAACCCGGCGATAAAAAACATCGGCAACAGCATTTCCTAAAACGATGGTTGGCAACACCAAGGCCATATTGGCAATATTGTAAAACCCCGCCGACGCTGTTCCTGAGTGCCTTGAAAGTACCAGTAGCGGCAGGCTAAGTGCAATTGCATTGATCAGGGCCTGTGGTGCTCTGTAAATAGGAAAGTCCTTGTATTGTTTGGCGACTTGAGCAGATTCAAAGAAACCTGTATTCGAAGTAGATGTTTTATTGCCGGACAGTATCGTTTTTATATCCTTGATACCCCAAATGCTAAGCAAAGCATAAAAAACACTGCCCAGTATCGAAATTACTATCAACACACCTGCACTTGGGTTAATAAAGCCAAATAAAGCTTTAAAAAAGTTGGATATGAGAGATTGCAGAATCGAAATTCTTGCTGTCAGCTTAAATTCTTTTTTTCTGATTAGCCATTGCTGTGAAATCTGTAGCAAAGCTAAAAAAAACAAAGCCAATGGAATAAAGAAAACATAAGGTGCAATAGTTGCCGAGCCAATAAAAGCTAGCAGGCTATGCCCCCCAATAAAAAAAATAAGCGCAATAACAGCTGAGACTATCAGTGAAAGGTATAAAGATAATCTGACTATAGAAGACGCATGATCATCATGCTTGGGTAGCACAATAGCCGTTGGATAGGTTAATGCCGCGATTGGAGAAAGTATTGTCAATACGGCTGCAAACACACCTAAAATACCAAACACCTCAGGGCCATACAGCCTGGTCAAAAGTGGCGAAAACAAAAGATTGATAGCCTGTGCACCGAATGAGCCAGTGGTAAGGATCAGGATGTTTTTAGCAAAATTACTTTTGTAAATTTTACTTATCATAAGTTTTCAATTAACCATCTGGGGATATAAGGCAGCTACAGAGATACACATTGCCAGCATCTGGAATCTGGCTTGCATAATAGCTGCCTGGACTAAATCCCGGTAAACTTCCTGATATCCCTTAGCTGTTTTTTAGTAGGCCGGCCCAAACCACGGTCGCGCTGGCCGTATTCATTTTCACCGGTAAGTTTTGCGTTTTCTCGTTTGGCGATGCTCTCAGGCGTTTCCGTGTATAGCAAGGCTGCTTCAGGGGCGCCTCTGCGGATATTGGATAACGCCTGCACTGTTACTTCTATTTCAAAATCACGATTGCGGATATGCACCACCTGGCCTATGCGCACTTCTTTTGCGGGTTTAATACGGTCACCATCCACGTGGACTTTGCCGGTTTCTATTGCAGCAGTTGCAAGGCTGCGTGTTTTAAAAAAACGGGCAGCCCATAGCCACTTATCAAACCGGCAGTTTTCGTCTGTATTTTTGCTATCGTTTACTTTTGCCATAGCAGGTATATCTCATGCAGTTATCAGGCTTTTTTAGGGGTATTGGCTTCCAAGGTCTCTTTAAAGCCTTTGAGGACCACTTCAGCCAAGGTGTTAAGTTCCTGCAGGCTGCGGCCGGTAATATGCAGTATGCCGTCTGCCACATTATTCATGGTAGCTATGTGGAACTGGCCGCTCGCCACTGCGTGAATCACCTCATCGCTCAGTATCAGATGGCGCATATTGCGCTCAGGAATCAACACACCCTGCTTGCCATCCAACCCTATTTCCTTGCATACCCTGAAATAGCCTTCAATTTTCTCATTCAGGCCGCCCACAGGCAGTACTTCACCGTGCTGGTTCAGTGCCCCAGTCACGGCAATACCTTGTTTAATCGGCAGCTGAGCCAATGACGAAAGCAGCGCAAAAAGCTCTGCGCATGAAGCTGAGTCGCCGTCCACACCGCTGTATTCCTGCTCGAATACCAGTGATGCAGTAACGTTCAGCGGGTTGAGCTGCGCAAAGTTGGTGTGCAGCCAGCTTTGCAGAATCATCACGCCTTTGTCATGTGTCGGCCCGCTCATACGTACCTCGCGGTCTATGGTGAGCACGCCGCGGCTACCCGCATAGCAATTGGCTGAAATGCGTACCGGCGAACCAAAGCTCGCTTCAGACAGGTCAATATGCGTCAGGCCATTAATCTGGCCTATGCACTCGCCGTATACGCTGATAATCAGCTCTTTATCGATGATAGAGTCGCGCATGTGCGATTCAATATAGCTGTGGCGGGCATATTTGCGCTGAATAGCAGATTTAACATCCTCAATTCCAACCAGGCTTGCACCGCGCAAGCCCGCAGCTGCAGCACTCTCAAGCAGCAGTTTTTCCAGCACTGCAAACTTGGTACTGAGCCTGGTCTGGTCTTCAATCAGGCGATGCATCGCCTGCAGCAGGCCGGCAACCGCATCTGCGGTAAAGTGGCTGCAATGGTGCTGCTGGCATTTGTGCGCAATGAAAGAAGCATAAGCTGCATAGTTCTCAGAATTACCCTTAACCTGATCGGCAAACTCGATTTTGATGGGAAAATAATCAAAGAAATCCGGCGTGATACCAAGCAGTTCGTAATAATCCTCACGCGTTGCAACCAGCACAATCTTCACAGAAACGGGAATCGCTGCCTGTGCGCTGATAAGGCTACTGCCCTGATTACTGCTGCTGCTTAAATCCTCAATCTGCAATGTGCCGTTACGCAGGAATCTATGCAACTTTTCAAGGATGTGTGCCCCATTCTGCTCATCCGCCAGAATGTCACGTAAATGCAGCAATAATGTGCCACCATCAGCCCGTAGCAGATTACCGGCGCGCAGGCGCATAAAATCTGGAATATTACTGGCTTCACTGGCCCCTTCAACACCGCCGAATAAAGACTGCAGGCTCGGGTCATTATCGTAAAGCACTGGCGCATGCTGCGATACATGGTGCTCTACCAAAAGATTTGTGCGGTAGCGTCCAAAAAATCCCTCAGTCAGCAGCCCTTCAAGATTAATCTCGCCCTCGGCATTCGGGTTAGGCTGCCACGCTTCCAGCGTATCAAGAATATCCTGCTTCAGCGCATCAAAGTAATGGTGGGGAATCTTGTCTGCATCAATCAGCGTCAGGCTGGCCTTTACCGTAGCGAGCTGCCCATCCAGAAAAATCTGCACCGGGGCAATAGAGTTCTGCTGGGTTTTAGCGTCAATCAGGCTGGAGAGGTCTTTGGCGAAATTACGCACGAAGTTATCCAAAGCCTGTTTTAGCTGCGTACCAGCGCCTGCCGGCAGTTTCAAGAACAAGGGTTTACCGTTAGCTTCAAACTGGTACAGCGCCACCAAGTCGCCGGTAGTTGGCAATTTAGCGGCGGCATCATGCATTACGCTCAGCATCAGCGTAGTACGCCCGGAGCCGGGCTCACCCAAGGCCAGCAAGTTGAAACCGGCATGCTGGATACCCAAGCCGAACTCAGCGGCTTTTTTAGCCTCGGCTTGCGCCACCCATGCCTGGTATTGCGCAGTGCTGTTATCATCACCGATTAATTCAGAGGTGTCAGCAAAGCTGAACTGGCTGGCATCGATATTAAGTGTTAGTTGCTGGGCTGTAAGTATTTTTTGCATATTTTATTGTTTTCATCACGCTTGATGAAGATATCAGTGTTTTATATTCCAGCGCTCGCGCGCATCGTCGTCAGTTTCTTTTGCCTCTACCCAGTGCTCGCCTTCCGGCGTTGCTTCTTTCTTCCAGAATGGGGCCTCTGTTTTCAGGTAATCCATCATAAATTCACATGCTGCAAACGCATCGCCGCGATGCGCACTGCTCACAAGCACCAGCACAATCTGGTCGCCGGGCTGTAGCGTGCCCACGCGGTGAACAATCAATGCATCCATAATGCGCCAGCGGGTTTGAGCCTGTGTGATGATTGCAGCCAGGGATTTTTCCGTCATGCCCGGGTAATGTTCTAGCGTGAGCTGTGAAACCGCATCGCCATCGTTCAGGTCGCGTACCAACCCGACAAAGCTTACAACAGCGCCGATATCCTTGCGCGCTTTACGCAGCTGGCTGATTTCAAAACCAGCATCAAAGTCTTCAGTCTGAACGCGTACAGTCATGATTCAGCACTTACCTTAGCCGCCAGTAACCGGCGGGAAAAAGGCAACCTCATCACCATCAGCAATCGGGGCATTGTCATGCACCAGCTCATGGTTGATAGCCGCACGCACTTTCAGCTTGCCCATTAACATCTGGCCCCAGACATCGCCGCGTTTAGCCAAATGGGCTTTAAGTTTAAGAACCGTCCACGCCTCGGCTGAGTCTGCAAGCTCCAGGTCTTCAGTGGAATACTTAAGTGATTCTTTCAGTCTTGCGAAATAAAATAATTTAATTTTCATATGGTTACAAACAATACTTAATTTTCTTTATCATCTATTACATCCAGCAGGTCTGCTTCCTGCTTGCTAAGTTCCACGCGCTCAATCTGCGCAAAACGCTGCGTGATTTTCTGGCTTGAGATATGCACATCCTGTGCATTTTCATGTGCCTGGCGAATATTGTCGGCAAGCTTTTTCATACGTACATCAAAGCGGCCAAAGTCTTTACTGAGCTTACCAAGCTCTTCTTTAATCACATGCACTTGCTTGCGCGTTTCAACGTCTTTAAGCACGGCACGTGCAGTGTTCAATACCGCCATCAATGTTGTAGGAGACACCACCCACACACGCTTGTTCATGGCATATTCAATCACATCGGCATGGTAGGCATGCAGCTCGGCAAACACCGCCTCGGCAGGAATGAACATCACAGCACCATCTGAAGTGACATTTGAAATGATGTATTTATTCGCAATGTCATCCACATGCTTTTTAACATCCAGCTTAAATTGCTTTTCCGCCAGCAACTTTTCAGCCTCTGTCAGTTTGTTATCCAGCATGCGATGATAATTCTCAAGCGGGAACTTGCTGTCCACCGCCACTGTGCCAGTTGGCTCTGGCAGAAACAGCGCGCAGTCGGCACGGGTTCCGTTCTCAAACGTATACTGCATAGCAAATGAATTGACTGGCAGCACATTGCGTACCAGCGCTTCGAGCTGCACCTCGCCAAATGCGCCGCGCGAGCGCTTGTCACCTAGCAGTTCCTGTAAACTCACTACGTTGGTAGTAAGACCATCGATTTTCTTTTGGGCTTCATCAATCGTTGCCAGGCGTGCCATCACATCCATAAACGTCTGATTGGTTTTCTTGAAGCCTTCATCCAGGCGCTCTGAAACTTTGCCGCCGATTTGCTCCAGGCGGCCATCAACCGATTTGGTCAAGGCTTCAATGGTAGAGGTAAGCTGCATGGTGGCATTACGCATGGTCGACTGAATCAGCTCCTGCTCAGCCTTACCCTGCTCCGCCAGCGTGGTGTGGAGTTTTTCCAGCACGGTTTCACGCGTGAGTGACAGGCTGTTATTTTGCGCCAACTGCAAGGCCTGCATGGCATCACGCGTCGCTTGCAGTTCGGTAGCTACACTTACGCGCAACCGCTCGCTCATCTCGCCTGATGCAGCACTCAGCCGGTCGCCGAGCTTATTCAGCCCGTCATTAAAATCCAGCAGCATTGCACGGTGTTTTTCTTCCAGCTGCTGCAGAATAACCATGTTTTTATCAGCCTGGCTTTCACGCCAGATCTGCCATAAAAGCAGCAGCAGAATAACAACAGCAATAATTAAAATTAGTGTTTGTCCCATAGGCCCTGATTATACCTTATGCACCAGGATAAACACTGCACCGCTAGTGACTTAGTAAGGAATTTAATATACACAAAGATACTAAAAAAATTACGAAAGAATATTTCTAAAACCATCGAGTTTATGCCAAACTTGAATTTGTTAAATTTTCACTCGGGTGCATTGTGATTAAACCCCAATTACTCATCAACCAGTGGCTTACCGGCATCACACGCAGGCTGCATAACAACTTTTACCTATACCTGAGCGCACTGCTGACGGTGTTTGTATTGCTGGATGCCAGCGTGTTCCATGTTGGCGAAAACATGCGTGACAAAGCATTTGACCTCATGGTGAAGAACCGCATCATCGTCCCCAAGCCAGATCCTGACATTGTGATTGTCGACATCAACGAGGCCTCCCTCAGTGCCATGGCAGGTGAATACGGACGCTGGCCCTGGCCGCGCCAGGTGTTAGGCGAGTTTCTGGAAAACATTGAAGCGCAGAACCCAAAAGCAGTTGTGTTTGACATACTGTTCAGCGACCCTGATGTATACAACCCGGATAGCGATGCCTACTTTAACGATGTGATTTCAGGCACTACCAATACCTTTTTCCCCATGTTACGCCTGGCACCGGAAAGTGATTATTTGAGCAAAGTCACGCCGGATATGATTCCAGGGCTGAGCCGCGTGGGTGATAACAGCAACACTAAAAAACCGATTGCCATCGTTCTGCCGCATTTTGAGGCCGCGCTCAACACAAAACACCTGGGCACACACAATATCTACCCGGATAAAGACGGCATTGTGCGCGAGTACAGGCTCTGGCATGATGAAAATGGCTGGATACTGCCATCACTGCCCATGGCCGTGGGCAGCTATGCCCCGGTAAAACCGTCCACACAGTCGCAGAACATACTCATCAACTGGCGTGGTAAACCATTCACCTATCACTTTGTGACTTTCAGCGATGTATATGCCGACATGGCAAGCAAAGTCAAAAAACGCCCGGCCAATGAATTCACCGGCAAAATCGTCATCATCGGCTCAACGGCACCATCCCTATTCGACCTGAAAGCCACTGCCATGGCCAAGGCACACCCTGGTGTTGAAATTCTGGCAACGGCGATAGACAACGTAAGGCATAACGATGACCTGAAGGTATGGCGCGGCAAGGTGCCATACATACTGATTAGCCTGGTGCTTATCTGGCTCACCGCCCTCGCGTTCTTCCGCAATCTGGACCGTGACAAATTAACGACTGTTTTCAGCAGCAGCCAGGTGACTTTACTTGCGCTGTCATACACCGTTATCAACCTCACCAACACTTACCTGGACTTCACCGGCCCTATCACCTGGGCTGTTATGTATTTCAGCGTGGCAAAAATATATGCGCTGGCCAATGACCGCGCCATGCAGAAAGTACTGGCCAGCGACGTTGAGTCAGGCAAAAAGGGTTCAACCATACTGCTGATGCCTATCGTGATTGAAAGCCAGTTTTCAATGACAGACAGCTTACTTAAAAAACTGCAGCGCAATATCGAGCAGCAGTTGCAGCAGCCGGCAACTGTTGAAATATTGAAAGGCACGCAAAGCGGAATCTGGGGTTTATTCAGCGACATGGTGATAGTAAGCTGGGCATATTCACACGAGGATAAAAACGCAGCAGCAAAAATACAGCAAGATGCCGCAGAGCTAGGCGCACAGTTAAATAGCTTATTACAGAACCTGGGTATGCCGAATGAGGTCTCGGTTCGTTACACTCAGCATACAGGCACCTTAAACACAGACAAGCCGATGGCAAACCAGTGGCGCGGTCTGTTTGCACAGGCAATTATCAAACTGGATATATTGGAAAGAGAAAAATCATGAGAATAAAGTTAAAAGCATTACTCTTTGCCGCAAGCCTAGTACCCATACTGCATGTACAAATGGCAATGAGCGGTGAGGCAGGCACTGCCTTAAAAAACGACACGCTGCGTACAGAGCCGTTTGCCGATGCAAAATCGAGCGGCAGCTTCACGCGCGGAGAAAACCTCGACATTCTGAAAAAGCAAGGTGCGTGGCTACAGGTTAAAGCCAAAAAAGGCACGGGCTGGGTGCGCTTGCTATCAGTCAAGCGCGGCACTGCCAGTACAGGCAGCCAGACTGCCGGTGTACTTGCCGCAGCCAGCGGCCGCGCCGGCACTGGGCAGGTAGTTTCAACCACCGGTGTACGCGGATTGAGTGAAGAAGACCTGAAAGCTGCAAAGTTCAACGAAGTCGAAGTTAAAACCCTTGAAAGCTACACATTAAGCGCCGACCAGGGGCGCCAGTTTGCAAATGCAGGCGACCTGAAAACCATTGCATTCTCAAACTTAAAAGCTGGCAAAGGAGATGCAAAATGAGAACATCCATAAGAACCGACAAACAAACTTTCACTCGCAATAATCTGCTGATTTCAGGCCTGCTTGCCGCTTTACTTGGCTTATCCAGCATGCCTGGTGCCGCTTTTGATTTAAAAGGCGTACTGAAAGATGCCGTAGAAAAACAGACCGGTACCCAACCAGCAGCCCCAGCTGACAGCACCGCAAAACAGCCGGAAGCATCGACACCGGCGGCAACCGCCAGCAGCGAACCTGCTGCTGCGCAAACCGGCGATGCTGGCTTAAAAGAGATTAACTGGAAGAACCCCAGCAAAGAAGAAGAAATCGCACTGGGCAGGGAAATTGCAGGCAACCTGCTGGGCGCGGCTCCTTTAGTGAAAGATGCCGCACTGCAAAAATACGTTAATTCTGTTGGCCGCTGGGTAGCCTCACAGTCAGAACGTGCAGACCTGCCGTGGCGTTTTGGCGTGATTGAAAGTGATGACATCAACGCCTTTGCCACACCGGGCGGCTACATCATGATTACCAAAGGCCTGTACCGTAAACTTACTAACGAAGCGCAATTGGCGGGTGTTTTGGGCCATGAGATTGGTCACGTAGTGAAAAAACACCAGCTTAAAGTACTGCAAAAACAGCAGCTCCTGAACATCGGCGCGGGCTTTTTAAGCAGCAAATATGCGAAAGACAACAAACTCATCAGCAAGGCCATCGGCACCGGTGCTGAAATCAGTGCGCGCAGCCTCGATAAATCTGCAGAGTATGAAGCTGACAGGCTGGGCTTGAGTTATGCCACGCGCTCCGGTTATGAGCCTTATGGCTTGACTGAGGTACTGCAGATTATAGGCCAGACCAACAAGAGCGACAGCAGTGTGGCACTGCTGTTTAAAACCCATCCGCACCCTGATGAAAGATTGGTCGCACTAGGGGATGCCATCGGCAGCAAACTGGATAATATCAAGGGTGGAAAAACGCTAGAAAACAGGTTTTATCAGCTGAAGAATTGATATATAGCAAAGACTTGCGATTGTTTTGCCGCAGGTATTTGACATCTGCTATTTAAAGGCCAAAAATGAACTAATACTATTAGTTCTCGAGGGTAAATCATGGCTGAAAAACAAAGACTATCAAATACCACCAAAGCGGATTACAAAAACCCATCGCCTGCTGCTACCAAAACCACTAAAACACGTGCAGTAGCAGCAGGCGACATCGCACCTGATGCAAGCCGGCAAGGCTTTGAAACATTCTCGGTGAATGAAAACATTGCAGCAGCCCGCGAATCAAAATCCAATGCGGTGCTGGATATACTCAACCGCATATCCAGCAGTAACGATAAAACCAGCTTGCCTGACGCGCTTAAAACGATTCTGGAAGGCGCATCACCGGATGACGCCCTGGCGCTTGGCAAAGTCATCAGTGACATCAGAAACACCAAGACTCAAAATAGCCGCAGCCAGGCAGATAACGCACTTGCCGCAGATTGGCGCGAAGGTGCATACCCATATAAAAACCTGCTTTCCAGAAAATCTTACGAAAAACAGAAATACCAGCTTCAGGTTGAGCTGCTTAAATTGCAGGCATGGGTCAAAGAAACCGGCCAGCGCGTTGTCATTCTGTTTGAAGGCCGCGATGCGGCAGGCAAAGGCGGCGCCATTAAAAGATTCATGGAGCACCTTAACCCTCGCGGCGCACGTGTAGTTGCGCTTGAAAAACCAAGTGAAGTGGAACGCGGGCAATGGTATTTCCAGCGCTATGTTTCACAGTTGCCCACTGCGGGTGAAATCGTGCTGTTTGACCGCTCGTGGTACAACCGCGCCGGCGTTGAGCGCGTGATGGGCTTCTGCAACAATGACGAATACATCGAGTTCATGCGCCAGGCACCGGAATTTGAGCGCAACCTTAGCCGCAGCGGCATCCATTTGATCAAGTTCTGGTTCTCTGTCAGCAAAAAAGAACAGCGCAGAAGATTCAAAGAACGCGAACTGCACCCATTAAAACAGTGGAAACTGAGCCCGATTGACCTGGCATCGCTGGATAAATGGGACGACTACACCAAAGCCAAGGAAGCCATGTTTTTTCATACAGACACAGCAGATTCGCCATGGACGGTGATTAAATCAGACTGCAAGAAACGTGCGCGTTTGAATGCAATGCGCTATGTGCTGCACAAACTGCCTTACTCCAACAAAGACATTACCGCGATTGCCAGCCTGGACCCATTACTGGTAGGCCGTGCACATATCGTTTATGAGCAGGGTGAACACAATCAGGCATTGCTTTAGAAACCAGCTGCCTGCGCCTGCCGATGCTGTGCCACACACAGAGCAGGCGTGGCTGGTCAAGGCTATCTATCTTTCCACTGTTTCTGCATTTCAATGAACATGAAAGACGCTGTCCAGGTAACAAGTACCAGCCCGGTTAGCGCCTCCAACCCGGCCAGAAAGCGAATGTCGCCGGTCGCGATGATGTCGCCAAAACCAAGCGTGGTGAAGCTCACGAACGAGAAATAAACGCAATCCATCAGGCTGTTATCAAAACTCCCCTGCAGCAGACCAAAGCCGCCCACATGAATCATGAAATAATACCCAAAAGAAAATATCCAGATCTCGATGACATGCGCCAGTAAAGCGCCAAACACACCTATCAGCACACGCAGCCTATGCTGTATTGAAATTTTGGGGATAAAAACGGAAAGCTGATTCAATGCCTCAAAATGAATCAGCACCGCAAAGGCCACAAGAATCGTATTCAGTATAAAAGCCGCGAGCATGTTCTGCTTTCAGATCATTCAGTCATTCAAACGGTTAAATCAGATCCCGGGCACGCAGCTCGGCTTTGATGTATGCATAGTAAATTGGCGCTGCTACCACGCCTATCAAACCAAACGCGGCCTCCATGCACAGCATGGCGATCAGCAGCTCCCATGCGTTAGCACGAATCTGCGTACCGACGATACGTGCATTCAAAAAGTATTCAAACTTATGGATAATCACCAGATACGCCAATGAACCGATTGCAACGGCAAGTGACTGGCTCAGGCTCACAATCACGATAATGGTATTGGAAACCAGATTGCCAACTACCGGAATCAGGCCAACTACAAAAGTGATTGCAATCATGGTTTTAATCAGCGGCAAATGAATGCCTGCCATTGGTAAAACAACAGCCAGGTAAATCGCAGTAAAAGTAGTATTGACGGCAGAGATGCGTATTTGGGCAAAGACAACGCGCCTGAATGCATCACTGAACAGATTGACACGCCCTGCCAATGCCCGTGCAAAAGGCTTGTAATGGTCAACCGTAACCGCTTCACGCAAGGCGATGATGCCGCCTATGATCATGCCGATAATGATATGCACACTCAAACGCCCGGCCTCTTTGCCCACTACCTGCAATTGGTCGGCATGGGTGCGCAGCCATGCTGTAGCCTGCTCTTTGAATGCAATCGCATCAGGCGGCAGGTGCGACAGTATCCAGCCCGGCAATATCTTGCGTGAATCTTCAAGAATCTGCGCCATTTTAGCCAGCAGCACCGTCACACTGCCTGCATCAGAACGCAGAAAGGCTACCAAACCAGCCCCGGCCAGTGCAAGCAAACTCACGATAATAAAGACCAGTATACCAACCGCCCATATTTTTGAGTGCTTACTGGGGCGGTGGCTAGGAAAGCGGCGTGCAATATACGGGGTAATGATATGCACAAGCTGGAACACCAGCAAACCCGCAATCAAGGATGGCAGAACGCTGAACTTGACCACAAAAAACAAAGTGAATGCAGCAAGGACCCATGCTGACTTTTCATAAATATTGGCTGGCTCAGAAGTGCTTGTAATCATATAACCCTAATATTTTTTAATTTACTGCAATGTTCAAGCAATTGTTTTAGCAAAATCAACTGAATCTGCTTAAAAAATCCCCGGCCTCACTTTTAGGCAAGGAAACTTCCAAGTTAATCTGCTCATTAAACGCTTTATTCAAGATACTGCCATTACATTTTGCTAGCGCGCGGGTCACCGCGTCCATCTGATTATAATGAATTGTCAGTGCAATCGTTTGCATTTCAACAAAGTCACCCACCCTGGCAGCATCCAGCGCCATCTTGGCAGTGCCGCCATACGCCCGCGCCAAGCCGCCGGTGCCAAGATTAATACCGCCATAATAGCGAATCACCGCCACACAGACGTTAATCAGGTCACGCCCTTCTATGAGCTTTAATACCGGCATACCGGCAGTACCGGATGGCTCGCCGGCATCAGAAAAGCGCTGCACGATGCCGCCTTCGGTTTTAATGCGAAAGGCATAGGCCAGATGGTGCGCACTCTGGTGCTGTGCTGCAAAAGCGCGCAATGCTGCACCAATCTCGCGTTCAGTCGCACAATGGACTGCCATTGCTATAAAACGTGATTTGGTAATGGTCTGTTCGGCAAAACCAGTTTGTAGAATAAGCTGCAACTACTTACGCCCGCCCAATATACTGCCCAGCACACCGCGCACTATCTGCCTGCCCAGCTCAGAACCGATGGTACGCGCCACGCTCTTGGCGGCCGCTTCCAACACGCTGTCGCCACGGCCATTAGACGTTTTTTTATTGCCGCCACCGCCTAACAAGCCACCCCAGTCAAAGCCCTCGTCAGCTTTCACTTCTGTGGCTGACTGCTGTGCGCGAACGCTCAAAACCTCATATGCTGATTGGCGGTCTACTGATTTTTCATAATACCCGGCTACGATTGAAGCATTGATGGCAGCAGCGCGTTCAGCATCTGTTGCAGGCCCCACACGGCTACCCGGCGGGCAAACGAATGCGCGCTCAACCGGTGTTGGAATGCCCTTCTCATCCAGAAATGAAACTAAAGCCTCACCCACACCCAGCTCGGTAATCACGGTTTCCACATCCAGTTTTGCATTCACCCTGAATGTTGTAGCGGCAGATTTAACCGCTTTCTGATCACGCGGGGTAAAGGCCCGCAGCGCATGCTGCACACGGTTGCCTAATTGCCCCAAAACCACATCAGGGATATCAAGCGGATTCTGGCTTACAAAATACACACCCACGCCTTTGGAACGTATCAGACGCACCACCTGTTCGATCTTGTCCAGCAATGCATCAGGCGCGTCATTAAACAGCAGATGCGCCTCGTCAAAAAAGAATACCAGCTTAGGCTTATCAAGGTCGCCGGCTTCAGGGAGCTTTTCAAACAGCTCCGACAACAACCAAAGCAATAATGTTGCGTAAATTCTGGGCGAATTGAACAACTTGTCACTGGCCAGAATATTAATAATGCCGCGGCCATTACCATCAGTCTGCATCAAATCTTCCAGATTCAGTGCCGGTTCGCCAAACAGGCGGTCAGCGCCTTCTGTCTCAAGCTGTAGCAATGAGCGCTGCACAGCACCAGCACTTGCCGCAGAAATATTGCCATACTGCGCCTGATATTGCGCCGCATTTTCAGTCACATACTGCATCATCGCGCGCAGGTCTTTAAGGTCCAGCAATAGCCAGCCATTATCATCAGCGATTTTAAATATCGCATTCAGCACGCCGGCCTGCACATCATTTAAATTAAGCAGCCGCCCTAACAGCAATGGCCCCATTTCAGCAATCGTGGTGCGTACCGGGTGACCTTTTTCGCCGAATACATCCCAGAATGTCACCGGGCACTTCGCATAGCTGAAATCCGGCAGCGCAAGCTGCTGCACTCGCGCTTCAACTTTAGGGTTACCGCCGCCCTGCTGGGAAATACCGGAAAGGTCGCCTTTTACATCGGCCATAAACACCGGTACGCCGATTCTGGAGAATCCCTCTGCCAGGGTTTGCAATGTCACAGTCTTGCCTGTGCCGGTTGCACCCGCAATCAAGCCATGACGGTTAGCCATTTTAGGTAAGATAAAGCTGGAAATTGTGCTGTTTTTTGCAATGAGTATTGGTTCAGACATGCTGTTCTCGTGTTTTATTAATATCTACGGTTTGACGATGTTAACTAAAAATACCGATGTTCAAAATCCCGAACACCGGAACAAGCGGATTAAAAATCCCCCTTGCGGGCTTTATCCATGATTTCCAGCAATATTGTTTCCAGCTCCTGGGCGGATTTTTTTGCACGCTCAGTTGGATTTTTAATGCTTTTCAAATCATAGGTTGGGCGATCCAGTGCAATAAATAGCTTCAGCTGCTTATTAGCATCCGGCTTTTCATATATCGCAATGCGGCAAGGCGCAAACACCAGGAACTCCGGGTGATCCATAATGATTTCCGTACCCATGCTTAAGTTGCAGAATGAACGCACCTCTTTTACACCTTGGGGGTCAACCCCGCGCAGCTTGATATGCTCGCCAATCGGGAAATTGGCCGGGTTGACAAAGTTAAGGCCTTCAGAGATGCTTTTTAAACTCTCAGTCAGGTCCTTGTAACTCACGCCATCATTCACCGGTAACTCGTAAATTGCAGTAGCCGGGTCAATCGCCGGCATGCCGGCCCTGACCTTACCTGTTAATGCTGCTTGTGGCTTGTCCGTAGCGCAGCCGGCAATAAAAATGGCCATCATGAACACTGATAGAGAAGAAATGAATCTGAGCCGTTTCATAACGTACCCCCGCCTTAAAAATTGCTATTCTGGTGATAACTTGAATTCATCCGTTTATCTTATTTACTCGCTTATTTTGAGCGCAGTATTCACCGCAGCACGATTGAACTGCGGCGCAATAAGCTCAATAAAGCCATACATATAGCCTCGCAGAAAAGCATCTTTGCGCACACCTACATAAGTCGTGCTATCTTCAAACAAATGGCTGACATCTATCATGGCCAGGTTTGCATCCCGTTCAGGGTCATACGCCATCTTCGCAAGCAAGCCCACGCCCAAGCCTAAAGACACGTAAGTTTTAATCACATCTGCATCGATTGCGGTCAGTACCACATTGGGTGACAGGCCGGCATTGCTGAACGTTTTAGAAACCAGCGAACCGCCAGTATAGGCAAAGTCATAAGTAATCAAAGGATACTCGGCCAATTTTTCGAGCGTAAGTTTTTTCTCGTTTAACAATGGATGGCCATGCGGCACCACCACACAACGGTTCCACTTGTAACAAGGCAGGCATAGCAGGCTGTCATAGTCGCTGATAGATTCGGTAGCGATACCGACATCAGCCTCACCATTCGCCACCTGCTCACCGACCTGGCTAGGGTTACCCTGGTGAATATTCAACTTCACGCCCGGATACCTGGTCATGAACTCTTTCACAACCGCAGGCAATTTGTAGCGTGCCTGTGTGTGCGTGGTGGCAATGGTAAAAGTGCCGGTTTCCACATCGCTGAACTCGTCACCTACCCGCTTGATGTTCTCGATATCGCGAATGACCTTGGCGGCCAGATTCAGAATCTGCTCGCCAGGTTCAGTCAGGCCAGTCAGGCGCTTGCCATTACGCCTGAATATCTGCAGGCCCAATTCTTCTTCTATGAGCTGAATCTGTTTACTGACACCTGGCTGGGATGTATACAAGGCGTCTGCAGCACTGGTAATATTCAAACCGTGCTTCACAACCTCATGCAAATAGCGCAATTGATGCAGTTTCATACTGTTCACCTTAACGCCAAATTCCTAGCGTCACTTATATAATTAAAAGATATATGCATAGAATAACATATTCTTAAAAAAAACAATTATTCACTGCTATAGTGCGCTCCTCAGATTAACACTCGATAACGGATACTCCACATGGAATTTGGTTATATTATTTCAGGCTTTGCTGTAGGTATGCTCGTGGGCATTACAGGTGTAGGCGGCGGATCACTGATGACTCCATTGCTGGTATTTTTATTCGGGTTCAAACCAGCAGTTGCAGTAGGCACAGACCTGCTATATGCAGCACTGACCAAGACCGGCGGAGTATTTGTCCACCACACATCACATAAATCTGTAGATTGGCGCGTAGTGAGCCTTATGTCACTTGGCAGCTTGCCTGCAGCCGTTGCAACTATCTTTTTGATTAAACATCTAATCAACATTGAAAAAGATATTTCAGGCCTGATTACTTTTACACTTGGTGTAGCACTGATACTGACAGCG
>Ga0208508_1000178_pt1 | contig 17815 bp, 15 predicted proteins | sample LakWasMeta1_LOW4_2_FD_183853 | JGI IMG/M metagenome (GOLD analysis project Ga0208508, IMG submission 183853) | Freshwater sediment methanotrophic microbial communities from Lake Washington under simulated oxygen tension - Sediment Metagenome... | ecosystem: Environmental > Aquatic > Freshwater >...
ATTCAAGATTTCAAAGCGACGACTGCTTACTAATATCTAACTATTAGGACACTAAAATGGCTGGTAGTAAAGAAATTAGAACCAAGATCAAGAGTGTAGAAAATACACGCAAGATCACCAAGGCGATGGAGATGGTTGCCGCTTCTAAAATGCGTAAAGCGCAGGACAGAATGCGTGCATCACGTCCATACGCTGAGAAAATTCGCAATGTGGCGGCTCACCTTTCACTTGCTCATTCTGAATATAAGCACCCTTTCCTGGTGAAACGCGATGCGGTCAAGAATATTGGCATTATCGTTGTGAGCTCTGATAAAGGTCTTTGCGGTGGCTTGAATACTAACGTATTGCGCTTGACTGTTAACCAGATGAAAAGCTGGGAAACAGAAGGTAAGAAATTATCTGTAAGCGCAATCGGTAATAAAGGCTATGCCTTTATGAACCGTGTAGGTGCAAATGTTAAGTCACACATTACCGGTTTGGGCGATGTGCCGCACCTTGAATCATTGATCGGTACGATTAAAGTGATGCTTGATGCATACACCGCTGGTGAAATCGATCAGCTGCATATCTGCTACACACGCTTTATCAACACAATGAAGCAAGTGCCGGTTATTGAGCAATTGCTGCCACTGACTGCTGAGCGTCTGGGTACTCATCCTACGGAAGAGAAAGCAGAAGAGCTGAGTGCTAGTGCTGTGATTAAGAGTGCTGTGCAGATCGGTGCTGCCAAAGGTCATTGGGATTATATCTATGAGCCTGAAGCGAAGCCTGTTATTGACGAGTTGATGGTGCGCTACATTGAATCATTGGTTTATAACGCAGTGTCAGAAAACATGGCATCTGAGCAATCATCACGTATGGTTGCCATGAAGTCAGCATCTGATAACGCGAAGAACGTGATTGGCGAGCTGAAACTAGTTTACAACAAAGCACGCCAGGCAGCGATTACCAAAGAGATCTCTGAGATTGTCGGCGGCGCTGCGGCAGTTGCGTAAGCAAACTTGTATAAGCAAACACAGAATTTAATTAAAGTAATATCTGACTAACAGTACGTTTGAGTCGAGGAAAAAAGATGAGTACAGCAAATATTGGTAAAGTAGTGCAATGTATTGGCGCGGTGGTTGACGTTGAGTTCCCACGTGATCAAATGCCAAAAGTATTTGAAGCGTTGATTATTGATGACGCATCAAGCCAAGCGGAAGCTGGTTTGACATTGGAAGTGCAACAGCAATTAGGTGACGGCATTGTGCGTACTATTGCCATGGGCTCATCTGATGGTCTGGCACGTGGTACAGCGTTTAAATCAACTGGCGCACAAATTCAGGTGCCGGTTGGTACAGGTACTTTGGGCCGTATTATGGACGTGCTGGGCCGCCCAATCGATGAGGCTGGTCCTATCGAGTGTGACGAGCGTCGTTCAATTCACCAAAAAGCACCTACATTTGAAGAGTTATCTCCATCTGTTGACCTGTTAGAAACAGGCATTAAGGTGATTGACTTGGTTTGCCCATTCGCTAAGGGTGGTAAAGTTGGTCTGTTCGGCGGTGCTGGTGTAGGTAAAACAGTTAACATGCTGGAGCTGATTAACAACATCGCTAAACAGCACTCAGGTTTATCAGTGTTTGCAGGTGTGGGTGAGCGTACTCGTGAAGGTAACGACTTCTACCATGAAATGGCAGAAGCTGGCGTTATTAAACTTGACGACATGAAAGAATCAAAAGTAGCGATGGTTTTCGGTCAAATGAACGAACCACCAGGCAACCGTTTACGTGTAGCTCTGTCAGGTTTGACCATGGCTGAGAAATTCCGTGACGAAGGCCGTGACGTGTTGTTCTTCGTTGACAACATCTACCGTTACACATTGGCCGGTACAGAAGTATCAGCTTTGTTAGGCCGTATGCCTTCAGCTGTAGGTTACCAACCTACCCTGGCTGATGAAATGGGCCGTTTACAAGAGCGTATTACTTCAACTAAAACAGGTTCTATTACTTCTATCCAAGCGGTTTACGTGCCTGCGGATGACTTGACTGACCCTTCCCCTGCTACAACATTCCAACATTTGGACTCAACAGTTGTGTTGTCACGTGACATTGCTTCTTTAGGTATCTACCCTGCGGTTGACCCATTGGACTCAACATCACGTCAACTAGACCCATTAGTGGTTGGTGAAGAGCACTACCAAGTTGCACGTTCAGTACAACAAACACTGCAACGCTACAAAGAATTGCGTGACATTATCGCGATTCTGGGTATGGACGAATTGTCACCAGAAGACAAATTGGCTGTTGGCCGTGCACGTAAAATCCAACGTTTCCTGTCACAACCTTTCCACGTAGCTGAAGTGTTTACTGGCGCACCTGGTAAATACGTGCCACTGAAAGAAACAATCAAAGGCTTTAAAGCGATTGTTGCCGGTGAATATGACCACTTGCCAGAGCAAGCTTTCTACATGGTAGGCGGTATTGAAGAGGCTGTTGAGAAAGCCAAGACTCTTAACTAAGTTTCACTTGGTTAATTAGTTAACGCTTTAAGGAAAAAAAATGGCAAATACTGTTCATATTGATGTAGTCAGTGCAGAGGCAAGTATATTCTCAGGTGAAGCTGAGTTTGTGGTTGCACCTGCAAGTGCCGGTGAAGTGGGTTTATACCCAAATCACGCACCTATGATTACTACTATCAAACCTGGTGCTTTGCGTATCAAGCAAGCCAATGAAGCTGAAGAAACTTTGATTTTTATCTCAGGCGGTATGCTGGAAGTACAGCCTGGTGTAATCACAGTTTTGGCTGATACGGCAGTGCGTGGCCATGATCTGGATGAAGCTAAAGCGATTGCTGCAAAAGAAGCTGCAGAAGAAGCGCTGAGAAACAGAACTTCAGATATTGATTACGCAACAGCACAAGCTGAGCTGTCTGAGGCAGTTGCTCAGATTCAAACGATTGAGCGTTTACGCAAAAATACGCACTAATCGTAGCGAAGCAGTTGGAATAAAAGCAAAAAGGCAGCCTCGGCTGCCTTTTTTGTTATACTTTAGCTATAAATACACAGGCTATAACAGCACGTCACCAAAACAATCATGAGCAAATTAAATATCGTCATTTTAGCTGCGGGTAAAGGTACGCGCATGCATTCCAACTTGCCTAAAGTTCTGCACAGGGTGGGCGGTAAACCTATACTTGAACACGTGATTGATTGCGCAAAATCACTTAATCCGCACAAAATCATTGTGGTATATGGTTTTGGCGGTGAAACGGTGAAACAGGCGTATGCGCATGAAAACATTATCTGGGTCAATCAGGCAGAGCAGCACGGCACGGGTCATGCAGTACAGCAGGCCGTACCCCATTTGGAAACTGATGCTGATACCTTGGTTTTGCTAGGCGATGTACCGCTGATAGATGCATCAGCCTGTAAAGCGCTGATTGAACAGGCAGACAATAAGCTGGCGATTTTATCTTTCAACAAAGCAGACCCGGCAGGCTATGGCCGCATCGTGCGTAATGCCATGTGCGCCGTGACAGCTATTGTGGAACACAAAGATGCTACAGAAGAGCAGCGCAGAATTCAGGAAGTGAATACCGGCATCATGGCAATGCCAAATGCACACCTCGTTTCATGGCTATCAAGGCTGACAAATGAAAATGCCCAGGGTGAGTATTACCTGACCGATATTGTGGCACTGGCAGTTAAAGATAATGTAGATGTGGTTGCTGAAATCACGGCAGATGAATGGTCAGTGACCGGCATAAACTCTAAAACCGATTTAGCGCAGATCGAGCGTGAGTATCAAACCAGGCTTGCAAACAAGCTATTGCAGCAAGGGGTGACATTGAGAGACCCTGCCCGCCTGGATGTGCGCGGAAGCCTGAATTGCGGCCGTGATGTTGAGATCGACGTGAATTGCGTGTTCGAAGGCACGGTGACCTTGGGTGACAATGTAAAGATTGCAGCAAACTGCGTGATTAAAAATGCAGTGATAGCCGCAGGTACACAGATTGCACCGTTTACCCATATTGATGATACGAATATTGGTGAAAATGCGCGTATCGGCCCGTTTGCACGTTTACGCCCAGGCACTACGCTTGCGGCAGATACGCATATCGGTAACTTTGTAGAGCTTAAAAATGCCCAAGTTGATGTGGGCAGCAAAATTAACCATTTAAGTTATGTAGGCGATAGTACCGTAGGCAAGAACGTAAATATAGGCGCCGGTACAATTACCTGCAATTATGATGGCGCCAACAAGTTCAGAACCGTGATTGAAGATGATGCATTCATTGGTTCAGATTCACAGCTGGTAGCCCCTATTACAATTGGCCGGGGCGCAACAATTGCTGCCGGCTCAACGATTACCAGAGATGCCCCGGCTGACCAATTGACGTTCTGCCGTGCCAAAGAACAGAAATCGATTGCTGGCTGGAAACGCCCGCAGAAGATCAAGACGTAATATAAAAAGAAAGACCCAACCAATATGTGTGGCATTGTAGGTGCAGTAGCAAATAGAAATGTTGTTTCAACCCTGATAGAGGGCTTAAGCCGCCTTGAATACCGCGGCTATGACTCAGCTGGCATCGCGGTTTTAAATGGTTCAGGCATCGAGCGTGTGCGTGCTGTGGGCCGCGTAGCTGCCATGACTGAAAAAGCCAATGAGCTGCAACTCAGCGGCCAGGTGGGCATCGGCCATACGCGCTGGGCAACGCATGGTGGTGTGACTGAAAGCAATGCACATCCGCATGTATCAAAAGGTGAAATTGCCGTAGTACATAATGGCATTATTGAAAACCACGATGAGCAGCGCACACGTTTAAAAGCCCTGGGCTATGAGTTCACTTCACAGACCGATACTGAAGTCATCGCGCACCTGATCCATTATTACCACCAGCATTCAGCTTTGCTGGCGGCTACACAAAAAGCCGTAAGCGAGTTGACCGGTGCTTTTGCCATCAGCGTAATTTCAGTAAAAGAACCGGAGCATATGGTGACTGCGCGTTTAGGCTGCCCGTTATTGCTAGGCCTGGGGGAAGGCGAAAACTTCATCGCTTCTGATGTCTCAGCAGTGCTGTCAGTAACACGCAAAGTGATTTATCTTGAAGATGGCGATGTGGCAGACATACGTCGCGATGGCGTGACAATATTCGGGCGTGATGGTGCTGAAGTGACACGCAAAATCCACATGAGCGACGTTTCACTCGCCAGCATGGAGCTTGGGCCTTACGCACATTTCATGCAAAAAGAGATTCACGAACAGCCGCGTGCGCTGACAGATACGATTGAAGCGCTGATTGATGACAATAGTTTTTCAGCCCAATTATTCGGTGCCGATGCCGCAGAAGTATTCAAGCAGGTGGACAGCATTCTGATTCTGGCCGCTGGCACCAGCTATTACGCTGCCCTCACCGCTAAATACTGGCTGGAAAGCATTGCTAAACTGCCCACCAATGTAGAAATCGCCAGTGAATACCGCTACCGCGAATCTGTGCCTAACCCGCGCCAGCTGATAGTGACCATTTCACAGTCCGGTGAAACGCTGGATACGATGGAAGCATTGAAACATGCCAAGGCCTTGGGGCAGAACCTGACGCTTGCCATCTGCAACGTGCAGGAAAGCGCAATTCCACGTGCCTCACAGCTGGTGTTCTATACACGTGCCGGCGCTGAAATTGGCGTTGCATCCACCAAAGCATTCACCACCCAGCTGGTCGCATTGTTTACCCTGGCCGCTACGCTTGCCAAACAGCGCGGTTTATTAAGTACTGAAGCCGAGCAGGAGCATCTAGGTGCCCTGCGCCAGTTAGCTGGCAGTGTGCAGCATGCACTCAACCTGGAGCCGCAGATACGTGAATGGGCAAAGTCATTTGCCAATAAACAGCACGCGCTGTTTCTGGGTCGCGGCATACATTACCCGATTGCCCTGGAAGGCGCATTGAAGCTCAAAGAGATTTCTTACATCCATGCTGAGGCTTACCCTGCGGGCGAGCTTAAACACGGCCCATTGGCGCTTGTAGATAGCGATATGCCAGTGGTGGTGATCGCCCCGAATGATGCATTGCTGGAAAAAGTTAAATCCAACATGCAGGAAGTAAAAGCGCGCGGCGGCGAGCTATTTGTATTTGCCGATGCAGACAGCCACTTTACTGCCTCTGATGGTGTGCATGTGATTCGCACCCCGCGCCATGTGGGTGTGCTCTCCCCTATTCTGCATACAATACCGGTGCAGATACTGGCTTATCATGCGGCGCTGTTAAAAGGTACGGATGTTGATAAGCCGCGCAACCTGGCAAAAAGTGTGACGGTGGAATAGCTGATACAACCGTAAAAACGTACTAATCATTGTAAGGAGCTTGGAACATGCTGATCGGGGTCCCTAAAGAAATCAAAGTACGTGAATACAGGGTGGGCTTGGTACCGGCAAATGTACGTGAGCTGGTGGCGCATGGTCATGAGGTGATTGTTGAAACCGGTGCCGGCGCGGGTATTGGCGCTGACGATGCACAATATCAGGCGGCAGGGGCTGTTATTGCAGATTCTGCACTGGAAATATTCGACAGTGCCGAGCTTATAGTCAAAATCAAAGAGCCGCAGGCAGCTGAACGCAAGCTGCTGAAACCTGGACAAATTCTATTCACCTATCTGCACCTTGCGCCTGACCTTGAGCAGACACGTGATCTGCTTGATTCAGGTGCTACCTGCATTGCTTATGAAACAGTGACAGCTGATGACGGCGGTTTGCCCCTGCTGGCACCGATGTCAGAGGTGGCTGGGCGGTTATCGGTGCAGGCCGGTGCCTATTTTCTTGAAAAAGCGCATGGCGGCTCCGGCATATTGCTAGGCGGTGTACCGGGGGTAGCACCGGCCCAGGTTGCCGTAATCGGCGGTGGTGTTGTGGGTACGCATGCGATTGATGTCGCACTTGGTATGGGCGCTGCGGTAACAGTGCTGGACCGCAACCTGCTAAATTTGCGCCGCTTAAGAAACCAGTTTGGCCAGCGTCTGAATACCATTTATTCAACCGCAGAAGCGATTGAACATTACTGTTTGCTGGCAGACCTTGTAATTGGCGCCGTGCTGGTGACCGGGGCCACTACACCCAAGCTAATTACGCACGATATCGTCAGGCGCATGAAGCCAGGCAGCGTGATTGTGGACGTGGCGATTGATCAGGGCGGCTGCTGCGAAAGCGCCCGCCCGACAACGCATGATGCCCCTGTTTTTGTGGTTGATGGCGTGATTCATTATTGCGTTGCGAACATGCCGGGCTCGGTTCCGCGTACTTCAACTTATGCATTGAACAATGCCACCCTGCCTTATGTGCTGGCGCTAGCCAACAATGGCTTGCAGGCGCTGCGTGAAGATCAGCACCTGATGCATGGCTTGAATGTGCACAGGGGCAAGATCACCAATCAGGCAGTTGCAGCGGCGCATGGCCTTGCATACTTTGAACCTGCCCAGGCTATCGGATAATGACCGCTTTTCACTTTCAGGCAGATAATGGCCATTCCTTGAGTATTTTGTAGTGCGCCCCGTTGCTGGATAGCAGTGATTCGACAAGCACAAAGGCATTGACCTGCCAAGGGATGGGTGTGATGGTCTGGGGTGCCAGAATTTGGGGTGGCTGGATATGCGCCACGTTGCGCAGCAGTGTCACATGCGGGCTGAATTTTGCGCTATCCAATACAACTCCCTCTGCGGCAAGCGCTTGCTGCAGTTTTAAGGCTATGGCATCCAGTGCCGGCTCATCATTGGTTAAAGTGGCATAAGCAATGCGGTTATGCTTCCAGCAAGCAAGCTTATCCAGTTCAAATTTAAAAGGGGTGATTCCAGATACCTGGTCGGCCGCTTTTATCAGCTGCGCCAGCTGCCCGCGCCTGATATTGCCTATAAACTGCAAAGTCATATGCAGGGTTTCTGTGCGCATGATGCGTGCATCGTATGTTGCCTGATGCGTTTTGGCTACCGCATGCAGTTTGCGCTGAATCTCAGGCGTTGGCCACAATGCAAAAAACACACGAATTTGATCCGAGCTTTTAATTGGCGCCGGCTTGCCCTGCCACGATTTGGCTGGCTGTTCAGTAAGGTTTTTCACCTGAAATATTCCCGGCCGGCTGGTAGTGGCATACCCAAACCTGCTCATGCGTATCATTGCATACCGCTACGGCACAGCCAAGCTGGGTGGTGCTGCGCCATACTATCTGCGTGTAATGCCCGCAGGTGGTTTTTGAAGTGCATTCATTGTGTACATAGTCATAGTCTGCCCTTTCGCTGGCCCAGTCATCCACCAGCTCTTTGGGTGAGACATTGCGCAATTCAGTCTTGCCGTCAGACCATATCAACGCGCTCGACCAGTAAATATTTTCACCGTAACGCCCATGAGCGCTGCTGTGCTCCATCTGGCAGTGGTGCGTTTGTTTTAATTGGTTGGCCCAGGCCTGGGCTGATTTTGCCAGCGCGGGCGCATAGTACAGTTGTTCTGTTATGCCAGCTTCGGCGCGCCATTTGTTATGCTCGGCAGTAATCGCGGCTGAATCAATTTCATCAGCTTGCGCGCTAAGCGCTGATAGTATGGCGGTAGCGATGATGATGGTTTTAAGCTGCATGGCCTGTTAAAGCGCATTCAGGCATAAATCGCGGATCATGATTTCTTCATCCGCCGGAATAATGACAATGGGCTTGCTGCTGGGCTGTTCAATTCTTGCGGCACCGACCAGGTTAAGCTCTGTATTGAGGCTGAAACCCATAAATGCCAGCGGCGTGCAGATTTTCTGCCGGATTTCAGGCGAGTGCTCACCGATGCCGGCAGTAAATACGAGGGCATCTACCCCGCCCGCCTTGCTGGCCAGCGCCCCGATTGCAGCGCGCACCTGCTGGCAGAAGTACTCAACAGCGAATTTTGCCTGTGCAGTATTGCTGGCAAGAAGATCCTGCATTTCTGCGCTTTCATTGCCGGATAGCGCCAGCAGCCCCATTTTGTGAAACACGATGTCGGTCAGCTGTTCTGTGCTGTAGTGTTTTGCCAGTTCCAGCATCACGCCGGGGTCTAAATCGCCGCTGCGGGTGCCCATGGTAACGCCGCCAGCAGGCGTGTAGCCCATCGTGGTATCAACCGACTTCAGGTTTTCTGTCAGGCATAAGCTGGCGCCGCTGCCCAGGTGCGCGATGATGACATTTTTGTAAGCTGTTTCACCGATGATGCCGGGCAGCATTTTAGCGATATAGGCATAGTTCAGGCCATGAAAGCCATACCGGCGCAGGCCGGTTTCATCAGGAATAGGCAGCCGTTTTGCAAGCTCAGGCATATCGGCATGAAAGGCGGTATCAAAACAGGCAATCTGCGGCACCTCAAAGAGCCTGCGGCATAGATCAAGCCCGAGCAGGTTGCTGGGCATGTGCAAAGGTGCCAGGTGAATCAGGCTATTGAGGCGTTCGCGTTCGGCATCATCAATAATGCGGGCAGCATCGGCAATGTTGCCGCCATGCACAAAGCGGTGGCCTACTATTGTCGGTTTATCAGGCCCCAGATCGTTGAGCAGGTTTTTAAAGGCATCGTTCAGGCTGTGCGCTTTATCATCGCTGATATGCGCATAGCGAAAGTCGCGCCTGCTGCCGTCGCTGGCAAACAGGCTGGCTTTCAGGCTGGAGGATCCACAGTTGATGGTCAGTATGCTCAAGGGCGCTCCTATCTATACATTTTTTGGGCGCATTACTGCGTTGCGCGGTACTCGAAACCTCGCTGTATTCCGTATACTATCTCGGTTTCTCCGCTCCGTGCGCCTTGTACTGCATCCCAAACTCTGCATTGATAGAAGTGCCCTTAATACGGCCATTTCCAGTCACCCGCTTCCGGCAGGTCAACCCCGTATTCATAGGCATACTGGCAACACTCTATCTGTTTATTGCGCATTTTTTCCTTCACGTGCGCACCGGCCACGTGCAATGCTGGAATATGGTCGATTACGCTCATGACCAGGCTGTAGCGGTCAATCTCGTTCTGGATTGCCAGTTCCAGCGGTGTATTGATGCTGCCTTTTTCCTTGTAGCCGCGCACATGCAGGTTTTTGTGGTTGGCGCGGCGGTAGGTCATGCGGTGGATAAGCCAGGGGTAGCCGTGGAAGTTGAAAATAACCGGTTTGTCGATGGTGAACAGGCTATCAAAATCATCATCAGACAAGCCATGCGGATGCACACACGATGGCGTCAGCTTGTACAGGTCAACCACGTTGATGAAGCGTACCTTTAATTCAGGGAAATGTTCGCGCAGCAGTACTACTGCTGCTAGCGCCTCTTTGGTCGGAATATCCCCGGCGCTTGCCAATACAACATCAGGCTCATTATTGCCATCGTTACTTGCCCACTCCCAGATGCCCAGGCCTTTGGCGCAATGTTTAACTGCGGCATCCATATCCAGGTACTGCAGATGCTTTTGTTTGTCGGCCACAATCACGTTGATGTAATCAGTGCTCTTCAGGCAATGGTTCGCTACTGAAAGCAGGCAGTTCACATCGGGCGGCAGGTAGATGCGGGTGACATCCGGGCTCTTGTTCACCACCACATCCAGAAAGCCTGGGTCCTGATGTGTGAAGCCGTTGTGGTCCTGGCGCCATACCGTTGAGGTGATAAGCAGGTTGAGTGATGAAACCGGTGCGCGCCACGGCACGGCTTTGCACATGGCAAGCCACTTGGCGTGCTGGTTGAACATGGAATCAATCACATGCACAAAGGCTTCATAGGTTGAAAAGAAACCATGGCGGCCTGTGAGCAGGTAGCCTTCCAGCCAGCCTTCCAGCGTGTGTTCAGACAGCATTTCCATGACGCGGCCATCGGGTGCTAGTTCGCCGCCATCGGCATCTTCCGGCAGGTAATCCGCCAGCCAGGTCTTTTTGCTTACCTCGTATACGCTATCGAGCTTGTTGGAGGTGTTTTCATCCGGGCCAAATACGCGAAAGTTCTGCATATTGGCCTTCATGATGTCACGCAGAAAATCACCCAGCGGATGAGTATTGCTCACGCTGACCTTGCCTGGCCCCGGCATTTTGGCGGCGTAATCGCGGTAATCCGGCATGCGCAGCTCTTTGCGTATCAGTCCGCCATTGGCTTTGGGGTTGGCGCTCATGCGGCGATTGCCTTTGGGTGCAAGCGCCTTCAAATCGGCACGGAGCCTGCCGGATGCATCGAACAGTTCTTCCGGTTTATAGCTCCGCAGCCATTGTTCCAGCTGCTGCAGATGCTGCGGGTTGCCGATTACGTTGCCAAGCGGCACCTGGTGCGCACGCCAGAAGCCTTCAACCTTGTGGCCGTCCACTTCTTTCGGGCCGGTCCAGCCTTTGGGCGAGCGTAATATGATCATAGGCCAGCGCGGGCGTACTGGGTTGCCGCTGCTGCGTGCTTCCTGCTGCAGGCGGCGTATTTCCAGCACGCATTGCTCCATGGTCTCTGCCATCTTGGCATGCATTTCCATCGGGTCACTGCCTTCTACAAAATGCGGTGTCCAGCCGTAGCCCTTGAACAGGTTTTCCAGCTCTTCATGCGAGATGCGCGATAAGAACGTAGGGTTGTTGATCTTGTAACCGTTGAGGTGCAGCACCGGCAGCACTGCGCCGTCACGTATCGGGTTGAGGAATTTGTTGGAATGCCACGAGGTTGCCAGCGGCCCGGTCTCTGACTCGCCATCGCCCACCATCACCGTTACCAGCAGGTCGGGGTTATCATAAGCGGCGCCGAAAGCATGGGAAACGCTGTAACCCAGCTCGCCGCCTTCATGGATAGAGCCCGGCATCTCCGGTGTGCAGTGGCTGCCGATGCCGCCGGGGAAAGAGAATTCCTTGAAAAAGTGTTTCATGCCGGCTTCGTCTTCACCCTTGTTTGGGTACACTTCGCCGTATGTACCTTCCAGGTAGATAGGCCCCAGCATGCCCGGTGCGCCGTGGCCCGGCCCCGCGAGGAAAATAGCCTCAAGATCGTATTTGTTGATGAGCCGGTTAAGGTGCGTGTAGGTAAACGCAAGGCCCGGGCTCGCGCCCCAGTGGCCGAGCAGGCGCCCTTTGATATGCTCCTGGCGCAGCGGCTCTTTCAAGAGCGGGTTGTCTCGCAGGTATATCATGCCAGCCGCCAGATAACAGCAGGCGCGCCAGTAGGCGTTGATATCTTCAAGCTCTTTCGGGGATAGTTTTACTGGTTCTGCACTCATCATCAATCTCTCCGGATTCGCGTTTAATCACGTCGCGTTATACGGATAATCATACTCGCACATTGTGACAGTTGCATCTAAATACACCTGCCAGCAGTGTTGATAAATGCGCGGTGCTGATTATTTCAAGATGATGGGGCTGATATCTACGCTGCCGGTAGCATGCCCCAGCAGAATCTGCTGATCCTGGATAGTGCAGCTGATAGACATGCCGCGCGATGCAATATCGGCGATTTCCTGCGTATCCGGCAGGTTGATGACGGTAAGGTTATTAAGTTTGAGCAGTGCTTTGCTGTTGCTGTCCCACCACATGTCGGCAACACGGCCGCCGTACAGCACAACCACCACCTGTCTGGAGCGACCACAGGCCTTGCGAATCTCGCGCTCATCCGGCAGGCCTACATCTATCCATAGTTCAATGGCGCCGGTCAGGTCTTTCTGCCATAGATCAGGCTCTTCGTCATCGCTCAGGCCTTTGCCAAAAGCGAGCGTGTCGCTGGCATACAGCATGAATGCGATTAAGCGCACCATCAGGCGCTCATCAGTCTCTGATGGGTGGCGCGCCAGCGTCAGGCTGTGATTGGCATAGTAATGGCGATCCATATCTGCAATCTGCAGGTCGATTTTATATATTGTTGATTTGATGGCCATGGTTTGAGTGGTCTTTAATGATTGGTTTCCAGTATCTGCATTATACCGGTTAGCTTATGCCATAAGATGCCGGGTCTACCTTGATATGCCATGTTTCTGTTAAGCTTCACACTTTAAAACCAGCAAAGTTTCATCATGGCTCAATATGTAATGTCTATGCTCCGCGTGAGCAAAATCGTCCCACCTAAAAAACAGATTATCAAGGATATTTCCCTGTCATTCTTCCCCGGTGCCAAAATCGGCTTGCTGGGCCTGAATGGCTCAGGTAAATCTACCGTGCTGCGCATTATGGCGGGTGTTGATAAAGAATTTGAAGGTGAAGTGCAGTGGCAGCCGGGTATTTCTATTGGCTACCTGCCGCAGGAGCCGCAGCTGGACCCAGAAAAAACCGTGCGCGAGGAAGTGGAAAGCGGCATGGGTGAGGTGATGCAGGCTAAACAGAAACTGGAAGAAGTCTACGCGGCCTACGCCGACCCGGATGCAGATTTTGACAAGCTGGCAGAAGAACAGGCCAGGTATGAGAACATCATCGCGGCCAGCGGCTCAGATGTTGAGCACCAGCTTGAAATCGCGGCTGATGCGTTGCGCCTGCCGCCCTGGGATGCAAAGATAGGCCCATTATCAGGCGGTGAAAAACGCCGTGTGGCGCTGTGTAAACTGCTGCTTTCCAAACCGGATATGCTGCTGCTGGATGAGCCGACCAACCATCTGGATGCTGAATCAGTGGAATGGCTGGAGCAGTTCCTGGTGCGCTTCCCCGGCACCGTGGTTGCAGTCACCCATGATCGATACTTCCTGGATAATGCGGCGGAGTGGATTCTGGAGCTGGACCGCGGCCATGGCATTCCATGGAAAGGCAACTACTCAAGCTGGCTGGAGCAAAAAGAGGCCCGTTTAGCGCAGGAAGAGTCGCAGGAATCGGCAAGGCGCAAAGCCCTGCATACCGAGCTGGACTGGGTACGCCAGAACCCTAAGGCGCGCCAGGCCAAGAGCAAGGCGCGTATTGCCCGCTATGAAGAGCTGGCAAGTGCCGAGTACCAGAAGCGCAATGAAACGCAGGAGATTTTCATTCCGGCCGGTGAGCGCCTGGGTGACCAGGTCATCGAGTTTAACAACGTCACCAAAGCGTTTAATGACCGCCTGCTGATTGATAACCTGAGCTTTACCATTCCTGCCGGTGCCATTGTCGGCATTATCGGCCCGAACGGCGCCGGTAAATCCACGCTGTTTAAAATGATTACCGGTAAAGAGCAGCCCGATAGCGGTGAAGTGAAAATCGGCCAGACGGTAAAACTGGCCTACGTAGACCAGAGCCGTGACGTACTGAGCAACGATAAAACCGTGTTCGACGAGATTTCAGGCGGCTCTGATATCTTAACTGTGGGTCGTTATGAAACCCCTTCGCGCGCCTACATTGGCCGCTTCAACTTCAAAGGCGGCGACCAGCAGAAGATTGTAGGCCAGTTATCCGGCGGTGAGCGCGGGCGTTTGCACCTGGCTAAAACACTCATTTCAGGCGGCAATGTATTGCTGCTGGATGAACCGTCAAACGACCTTGATGTGGAAACCTTGCGTGCGTTGGAAGACGCATTGCTGGAGTTTGCAGGCTCTGTGCTGGTGATCTCGCATGACCGCTGGTTCCTGGACCGTATCGCAACGCACATTCTGGCGGCCGAGGGTGATTCGCAATGGACGTTCTTTAACGGCAACTATCAGGAATACGAGGCGGATAAACGTAAACGTTTGGGTGAGGAAGGCGCTAAGCCAAAACGCATCCGCTACAAACCTATTACGCGTTAACCATCAGCTTTATTTGATAGAAAGCCTTCTGTACCCGTACCGGGCATGTCCGCCGAAACTAAGCCGCAAAACATCTGTGGCAAGTTCGGCGCCAAAGGCGCTAAGCCAAAACGCATCCACTACAAACCGATTGCGCGATAAAGTTTCTAGTTCCGTCATACCGGCGCAGGCCGGTATCCAGACGAATAGCAATATTCTCTGAGTAAATTTAATGCGCTAACGGTTGATTATCTGAATTTCAAGAAATTGAAAATCCAAGCTTCATATCAAGAAAGATTATTGGGTTTATAAATCAATATGAGCACATTGCTTGCCTGGATACCGGCCTGCGCCGGTATGACGGTTTCATGAAATGTCCGTGTAAATCGGCGGTTAATTGAGTCTGATTTTATCCGTGTAAATCTGTGTTCATCTGTGGCTAAATCATTCCACCTCAATCCTGGGTTTATGTGGTGCTTTTTTCATCGCCCAATCCCACAACACTGGCGGAATAAAGCGCATCAGCCTTGCCACCCAGCCCATCTGCCAGGGAATCACCACAAAGCGCCGTTTGTTTTCAATGGCGTTTACAAATTTATGTGCGGCAACGTCTGCATCCATTAAAAACGGCATGGTGTAAGTATTGATGTCGGTCATCGGTGTGCGGATATAGCCGGGGGCAATTGTCGTAACGGCGATATTGTAACGAGACATTTCCACGCGCAGGCTTTCCAGATAGGCGATGGCTGCGGCTTTTGATGCGCTGTAAGCACCAGCGCCCGGCAGGCCGCGTACCCCGGCAACACTGGCGATGCCCACCAGCTGCCCTTTGCCGGCATCGCGCATGGCTTTAATGAAAGGCTGAAAGGCATGCACCAGGCCAAGTACGTTAATGTCCATCACCGCCTGGAATGCGGCAATGTCTTGCTGCTTTTCGGTCAGGGTTCCGCTGCTCACCCCGGCGTTTGCAATCACTACATCAGGGGTGCCGTGTTTTTGCATGAAGTCTTGGGCAGCAATGGCAAGCGCGCTGTGGTCGCGTACATCCAGTGGGTATATTTCACAGCTTATCTGATAGCTGCTTTCCAGGGCATTCTGTAATGTTTGCAAGTGCTCACTGCGTCTTGCAGCAATACCCAGTGTCACATGCTTATTCTGGTATCTTTTAGCGTACTCATGCGCAAGTGCTTCGCCTATGCCGCTGGATGCGCCGGTGATAAAAACTTTCATACAGAAACTTTCATTTAAAACAGACATAAAAAAACCCGTTTTTACGGTGAAATAAAAACGGGTTAGTGTAAGGCGGTTAAATTCAACTCACTTTTTAAGGGCTGAATTTTTACCGGTTGCTACTTTTTTGCCGGAGCATCTTTCGCTTTATCAGCGCGGATATTGGCAATGATGTAGTCAGCAGTTTTCAGCGCTAAATCATTGTTGCCAGCCATGGTGCTGGAGGTGATGTACTGGCCGTCAATGATGATGCTAGGCACGCCGGTTGCACCTGATGCACGGAAAATATTGGCAGCACGTTTCAGGTTTGTATTGGTAGAGAAAGAGTTAAATGCTTCTTCTACTTTGATTTTATCTAAACCGCTTTGTTTGGTTACCCATTCAATGGCCGCTTTTTCATCGGTTGGGTTCAGTGATTTTTGTTTGTGGATAGCATCAAACAATGGTGAGTGCAGTTTCTGTAAAACGCCCAGAATTTCCATTGCGTAGTAAGCTTTTGCCATAGGTGCCCATGAAGCATTTGGCAAGCCTGGAACACGTTTGAAAACAACGTCGGCAGGTAATTTTTTAGCCCATGCGTTGATTGGTGTTTCCATCGCATAGCAATGGCCGCAGCCATACCAGAACAGCTCTGTTACTTCAATTTTGTTTGGTGTGTCAGACACAATGGTTTGCACGGTTTTATCAAAATCCTTGCCCATTTGTGGGTCAGCTGCCATTACATTGAATGAAGCCAGTAGCATTAAAGCGGTGAATAATTTTTTCATTAATATTTTTCCTTTTGAATGATCTTTGAATCCGTCATTTGAATTCGTGTTCTGAATTCTATGTTTATTTGCTTAAGTCTTAACGCGGTACTCACTAGAACGCATCGGTTAATCATCTGGCTGACAAGTTGATTTTTCCCAGCAGTAACAAGTTTCGCCAGCCTTAAAGTTCATTGACCGTCAATCGGCCTATTGGTTTTCATTGCTCACTTTAATCAAGTCGGCTTTGAATCCGTTGCTGGCTAAATCTGCCTTGGTTTTGTTGATCTGGTCCAGGCTGCTGAGCGGGCCAACGCGTACGCGGTGCCATACACCTTTATCAGGGATGGTCGCAGTCTGCACTAGCGCTTCAAACCCTTGCAGGGCTAGCTTGGCTTTCATGTTGTCTGCTTCTTCACCGGTCTGGAACGCACCGACTTGCAGGTAGTAAGTGTATTGCACCACGGGTTGCGGCTGTCCGTCTTTGATGTTGATATCTTCGGCGGTCACTTTGCTTTCGCTGCCGGGCAGGATGGTGTAGAAATCAAAACGGGTTTTATCGCCGTCTTTGGCGCCGGCATCTGCCGCAGCTTTGTTTTCAGCGGCTTTGTCTGCATCAGCCGCGGCTTTTGCATTTTCTGCAATCTGTTCGGCAACCGGTTTCTTGGTTTCAGCAGCCGGTGGGCTGAACGGGTTTTCGCCGCCTTTGATGTACATGACGACGGCCAGTGAGGCAGCTACGCCCAGTAAAAACCCTACCAGCAGGCCAGAGAAGAAGGGGCTGCCTTTGCTGCTTGGTTTTCTAGTGCGCTCTGGGCTAGGTTTGTAATCTCTACTCATCATCGATCCTTATCCTTCATTTAACTTTATTTAGAGAATCTCTAAATTGAAGTTACATTTTCTGCCTGGCTTCAACACCAAGTAAATCCAGGCCGTTTTTAAGTACCTGCTGCGTTGCACTGATCAGGCTTAAGCGCGCCAGTTTCAGAGCTTCATCGTCAATCAGGAATTTATATTCATTGTAATAACTGTGCAAATCGCTCGCCAGCTCTTTCAGGTAGTTGGCAACTACATGCGGTGCCAGCTCGCTGGCAGCATTGATCACAACTTCCGGATATTCGCTCAGGCGCTGCATCAATGCGGTTTCATGTGCATTGGTCAGCGGGCTTAAGTCAGCATGGGCCAGGTTTGCAGTATTGCCATCCCATTGCGCCAGTACGCTGCAAATGC
>Ga0208508_1000179_pt1 | contig 17703 bp, 13 predicted proteins | sample LakWasMeta1_LOW4_2_FD_183853 | JGI IMG/M metagenome (GOLD analysis project Ga0208508, IMG submission 183853) | Freshwater sediment methanotrophic microbial communities from Lake Washington under simulated oxygen tension - Sediment Metagenome... | ecosystem: Environmental > Aquatic > Freshwater >...
AACCATGGAAGAGTACGCGGCAGCCAAGGCGCTTCTGTTCTCATGGCAGGGTCTGGGTATGTCTGTAATCAACGCAGACGACGAATTTGGCCAGCGCCTCATTAGCACGCATGCAGCCGAAAGTAAGCCATTACTGACCTACGGCCTGAATCAGGGCAATGTGCGCGGCACCAGCCTGCAATTGCATCAGCATGGTCTGACCATGCAGGTAAGCACGCCGCAAGGTAATGCTGTGGTGAATGCGCCGGTGCTGGGCCGCTTTAATGCTTATAACGTATTGGCCGTGCTGGCTACCTTGCTGGCGCTTGATGTGAGCCTGCAGGATGCAGTGGCGGCTATTGCACAAATCATGCCGGTAGCAGGCCGCATGCAGCAGTTTGGCGGCAATGGCAAACCGCTGGTGGTGGTGGATTATGCCCATACACCTGATGCACTGGAAAAAGTGCTGGCAACGTTGCGTGAGCAGGCTACAGGCAAGCTGATTTGCGTGTTCGGCTGCGGCGGCGACCGTGATGCAGGCAAGCGCCCGCTGATGGGTGCGGCAGCTGCGAAACTGGCAGACCAGGTGATTGTGACCTCAGACAACCCGCGCAGCGAAGACCCTGCCGCCATTATCCGGCAGGTAGCAGCTGGCATGGGTGAAGCCTGCACTATCGAGCAGGATCGCGCCGCAGCCATCAGGCTGGCAGTGCAATCTGCAGGTAGCGGCGATATTGTTCTGGTGGCTGGCAAAGGCCATGAGGACTATCAGGAAATTGCAGGAGTAAGAATGCCGTTCAGTGATGCGGCAGTAGCAAAGGCTGCGCTCGATGAGTATGAAAAAGTAGCTGCGCCGATGATGCAGTTGACTGAAGCCGCTCGCGTGCTGGGTGCGCAACTGCTGGGTGACGATAAGGCATTTGACAGTGTAGGCACTGATAGCCGCAATGTTATGCCCGGCCAGTTATTTGTAGCACTCAAAGGCGATAACTTTGACGGCAACGCATTTGCAGCTGAAGCAATCAGCAAGGGGGCGGCGGCAGTAGTGGTGTCAGATGCAGCTACAGAGGCGCGCCCGGCTTTGGTGGTAAAAGACACGCGGCTGGCGCTGGGCGAGCTGGCTAAATATTGGCGTGCCAAGTCCAGTGCGCCGCTGGTTGCGGTGACCGGAAGTAACGGCAAAACCACTACCAAAGAGATGCTGACGTCAATATTGGCAGCAGCAACTGGTGATGCAGGAAAAGTGCATGCCACATACGGCAACCTGAATAACGACATAGGCCTGCCGCTGACATTGCTCAAGATCAAGCCTGCGCACAAATATGTAGTAGCCGAGATGGGCATGAACCACCTGGGTGAGATTGATTACCTGACCCATATCGGCAGGCCCAATGTGGCGGTCATTAACAACGCCAACACTGCGCATATCGGCGAGCTGGGCTCGCGTGAAAACATCGCACGTGCCAAGGGTGAGATATTTGCCGGCCTGCAGGATGGCGGCGTTGCGGTAATCAATGCCGATAACGATTTTTCAGGCTACTGGCAAACGCTGAACATAGGCAGAAAAGTGGTGACATTCGGCCTGGAACATGAGGCGGATGTGACGGCAACTTACCAGCAGCAGGCAGGTGTGAGCCGGATGCAGCTCACCACGCCCAACGGCCAGGTGAGTTTTGAGCTGAAAGTAGAAGGCGTGCATAACATCAGCAATGCACTGGCAGCCAGTGCAGCGGCATATGCGCTGGGCATTTCAAATGCAGACATCGCCGCTGGCCTGCAAAACTTCGGCGGTGTATATGCCCGCCTGGAGCGTAAAGCTGCGGTGAATGACGCGGTGCTGATTGATGATACTTATAACGCGAATCCGGACTCCATGAAAGCTGCAATCGACGTACTTGCCAAACAGGCCGGTGAAAAGATTCTGGTGTTGGGTGACATGGGTGAGCTGGGCGATGACGCCAGAGCCATGCATTTTGAGATTGGCGCATACGCAAAGGCTGCAGGCCTTAACAGTTTGTACTGCCTGGGGAATTTAAGCCAGGAAATGGTAAATGGGTTTGGTGCAGGCGCTAGACATTTTGAATCAGCTGAAGCAGTTGCGGCGGCAGTTTTGCCGCAGCTCAATAATAAAAGCACCGTGCTGGTGAAAGGCTCACGCTTTATGCGTATGGAGCGTGTGGTAAAGCTGCTGGTAAACAAGCAGCAAGAAATGGGAGAAAAATAATGTTACTGGAACTGGCAAGATGGCTGGCACACGATATTCGCGGCTTTAATGTATTCAATTACATCACCCTGCGCGCGGTGCTGGCAACAATGACATCGCTGACGATTTCATTCGTGATGGGCCCGGCACTGATACGCAAGCTGACTTACTACAAAGTTGGCCAGGCTGTGCGTGATGACGGCCCGCAGACGCATCTGGTAAAAGCCGGCACGCCTACCATGGGTGGCGCGCTGATTCTGATTTCAATCGCCATTTCAACTTTGCTGTGGGCAGATTTGACCAACCGCTTTGTGTGGGTCGTGCTTTTCACCACGCTGGGTTTTGGCATTATCGGCTGGGTAGATGACTGGCGCAAAGTCGTGCACCGCAACCCTAAAGGCCTGTCTGCCAAAGAAAAATATTTCTGGCAGTCTGTGGTTGGCCTGGGCGTAGCAGTGTTTTTACAGCAGACCGCGACGGTACCTGCTGAGACGACTTTGCTGATTCCATTCTTTAAACACCTGGTGGTGCCCATGAGCGGGCTGGCTTTCATTGTGCTGACTTACCTGGTGGTGGTTGGCAGCAGCAATGCGGTGAACCTGACCGATGGCCTCGATGGCCTGGCAATCATGCCTACCGTCATGGTGGCAGGCGCGCTGGCTATATTCGCTTATGTGACAGGCCACTTCTACTTTGCAAAATACCTGGCGATTCCATACGTGCCTGGGGCAGGTGAGCTGATGGTGTTCTGCGCAGCGATGGTGGGTGCAGGTTTGGGATTCCTGTGGTTCAACGCCTACCCGGCTGAAGTGTTTATGGGTGACGTAGGTGCGCTGGCATTAGGTGCTGCACTGGGTATTGTTGCCGTCATCGTGCGCCAGGAAATCATCTTGTTCATCATGGGCGGTGTGTTTGTGGTGGAGACATTCTCGGTGGCGATACAGGTGTTGTATTTCAAATATACCAAAAGCAAAACCGGTACCGGCAAACGCATATTCCTGATGGCGCCGCTGCACCACCACTATGAGCAGAAGGGCTGGAAAGAGACGCAGGTAGTGGTGCGTTTCTGGATCATCAGCATGATGCTGGTGCTGATTGGCCTGGCCAGCTTGAAGATTAGGTAAGTAAAGATTTCGACAGGTAAAAATTTAAACATGACAATCGCGTTAAAAGACAAACAAGTATTGGTGCTGGGCCTGGGTGAAACCGGCTTATCGGCATTGCGCTGGCTTAGCCGCCAAGGCGCACGTTTGTCTGTTGCCGACACACGCGAAAACCCGCCTGGAGTGGAAGCGCTTAAAACCGAACTGCCGCAGGCCAGGCTCTATACCGGCGCATTCAAAGCAGAGCTATTCAATGGCGTTGACCTTGTGGTCTCCAGCCCTGGTATTTCACTGGCAGAGCCTGAGATTAAGGCGGCAATTGCGCGCGGCATTAAAGTCGTTGGCGATGTTGAGCTCTTTGCACAGTATCGCCCGGCTGGCGCTAAGGTGATTGCCATCACCGGTGCCAATGGCAAAACCACCGTGACGACACTGGTTGGTGAAATGTGCAAAACCGCAGGCTTAAAAACCATCGTGGCCGGCAATATCGGCCTGCCGGTGCTGGACGCTCTGAGCATGGAAACGCCGGATGTGTATGTGCTGGAGCTTTCAAGCTTTCAGCTGGAAACGACCAGCAATCTGGTGGTGGACGCAGCAACCATGTTGAACCTGTCTGAAGACCATATGGATAGATACGCCGGCATGCAAGATTACGCCATTGCCAAAGCCCGTATCTTCTATAACGCCAAATTGCAGGTGCTTAACCGTGATGATGCCTGGAGCATGCTGATGGCACGCTCCAAATTGCCGCAAGTGACATTCGGCCTGGATGCTGGTGCTGATGAGCATAGTTATGGCTTGAGAGATGCTGATGGCGAAACCTGGCTGAGCTGCGGCGACCATGATCTGATGAACGTACGCGACCTGAAAATCGCAGGCCTGCACAATGCGGCGAATGCCTTGGCAGCAATCGCGCTGTGCCGCGGCATAGGTATGGATTACGTGCCTATCATCCAGACGCTGTATAACTTTAAAGGCCTGCCGCACCGCGTAGAGTGGGTGGCCGAGATCGACGACGTCGATTATTTCGATGATTCCAAAGGCACTAACGTAGGTGCCACTTGTGCGGCGCTTTCAGGCTTGTCGCAGAAAGTCGTATTGATTGCTGGCGGCGATGGCAAAGGCCAGGATTTTGCACCGCTGAAACAGCCGGTCAGCGAGAATGCACGTGCCGTGGTGCTGATCGGGCGTGATGCGCCGCTGATCGAGAAAGAACTGCTGGAAACAGGCGTTGCCCTGTACCGCGCAGCTGATTTGCCTGAGGCCGTGAATATCGCTAAAAAACTGGCACAGGCAGGCGATGCGGTGCTGCTGTCACCGGCTTGTGCCAGTTTTGATATGTTCAAAAACTATGTGCATCGGGCAGAAGTGTTCGTGAATGCGGTGAACCGCCTGAAGGAGCAGACATGCTAGCGACGATGCTCAATCGCGAACGTATCAACGCCCCCAGCTACGACCAAGGGCTGCTATGGGTGACATTGATTTTACTGGGCTTGGGCCTGGTCATGGTGTATTCGGCCTCGATTGCGATTGCCGAGGCAGATAAAGCCGTGGGCCATAACAGCAGCTACTATCTGGTGCGTCAGGCCATCTTTATCGTGGTGAGCCTCGCGGCGGCATTCGTGGCATTCAATATACCGATAGTCTGGTGGCAGAAGATGGCGCCTTACCTGTTTCTGGCCGGCCTGGCTTTGCTGCTGCTGGTGCTGATACCGGGCATAGGCCGCGTGGTTGGCGGCAGCCGCCGCTGGCTGTCATTGTTTGTAATCAACTTGCAGCCATCCGAATTCATGAAGCTGTTCGCTGCGATATATGTAGCAGACTATACCGTGCGTAAAGCCGCTGTGATGGATAGCTTCAAAAAAGGCTTTTTGCCGATGGTAGCCGTGATGGTGCTGGTCGGTTTTCTGCTGCTGCGAGAGCCGGACTTTGGCGCATTTGCCGTCATTGCAGCCATTTCAATTGCGATTCTGTGGCTGGGCGGCGTTAATGGCAAGATTTTTGCCGGCCTGCTCACGCTGCTGCCGGTTGCAATCGTGGGCCTGATCTGGAGCTCACCTTACCGCATGCAACGCGTAATCGGCTTTATGGACCCTTGGGCAGACCCGTATGGCAAGGGTTACCAGCTGTCACACGCGCTCATTGCATTTGGCCGCGGCGAATGGTTTGGCGTAGGCCTGGGCGCCAGTGTAGAAAAACTGCTGTACCTGCCGGAAGCACACACCGACTTTTTACTGGCCGTGATTGCAGAAGAGCTCGGCTTTGTAGGTGTGGCAACAGTAGTGGGCATGTTTGCTTGGATTGTGCTGCGTGCTTTCAGTATGGCAAAAGAGGCCATCGAGAACGAACGTTATTTCGCTGCATTGCTGGCACAGGGCTTGGGGGTATGGATAGGGGCACAAGGCACTATCAACATGGGTGTGAACATGGGCCTGCTGCCAACCAAGGGCCTGACATTGCCCCTGCTTTCATTCGGCGGCAGCGGCATTCTAGCCAACTGCATCGCGATGGCGATTCTATTGCGTATTGATTTTGAAAACCGCCGGCTCCAAAAAGGCCTACTTGCATGAAATTCACAATGACAAAAAAAGTTTTTATTGCATGTATTGAGGCGGTTTCGGCGCAGGCTAACTCACGCAGCGATGTTAAGCGTAGCGGCCGAAGCCAAAATAGGCGTTTGCAGAAGGGATTGCTGGCATGAGCAAGACCCTGACAAAAACTTTAATGGTGATGGCGGGCGGCACCGGCGGTCATGTGTATCCGGCAATGGCCGTGGCTGACCATCTACAGGCAGAAGGCTGGAACATCGTCTGGCTTTGCACCGCCGGCGGCATGGAAAATCGTTTGATTGAGGGTAAAGGCTATGCCAAAGCCATGATCCATATGCAGGGCGTGCGCGGCAAGGGGCTGCTGGGCTGGCTGCTGCTGCCGGTGAAGCTGGCCAAGGCATTCAGTCAGAGCCGCAGTGCACTGAAAAAACATCAGCCGGACGTAGTGCTGGGTATGGGTGGCTTTGCGGCTTTCCCTGGTGGGTTCATGGCGAAGCTGTTGGGCCGGCCGCTAGTGATACATGAGCAGAACTCGGTAGCCGGCTTAACCAATAAAGTATTGGCCAAGCTGGCAACCCGCGTGCTGGCGGCATTTCCGGCAGCATTCGATGATAAGGCAATTTTGCTTGGCAACCCGGTACGTGCCGATATTGCTCACCTGCCAGCGCCAGATGTGCGCTTTGCGGGCCGCGAAGGCGCACTGCGTCTGCTAGTGGTTGGCGGTAGTCTGGGGGCGCATGCCCTGAATGACGTGATACCCAAAGCCCTGGCAAAACTGCCAGTAGCGCAACGTCCGCAGGTCGTGCACCAGGCAGGCGTCAAGCATATTGATGTGCTGAAAGGTAATTATGAAAAAGCCGGCGTGGCGGTGGATGCGCGTGCATTCATCGACGATATGGCGGGCATGTATGCCTGGGCAGATTTTGTGATCTGCCGTTCAGGCGCGCTGACTGTGGCAGAGGTTTCAGCAGTGGGCTTGGGCGCATTGATGGTGCCGTTTCCGTTTGCTGTGGATGATCATCAGACCACAAATGCGGCGTATCTGGCAGAAGCGGGCGCGGCAGTGCTGGTACAGCAGAAAGAATTGAGTGTAGAAAAATTGGCAGAAATATTGAGTGAGCTAAGCCGTGAACAGTGCCTGGATATGGCAAGGAAAGCACGTGCATTGGGCAAGCCGGAAGCAACCGCTGATGTAGCCGCAGTTTGTAAAGAATTGGCGAATCAGCAATGAAATACATAATTAAAAAATTCAATGGCTTGGGATGCAGTGCAAGGCGCACGGAGCGCAGCACTCGAGACAGTATGCAGTATACGGCGAGGGTGCGAGCACCGCGCAACGATGCAATGCGCCCAATGCATGAATTTTGTGAGGTGGCGCTATGAAACATAAAGTCAAGAACGTACATTTCGTAGGCATTGGTGGCTCTGGCATGAGCGGCATTGCAGAAGTGCTGATTAACCTGGGCTTCAGCGTCAGCGGGTCTGACCTGGCTGCAAATGCCACTACCAAACGCCTGGCTGCATTCGGTGCAACGGTATACCAGGGCCATGAGGCTGAAAACGTCAAAGAGGCTGACGTGGTTGTAGTTTCTTCAGCGGTCAATGAAGCCAACCCTGAAGTGAAAGCGGCCCGCGCCAAGAATATCCCGGTGGTGCCGCGCGCATTGATGCTGGCAGAGCTGATGCGCTTTAGACAGGGCATTGCGGTTGCCGGTACACATGGCAAAACCACAACTACCAGCCTGATTGCCAGCATCCTGGCTGAGGCCGGCATGGATCCGACCTTTGTCATCGGCGGCAAGCTCGAGGCTGCCAATACCAATGCCAAGCTCGGCACCGGTGAATATATCGTGGCCGAAGCCGATGAGTCTGATGCGTCATTCCTGCATCTGACACCGGTGATGGCGGTGGTGACTAACATCGACCAGGATCACATGGATACCTATGAGCACAGCTTTGAAAAACTCAAAAGCGCGTTTGTGGAGTTCCTGCAGCAGCTGCCATTCTGGGGCATGGCTGTGGTGTGCATCGATGACCAGAATATCCGCGAAATCCTGCCGCGCATCACCAAGCCGGTGATGACATATGGCCTGAGTGAAGATGCCCGTGTGCGTGCCAGAAATGTACGTGCCGATGACGGCAAGATGCATTTCACCGTGCAGCGCATCAATGGCGTAACCACAGAGTTTGACGTGACCCTGAACTTGCCGGGCAACCATTATGTGTTGAATGCCCTGGCTGCGATTGCGATTGCCAGCGAGCTCAATGTGCCGGATGCCGCCATCATTAAAGCCTTGAAAGAGTTCAAAGGCGTAGGCCGCCGCTTTGAGCGTTATGGCGAGATTCCTGCATTGCCGCGTGATGGCGCTGCACAAGGCACTTTTACTCTGATTGATGATTACGGCCATCACCCGGTAGAGATGCAGGCTGTGATTGCTGCAGCCCGCGGCGCTTTTCCGAATCGACGCCTGGTGATGGCGTTTCAGCCGCACCGCTACACACGTACCCGCGACTGCTTTGAAGATTTTGTAAAAGTGCTGTCAGGTGCAGATGTCGTGCTGCTGACTGAAGTCTATTCAGCCGGCGAAGCCCCAATTGTGGCGGCGGATACCCGCTCGCTGATTCGCGCCATTCGCGTGGCGGGCAAGGTAGAGCCGCTGTTTGTGGAAACCACCGATGAACTGCCACAGGCAATTCTGGATGTTGCGCGTGCAGATGATGTGGTGATTGTGATGGGGGCAGGCTCGATTGGGCAGGTAGCGTTGAGAACGCGCGAACTGCAAAGCAAAGGCTAAGTGAATCTATGACACAACGCACCGGAAAACTGCTGCTGAACGAACCACTGGCGCGCTACACCAGCTGGCGTGTGGGCGGCTGTGCGGATAAGTTCTATATCCCGGCCGGCGTGGATGATTTAAGCGTATTCCTGCAAAGCCTGAATGCAAACGAGGCGGTTTATTTCATAGGCCTGGGTTCTAACCTGCTGGTGCGTGATGGCGGCGTGCGCGGTACCGTGGTGCTGATGCATAACGTGCTGACTGCACTGAAGATGGATGGCGACCTGGTGTATGCAGAGGCGGGCGTCACCTGCGCCAAGCTGGCGAAATTCTGCGCCAAGGAATCGAAGCAGGGGGCTGAGTTCTTTGCCGGCATTCCTGGCACCGTGGGCGGCGCGCTGGCAATGAATGCAGGCTGTTATGGCAGCGAGACCTGGAACGTAGTGAAGCGCGTGGTTACGATCAACCGCCGTGGCGAGCTGAATACACGCGAGGCGTCTTTATTTACGCCGAGCTACCGCCATATCGGCATGCCGGTGGCGGATGAGTGGTTTATTGCAGCATGGCTGGATTTGGCGAATGGCGATGCAAATGAATCAACTCAGAAGATTAAAGGTTTATTGGCAAAAAGACTGGCTTCACAGCCGCTTAACCTGCCAAGCGCGGGTTCTACTTTCAGAAACCCGGCTGGCGATTATGCGGCAAGGCTGGTAGAAGCCTGTGGTTTGAAGGGCTACACCATAGGCGGCGCACAGGTTTCTGAGAAACATGCCAATTTCATTGTGAATATCGGTGGTGCAAATGCGCTGGATATCGAGCTGCTGATCAAGCACATGCGCGAAACGGTGATGGAGAAATTTGGCATTGAATTGCAGCAGGAAGTAAGAGTGATAGGGGAGTATGCGTAAAACTGCGCATAAACAAACATCATGAATCAGGAAAAAAAGTTGGAAACGAGTATTGAAATGGTAAAGAGATTTGGCAAGGTAGCCGTGTTGATGGGCGGTCGCTCTGATGAGCGTGAAGTATCACTGAAAAGTGGTGCGGCAGTGCTGCGCGCATTGCAGGCGCAAGGCGTGGATGCAGAAGGCTTTGACCCTGCCGAGCGCCCATTGCATGAGCTGGAAGGTTTTGACCGCGTATTCATCAACCTGCATGGCCGCTTTGGTGAAGATGGCTGCATACAGGGCGCGTTGGAGCTGATGCAGATTCCATATACCGGCAGCGGCGTGATGGCCTCTGCAATCGGCATGGATAAATGGCGTACAAAATTATTGTGGCGCGCATCAAATATCGCAACGCCTGATTTTGAGCTGGTCACGGCACAAAGCGATTTTGACGCGGTAGAAGCTAGGTTAGGCCTGCCGCTGTTTGTAAAACCAGCTAATGAAGGTTCCAGCATCGGCATCAGTAAAGTAAAAACAGCCGGCGGCCTCAAAGCAGCTTATGAGCTGGCTGCCAAGGCAGACCCGTTGGTTATCGCCGAGAAGTTCGTTGGCGGCGGTGAATATACCGTAGGCATTATTGGCGATGCAGCGCAGGGCTTTGAAGCGCTGCCGATTATCCGCATCGTGCCTAAAAACGAGTTTTATGACTTTGAAGCCAAATACCTGCGCGACGATACCGAGTACCTGTGCCCATGCGGCCTTGCTGCCGAAAAAGAAAAACAGATCCAGCAGGAAGCCTTGCAGGCGTTCAATGCAGTTGGCTGCAGGGGCTGGGGTCGTGTGGATTTTCTGATGGATGCTGATGGTAACCACTATTTTCTTGAGATTAACACCAGCCCGGGCATGACCGACCATAGCCTGGTGCCAATGGGTGCGAAAGCCGCAGGCATGAGCTTTGAACAGCTGGTAATACGTATATTGGAACTTGCAGATGTGGAATAAACCTGCCCTGCTGAACTGGATAGCCAACCTACTGTTCGCGATTTGCGTGGTAGTGACGCTGTACGCAGTTCTGTATGCGGTAGTACATCTGCCTATCTTCCCGCTGCGTGAGGTGAAGGTGGATGGCAAGCTGAGTCATGTGAGCCGTGAGCAGGTGAAGCTGATTGTAGAAAAACACCTGAAAGGCAATTTTTTCACGCTGGACTTGGCCAAGGCGCGCGATGCATTTGAAAAACTGCCTTGGGCGCGCAAGGTGAGCGTGCGCCGCCGCTGGCCAGATAAGCTGGAAGTGATGGTGGAAGAACATCAGGCACTTGCACGCTGGGGCAGCGTGGCGCTGGTGAATGTGCAGGGCGAACTGTTCCATGCGGCATCAGGCAGCGACCTGCCGGTGTTCTACGGGCCGAACGATGGCGTGATTGAAGTGGCATCGCAATACGATGCATTTAACAAGGTGCTGAAAACAGCAAATATGGAAATCGCAACGCTGACCTTGACGCCAAGAAGGGCGTGGCAGGTTACTACGAATAACGGCATCGTAATCGAGCTGGGCCGCGTGGATATGCAGCCCAGGCTGGAGAAATTTGCCAATGTTTACAGCACCACGATAGCCGGCCTTAACAAAAAGGTGACTTATGCAGATTTGCGCTACCCGAACGGGTTTGCGGTGCGCAAACCTACCGAGAACGTAAAAGCGCCGGAAGTGGTGACAGATGGCATGGATCTGGTTAAGGCAACACAGGGTCAGGTTGAGTTGCATAACGCAAAATTGAATGAAGTAAGCAAAAAACGAATGGGAACCGTGACCTGATTCACGGAAGGGATGAATGATGAGCAGAATCAAAGAAGATAAGAATTTAATCGTAGGTCTGGATATAGGCACATCAAAGATTGTGGCGATTGTCGCGGAGCTGCAGCCGGAGGGTACGCTCAAGGTGATAGGCCTCGGGCAGCATATCTCTCGCGGCCTGAAAAAAGGCGTGGTGGTGAATATCGAATCGACCATGCAGTCGATACAGCGCGCGCTGGAAGAAGCCGAGTTGATGGCGGATTGCAAGATCAATAACGTGTTTACCGGCATTGCCGGCAGCCATATCAAGAGCCTGAACTCACATGGCATGGTGAAGATTAAAGATGCAGAAGTGTCGCAGATGGATGTAGACCGCGTGATTGAAACCGCACGCGCCATCGCATTGCCGGCAGACCAGCAGATTCTGCATATCCTCACGCAGGAATTTATTATTGATGGCCAGGAAGACGTGCGCGAGCCATTGGGCATGAGCGGCATGAAACTGGAAGTGAAAGTGCATATCGTCACTGGTGCCGTGGCTGCGGCGCAGAACATCGTCAAATGCATCAAACGCTGCGGCATTGAAGTTAGCGACCTAATTCTGCAGCCATTGGCATCGAGCCTGGCCGTGCTGACTGAAGATGAAAAAGAGCTGGGCGTGTGCCTAGTGGATATCGGCGGCGGCACTACAGATATCGCTGTGTTCAAGCAGGGCGCCATCCGCCATACGGCAGTGGTACCGATTGCGGGCGACCAGATGACCAACGATGTAGCGGTGGCTTTCCGCACGCCGACACAGTCTGCTGAAGAGATCAAGATTAAACATGGCTGCGCATTGCGCCAGCTGGCCGACCCGCGCGAGATTGTAGAAGTGCCGGGCGTAGATGGCCGCGACCCGCGCCAGCTTTCAGTACAGACCTTGGCTGAAGTGCTGGAGCCGCGCGTGGTTGAACTGTATGAGATGGTGCTCAATGAACTGCGCCGCAGCGGCATGGAAGAAATGATTGCTTCCGGCATTGTGATTACCGGCGGCTCAGCGATGATGCGCGGCATGGTGGAACTGGGTGAGGAGATATTCCATATGCCGGTGCGTTTGGGCATGCCGCGCTATGTTGGCGGTCTGTCAGAAGTGGTGAGCAACCCGCGCTATGCAACCGGCGTAGGCCTGGTGCTCATGGGCAAGCAGCAGCTGGAGCGCCACTTGAGCGGACAGATGGAATCAAGTTCATTCGGCAGGATTCTGGAAAAAATGAAAAGCTGGTTTCAAGGGAACTTTTAATAAATGGGTTTTGGCGTTGGTTTGGCTTCGGCCGCCGCTTTGCGGCTTAACCTAAAGGTTAGCCTACGCCGCAACAGACTGCTATGCAGTCTTAGTTGTCAGGGCAATTTTTAAGGAAATTTCACCAGGTCAGCGGTGAGATGTTTTTAGTGTAAGGCAGTAAAAGGCAGTTAAGGCAGAAGTAAATCAAGTTAAAAAGAGGAGGCATTAAAATGTTCGAGATTATGGAAAAAAATTCACAAGAAGCTGTCATTAAGGTCATTGGCGTTGGTGGTTGCGGCGGCAATGCGGTAGCACACATGATAGAAAAAAATGTGGGCGGCGTAGAGTTCATCTGCGCAAATACCGACATGCAGGCTTTGAAAAAGAGCCAGGCTAAAACAGTGCTGCAGATCGGTGAGAATCTGACCCGCGGTCTGGGTGCAGGTGCCAAACCGGAAGTAGGCCGTGAAGCCGCGCTGGAAGACCGTGACGCGATTGCAGAGCTGATTGATGGCGCAGATATGCTGTTCATCACCGCAGGCATGGGTGGCGGTACAGGTACCGGTGCAGCGCCTATCATTGCGCAGATCGCAAAAGAAATGGGTATTTTGACAGTCGCTGTAGTGACCAAGCCTTTCGGTTTTGAAGGCAAGCGCACTAAAGTGGCTTCTGAAGGCCTGGATGAGCTGTCTAAGTATGTAGATTCACTCATCGTGATCCCTAACGAAAAACTGATGGAAGTCCTGGGTGAAGACGTACCATTCCTGGAAGCATTCCGTGCTGCGAACGATGTGCTGCACAATGCAGTTTCCGGCATTGCCGAAATCATCAATTGCGCAGGTACTGTGAACGTCGACTTTGCTGACGTGCGCACTGTGATGAGCGAAATGGGTATGGCAATGATGGGCTCAGCATTGGCAACAGGCCCTGAGCGTGCTCGCATCGCTGCTGAGCAGGCTGTAGCCAGCCCATTGCTGGAAGACGTGAATCTGGCCAATGCGCGCGGCGTTTTAGTGAACATCACCACTTCAAGCTCTTTCAAAATGAAAGAATACTATGACGTGATGAACACTATTAAGGCCTTCACCGCAGAAGATGCAACTGTGATCGTGGGTAACGTGTTTGATGAGAGCATGGCTGATGGCTTGCGCGTGACGATGGTTGCAACCGGTTTGACCGGCACACAGCGTCGTCAGCAAAAACCTGAGCTACGCGTCATGCCACAGCAGGTAGTACGTGACGGCACCACTAACCAACCGGTTTTTGTAGGTGGCAGCACAATGGCGGAAGATGAAGCGCCTGCAGTGTTTGGTACCAACAGCCGCCGTGCACAGGTTGAAGCGATGAAAATGTCAGGTGTAGAAGAATATGACATCCCTGCATTTTTACGCAAACAGGCTGACTAAGTATCACAGTTGAGAGGCATGCCTGCCAGCGACTGATAGCACCTGCCCTAAGACGTCGCAGGGTAAATATGCTATTATTTGCTTGATTATTAAGATAAATGTGAACATGCGAAGTATAAATTCGCATGTTGAGCCACCGTCACCGGAATTTTTGGCAAGGTCAGGCACTCCAATCTTGATAAAGGCAGGGCGGCTTACAAAGCTGACAAAAAGGACAGATACTGGATATTGATAGAAGCATGTTAAAACAACGTACACTTAAAAAAGCGATTAGCGCCACAGGCGTTGGGTTGCACAACGGCGAAAAGGTTACTCTTACCCTGCGCCCTGCTGCACCTGACACTGGCATCGTTTTCAAACGGGTTGATCTGCCTCAGCCTAATGAAATCAAAGCTACTCCAGATGCCGTGCATGACACAAGGTTGTGCTCTGCGCTGGAGGCCAATGGCGCACGCGTTGCTACTGTTGAACATATCATGTCAGCCCTGGCTGGCCTGGGTGTCGATAACGTTTATGTTGAAGTTGATGCTTCTGAAATCCCTATCATGGACGGAAGTTCAGGTCCTTTTGTGTTTCTGTTGCAGGAGGCCGGCATCGTCGAGCAGCCCGCAGCCAAGAAATTCATACGTGTTAAAAAAACAGTAGAAGTGGTTGATGGTGATAAATGGGTGCGTTTTGAGCCGTATCATGGCTTTAAAATCGACTTTACAATTGCCTTCAACCATCCTGTGTTCGAGAATTCAGGCAACAATGTGAAAATTGACTTTGCTGCCGACTCCTATATCAAGGAAATCAGCCGTGCACGCACTTTTGGCTTCATGCACGAGGTTGAGTTCCTGCGTTCCCATGGCCTGGCCCGCGGCGGCAGCCTGGAGAATGCAATCGTGCTCGATGAGTATCGCGTGCTGAATACTGATGGCCTGCGCTACGACGATGAATTTGCAAAGCATAAGGTGCTGGATGCCATCGGGGATCTGTATATGCTGGGGCATCCTATCCTTGGCGCGTTCTACGCCTATAAATCTGGCCACGCGCTGAATAACCAATTGCTGCGTGCCATGTTGCAAGATGAGACAGCCTGGGAATACACTACATTTGAGCAGCAGGAAGATGCGCCTGACGCATTCCTGTCGCAGTCCAAATTGCTGCCGGAGCCTGTATTTTAATAGACGGGTATGCCGGGCAGGGTGGCGAGGTTAAGCAAGTTAAGTAAATGTAATGAACTGGAAAGGGGCGTGCTGTGTTAATGATTCGCCTGATAATTGTCCTGCTGGTCATCACTGCAATGGTGTTGCTGGGGCTATACTTGCTGTTTAATGATAAGAAATACCTGCATTATTTCAAACAGACCATCAAATACACCCTGTCTGTGCTTGTTGTAGTGGCGGTGTTTTTTGTATTGCGGCGCATATTCTATGTTTAATCTATCCACACGACTGCTGCGCAGATTGTCGGCACTTGCCCTGAGCCTTGGATGCTTTGGCGCAATGCTTGTTTCTGCAGAGGCACTGGCGGTTTCCGACCAGTCGCTATTCCAGCATGCCCGTGATTCTTATGCCGCTAAAAATGAAACCGCGCTCGCCCAGGATGCAGCCCAGCTGAACGAGCAGCAGTATGTGCTGGCCCCATATGCAGATTACTGGCTCATGCTGTTACGGCTGGATAAGGCCGATGCGGCAGAAGTGCAGGCTTTTCTGACTAAATATGCCGACTTGCCATTCGCCGAGCGTGTGCAGGGCGAGTGGCTGAAAAAGCTGGGCAAGCAGCAGAATTGGCAGACTTTCTTTGACCAGTATCCCAGCTATAAGCGTGATGATGTTGCGGTACAGTGCTATGCATTGTTTGCGAAAAGCACGGCTGAAGGTGTCGGCGCCGAGCTTGCAGCACAAATCAGAAAACTGTGGTTGACCACGGCCGACCTGCCTGCCAGCTGCACGCCATTGTTTGATGCGATGCAGAAAACAGGCGCACTTAGCGCTGACGATATATGGGGCAGGTTCAGGCTTGCCTTGCAGAACGGCAAGCTGCCGCTGGCCAAGAATATTGCCGGACGTATTGCTGAGCTTGATGACAAAGACATCAGGCTGATTGATATTGCCAACCAGACGCCTAAAGCGCTGCTTGATGATAAAGCCCGCATTGTAAAATCCGGCCGCAAGAAAATAGTGACCAAAGTGTCTGCGCCATTGAATAGCCGTGGCGGCATTGAAATCAACCTGTTTGCGCTGGATAGGCTTGCCCGCAATGATGTATCTGATGCGGTTGATGAACTGGAGCAGATGCAGGGCAAGCTTTCCAACGCCGACCGCGCCTTTGCCTGGGGTCGCATCGCCTACCATGCTGCGCGTACACATAACCCTAAAGCGCTTGAGTATTACACGCTGGCAAAGAATACCAGCCTCGATAAAGAACAGCTTGCATGGCAGGCACGTGCCGCGCTGCGTGCCGCAGATTGGGATGCTGTGATTGCGGCAATATCGGCAATGCAGCCAGAGCAGCAGCAGGAGGGTACCTGGCGTTACTGGAAAGGCCGCGCCCTGCATGAAAAAGGACAGCAGGTGGAGGCCAACAGAATACTGGGGCCGTTATCCAGAGAACGCCACTATTATGGATGGCTGGCCGCAGAAGAGATTGACAGCGGCATGAGCAATGCGGAGCAGGAGTACAAAGTTTCAGATATCGAGGTCACCGCGATTGCCAGCCAGCCTGCAATCAAGCGTGCCGTAGAGCTGATGCAGCTGGGCATGCGCTGGGAGGCGAAGGCCGAGTGGGCATGGGCGACGCGCAATTTTGATGATAAACAGCTGCTGGCGGCAGCCGCATATGCAACACGTAAAGAGTGGTATGACATTGCAATCGCCACCGCAGATAATACCAAACAGCTGCATGACTTTAGCCTGCGCTACCCGACACCTTACCGTGATTTATTTCGCGCTGCCGCAGAGAATGAAGGCGTAGACGAGGCCTGGATTTACGGACTGGCACGTCAGGAAAGCAGGTTCATGCATTATGCAAAATCCGGTGTCGGCGCAGCGGGCTTGATGCAGATAATGCCGGCCACTGCCAAATGGGCAGCTAAACGTATTGGCATGAACGGCTATCACAGCGAGCTGATTCATGATTTAACGACTAATGTCAGTCTTGGCACTTATTACATACGCTATACATTCGAGCTGATGAATGGCCAGGCCGTGATGGCGACAGCCGCCTATAACGCAGGGCCCAGCCGTGCCAAACGCTGGCTGGCAAAAGAGCCATTGGATGCTACGGTTTATATTGAAACCATCCCGTTTGCCGAAACCCGGAATTATGTACAGAAAGTGATGGCAAACGCCCAGATGTATGCGCCAAGGCTGGGTAGAACAGCGTTAAGCCTGAAATCGCGCCTGGGCATAATCCCCGGCACAGGTAAACCAGATACCGTGCTGGCTGAAGCCGATGAAGAATAGGCCATGCTGTTCAGGCATGCCAGTCCAGTAAAATAAGAGTTAAGTAAAAAGATAAGGAACTAAGGTTTTAAGATGCAAATAAGAAAAATATGTGTAATAGGCGGTTCAGGTTTTGTAGGTAGCAGTGTTGTAGCCAAGCTCGACGCAGCTGGCTATGCCATCACAGTGCTGGCGCGCCGGCGCGATTCAGCAAAGCATTTATTCCTGCTGCCTAACGTGCAGGTGGCAGAATGTGATGTGATGGATGACAAAGCCCTGGCTGCTGCTCTTAAGGATGCAGATGCAGTCATCAACCTG
>Ga0208508_1000180_pt1 | contig 17617 bp, 17 predicted proteins | sample LakWasMeta1_LOW4_2_FD_183853 | JGI IMG/M metagenome (GOLD analysis project Ga0208508, IMG submission 183853) | Freshwater sediment methanotrophic microbial communities from Lake Washington under simulated oxygen tension - Sediment Metagenome... | ecosystem: Environmental > Aquatic > Freshwater >...
ATCAACATGAGCAAGTTGGAATGCCTATTGCTATGCTAGGAGCGGTGGGTGTAGATGTGATTGTAGACGGCTTTTTAATCGGCGTTAGTTTTGCTGCTAACGAACAGGCAGGGCAGTTTTTAACGATTGCTTTAGGCTTGGAAATGTTTTCCTTAGGACTCGCATTATCCGTTAGCTTGGGTCTAACTAAGCTACGTCAGATGATCAGCATCCTGATTATTATGCTATTAGCCTCTATTGTGGTCATCAGTGCTGTGTTGAGTCATGTACTGATACAATTTATTCCAAGTAGTAGCATTCCATTATTACTGGCATTCGGATTAGCGTCATTACTTTATCTCGTCACAGAAGAGTTACTACACGAAGCCCATCAGTTACCCGATAATGCTTATATTACGGCAACGTTTTTTATCGGTTTCCTACTGTTCTTAATCCTGTCAATGCTGCATTAATCAACGCCAATGTTGATAACCATTCTGCAACCACAGGAATAATCGGTGCTTGTACGGCAGTAATGGTGCGACTATGGCGACTATTCAAATGACCTCCTAAAAATAAGGCGATAATTTATGTGAGTTATCAGATCGAGTCCAGCGTTGTTTTTCTAGGGGTTGGGTAATTTTAAACAAACGACAGATAACGTGGCGTTGACTTGGTATTGGAGTGATTCAACACCTTGGCAATCTTTTTACACACCATAAAAAAACCTAATGACGGTGCAAACACTCAGGGTTTCAGAGTAAAACGCATGAAATTTTATACCAGAAAAAAAGCATTAATACCCCATTCAAGACAAGTGTTTGACCCTGATGATCCGAACAAAGCGTGCTTATTGGCTAATATCGAAGCGCAACTGGTAGGCTTCACGCCAGATAAATTAAAGCAAGCACTGGATATTATCTGTGCGAAGAGTGATCAGAAATATTTTAGACTACTTGTTTTTGCTATCTCTAAAGCGTTGTCTAATCATGGGATAGCCCCACGCTGGCAAGGACTCTACGCAGCTTGCTTAACAGCGGAACAAGAGCAAGCTATCAGGCAAGATGCACCGCTCATGGATTTGTACTGGTTATCTCTCACCTTTCCAAAACATAAAACACTCAATAGACGATGGCAGGTTATTTTTATTAACGGCTTTAGCATGGACTTAGCCCTTAGTATCAGTGAACGGCAATTACACACGGCAAAAAAAGTCGAAAGTCACCTTGATTTATCTATTTATCAACAGTTAGGCTGCATTCATTTTTACAAACAAGGCGAGGTATCTGTTAAAACCTTACTCAAAAAAGCCAAAGAGAAATCAAACACGGCACTTAAACGAGAACAGAAAAGGTCAACATACACACCGCAAATTACACCAGAGATCGCTAAAGAGCGTGGGTTAGTTTTCCAATGCTGGTTGCTTAGCGAAAAGTCGGCGACACGAGCGGCGGTAATTTACCAATGGATGACGGGTAACAAAAAAGACAGGGCTAATATTGCTCGAACCATTGAAAATATGAAGTTACCTGTTCGCCGTACCCATGTCGATATATAACGCACCCCATATAGCCGCCTCCTGAACGATAGTTCAGGTGAAAATACTCACGCTTATAAAACGCTGTAAGCCTTGCTATTCGTGTCTTTCGGCGTTTCTATACCCGACTCAAAAAAGTACCCATAGACCCGACTCATTTACCCGACTAAAAAGACCCACAACAGACGCGACTCAAAAAACAATCATTTTTTAACCAATATATTGATTTATAAAGTTATTTATTATTATTTTTCTGAAAAACAGTTAGTCTCTAAAAAGCAGTAAAAACGACCCAAACAACCCAATCAACAAGGAAGAATTATGCGTGCATTTAGCACCACTACAAGTACAAGTGCAGTCTTAGGTTTTAATCGAACGGTCGGCATACAGTCCCTTCATCGATCCGTGCCTAAAAAACTATAATCATCTAACTTCCTCACTCAAGCCACGCCGTCTTTGCTGATAAACCCGATGGCAGCAGACTCAATAAATTTCATGGTATGCTCTCGAAAGGGGGACTTACCATGAAAATATACCGCACAGCCAAACCACTTGAAGTAATCACCGACTACGAACTCATCATTAGCTTGGAACGCTACAATTTTGTAAAACGCCAAGCTATTTTGTTCGCCATCTCATCACAAATACCCGCCGATGACATTCAAAACCTAAACTGGACAACGGTTCACAATTACCCGTTATCCAAAAAATCCATCGACATTCTCAACCACCTACCACGTCACCTATTCTCAAGTCTGGTATTTTGGGAAGAACATGACGGTAGAATAATCAAAATCAAAAATCTGAAAGAAGACTGTGAGGAGGTCGCGGGTTCACACAGTTGGGCGGAATTTGTCGAACTTAACAAAAACGTGGTTGATATAGCCAAGTCAGCCGCCGACTTCATCAGAATTTTAGCCAGACAAGCCTTTTTAGAGTCTTGCTAGTGATTGTAAAGAGAAGCCCGCCTATTTACAGCGGGCTTCCAACAACCTATCTTTCTTCTTTGCGAATCAAAGCACGCCACAGTCTGAGTCTGTCCGACTTGTCCATAAAGCCAAAGTCTTTCAATATCACATCAGCCATGCACTCTAAGTCTTCCTGACTAACGGCGCGACCTCTTGGCGACGGCTCTATGTGAAGTGTTATCGAATCATTGGGTAATTCGTCAACCAAATCAACCTGTGTGAGTTGAGCCGTTTCTTTAACTTCCGCGACCTCTTCAATCTCTACATTTCCAACAACCGTGAGAGGCACAGCAGAGGGAGTAGGTGGTGTGATGAATCTAGCCATAGGCGAGTCGTCTAAGTAAATCTGGCGAAACTAGTATAGCCACATCAACAATACCGTCATGAATAGTAATGGTAACTAATTTTTGAGTATCTCCATCTAAGCAGTTATTTATTTTTTCTAAGTTATCAAAATGTTACTGTGAACGATTGCGGTGATCTCCTATCATTTTGCTACACACGCGGCAATGTCGATGACAGAACGCCAGTGCCTTATCTTGCTAAAGGTTTGATAGGTAAGCTCTTTGGCGACAGAGGTTATCTTTCCAAAAAACTGACTGAGCTGTTAGCGACACAGGATGTAGAACTCATCACCCCCTTGAAAAAGAACATGAAGCCTAGAGTTCTTGCCGCTTTCGATAAACTCATGCTCAGAAAACGCAGCATCATCGAAACCATCAACGACCAGTTGAAAAACATCTTTAGTCTCGAACATTCCAGACACCGATCCTTGATTAACTTGTTAGTCAATGCTGTCGCTGCTTTAGTGGCTTATTCTTATCAGCCTAAAAAACCCTCTTTAAATCTGCAAACTAGGGATTTGATTCCTTTGCTTTCTTAAATGGCGTTATGTCGAACTCAGGTTATCAATAAAATGTCAATAAAGTATCAATAAAGTATCAATAAAGTGCGGCTGACTTTTTCAGCCGTTCTAGCTGGTTGGTCAGCTCTCGGATTAACAATAGTTTGACCTGCTTCGTTATCGGTAAGCGGCTATCAAACGCGTCCCAGCCATCGACTGCCGCCTGAACCCACTTCGGTACATCTTGCTTAGTTATCCCTGTCGCCAGCATCAGCGCATTGAGATAAAAGCCCTCTAACGCAATCACCTGTCTTTTTTTAACGCCCTTGCTAGTCGTATAGAAGGCAATTCTAATTAAGTCATTAATGCCATACTGTGAATTTAATTCTACAGTATTGCTATGTGAAATTATTTCTACAGGCGATTGAGCCTGTGTGTGTGAAGATATTTCTACATACTCTGGCTGTATAACTATTTCTACCTTGTCTTCTACGGTATCGCCTTGTGAAATAGTTTCTACAGGTGGTTGCACCTGTGCTTGTGAATATATTTCTACAGCATCACTATTGTGCAGTTGATCCCAGTGCCAGCCGTAAATAGTTAACTTTACATTGGTTGATAGGTTTCTGGCGGCACTAATCATACCTAACGCGTCTTTCGCTTGTTTGATTAATTTTGCCGTCTTGTTTTGATTTTTTACTGAGTACCCATATAAAGCCGCTAAAGCTATGCCTAATTGACCCGTGCCATCATAATCATTTTTTACCGTCATTGCTCAATCCTGTGAAATTATTTCTACAATACTTAACTATACACTTGTGAATATATTTCTACAACCTTTGATAAGTCATTAGGTTAAATAAGGCATTAAGATGATGACATTGCCTTAAGCAATTAAAGCGTTAGCCAGACCAGTGACTCAATACTACTTTAGTTCGCTTATCTTCACCGTTACTCAGTACCGTGATGTTCAAAATGCACTTGGTCATAGTTACCCACAATCTGAACAGACACTTGTTTAATCTCTCGAATAATCACCTTACCACCATTAGCCAATGGAATGATGGTTTCAATATACGATCTTGAACGGCAGACTGTATCGACTCAGTGCTTGCCAATGGTGATGCGTCTAGTGGTACTTGTTTGCTTAAGGTGTTTGGTTGACGATCTTGAACAATGCCTAACGCCTTGAATAGCTCAGCATCACACGCGGTCAATTTTTTAACGAACCACTCATAAATCGCCTGTTTATCAGCAGTACTTCTGCTGTTACTAGCAATACCAGCGGCAATCGCTAGTTTGCAGTAGTCAGACAATCAGCCATTGTGAGTTGGTTTTTTTTAGGCTTTAGTTCTAGCCATTCCAATAGTTCAATTAACGCGTTACTTAAGCTGGTTTTACCATCGTAATTTTTCATTTTATTGGCTCTACTTTTCAGACAAGGTCTATTAAAAACCGTGAATGATACTTCAACCAAAAATAAAACAAAATACATTTATAATCAAATAGTTATAAGTAACCAGTGACTTAACTAATGAATTATTATGTATAAAATAATCTAAAAAGCTGTTCTATAGGGCTGTTAAGGTTATAGCCGCAGCCATTGTTTTTAGTGACCACGCCAGGTTAAACAACCCGCTCTCGTATACCGCCTGTGTAGCGGCTGAGTGAACTTTATCGCCTAACCGCTTCTTGTCCGATGTCCAACACTTCGTGCTGTAAAGCGAGCAATTCATCGCTACATAGACTTCCCCAAATTTCTTATCCACCGCCCTGTCAACAAACATCTTGCCAAAGTAAGAACAACTTATAAATGACTTAATGTCGTTACTGTTTAAATTCCGATCTAAGCCGCTCGTAATAGTTTCTGGTAGCCTTAATAAGCGGCTGACTGACTGCCACCACATTGCGTATTCTCGCCGTGTTGTGGCACGTTCCTTAAGGTTGTAATCCGCCCAGTTTAGGTCAGTGCATAGACAGCCTCGTTTTTTAAATAACTGATTGCGTTTACCAAACAAGAACCTCAAGGCACCTTGTTTTTCCCTAACCGACATCTCACCATTGAGTTTATAAAAGGCATCGCGGGCTTTCTTAACTTCATCTAGTCGGATTAACAATGCGCCTTGAATATGGGGCTGACTGCGCCTTGCCGTTTCAAATGCGAACCAGAACGCTACCTGATTATCTTTAGGGCGTGACAGGGCTTCGTTTAAAGCTTTTTGAAGTCTGTCCCGCAAATAATCGAGTCTTTTTAGTTTTTGTTTGTCTATTGCTTGTGTGAGGCTGGTAGACTCATTGAAGACAAAGGGGACCAGCCGATAGTGGTTGTTGCTGGTAGATTCAAGCTCTGATAAAGCAAGCTGGTAAAAATAAGGCTTGGTTCGTTCATTTAATCTACGCCAAGCAGGAAGCTGAAAGGGTAAGTGAATGGGGTTTCCGTCTTCTCCTTCAATAGAGCTGGTTGTTGTTTCAGGGAATGCGTTTATAAGGGTTGAGATGTGGTGAGACGGTGTTGTTGCATAGGGGGTTAATGAGGAATAGTAGGATACTAATGCTATCTTAGTTGCTCTCCAGCCATGCAAAGCTGTAGCCCTTAGCCCGTGTTGCATACAAGCATTATTAAAAGTCGGTTTTTTAGCTATTTCTTCGTGTGAATTTGTATTTTTTTTGCGGTCAGCCGCTTCTTTGCATCGCAGCTTTCTTGTTTGGTACGCCTGCAAATTTTTCTCTATTCTGTTATCACAATCTTTCATTATTAAGCAGTCCCTTGAGTCTTGTTGCGGCTGTTACCGTACTGTTTTTTGTTATTTGTCTTTGTGGTCAGCCATTCCAGCCGTTGCGACCACATTAAGTAAACGGTGACTGATTTATTGAGACTAAATCCAATGGGTATTGGTAATACCTTGTCAGCTTGATTCATAGCGTTACTCCATATTGGCGATACGCTGAAGAGTGGCAAGTTCTACGCCCTCATTAGACTTGTCATATTGCTGCACTGCTTTCGAGGTTAGTTGAAGATTTTTATCCATAAAGTACGCAGTTAACATCATAGACATCACCTTATTCAGCTCATCAAGACTGTAGACAGTTCCCAAACGTTCTACCTGCTTTTGAATAGCGTTTAAATGCTTCTGGTGAAATAACACCGTGACTGGCGTGTAGTGACTATTTTTTGCTGACTCCGCCATATAAATGTCGCGTTGGGTTGTTAAGGACAGCCATTTATTAACGGTTTGAGCGCGGCTCAGTTTTAGTCGTTTTCCAACCTCATCCAACGCATCAATCATGTCTCCACTGACGGAAAAAAAGGCTTTTTTTTCCACATCAGCATTAGCTAACTTCTTTCTTGCTCGATAAGCCTTTTGCTTTTCAGCAGGTGACAGGGGCGGTTTTTTATTTTTAACGTTATTCATATCAGCCATTGTTATAAATTAAAAATACTATATCATGAGTAACGAATCGTTACCATAAAACCTTTGCTTAAGGTGACTTCTCGATGTAGTGTTGTTTAAGAAAAAATGAATGCGAGAAGTCACAGACTTGCCTTTGATACCTTCCGATTCTCAGCATATTTGGCTATATGCGCCATGACCTGTACCTTAAACGTTCTAACCCCGCGCCTATCCTTACTGACGGTGACTAACTCATAGCCAAAGCGATTGATAAACCTGCCCAGCGTAATGATGGGGTGGGTAAAGGTAGACTTATCGTAATTCCCTAAGCCATTACTCGCTAATTCAGCTGCATGACTTTTCAGTAAGGTACAAACCTTTGCTGCTGTTGCTTTGTCGATAATTAGCGCATCGGCTAGCAGGGGGGTAACGCTGAGATCAAACAGGGCATGAATAGAGACTTTAGAACTGGACTTATTAGCCGTCTTAGCGTTTTCTCGGTCGAATTTAAGGCACTCCTCAATTGAACCGTTCACGGTTTCAAAATTTATTACTTGCTTTACTGCACCATCCATAAAGTGCTGTACATCCTTAAGGGTAATGTCGGGTGTTCCCGCCATCACAACGGTTTTGTGTCGGTCTAATTGGTTACTATCTGCTTGCGTAGGGGCTTGTTTTTTATCTAAGGTTGTTGCAATCGCAGTGTCGATAATCTCAGCGTTAAAAACGTCGGTGACGCGTTCTTTTTTAACGCGGGTGGCTAATCCATTGAACACCGTCTTATCAGGCGCGAAGGACAGATTATCGCGGTTGATCGCGTAGCCGTTTAACTCAGTGAGCAATAAAAAGTGATTAGCAAAATCGTTTAAATCATCATTAATCGCGCGTTGTGAGTCAATCCGTAACTTACCCAGTTCATTGATGACATAGCCGTCTTTATTCTGTATCAGGTAATCGGCATTGATGAACCTATCACCTTTTGCATTCTCACCTTGTTGTAACAACTCTAGGTCTGTTACGCGGTCTCTCACGCTTTGCGCCGAGAAACTAACCACAATGTCATTGGTACAACGGTTTCTAGCGGTCATTTGTAAACATTCATTGCTGGGCAAGTTGCCAGCGTGTAGTAGGTAATTGGTCGTAAAATGTGGCGTTTCGATGGATACACCTGAGCCTATGGTTGGACTATGAATAACGCAGTCGTAGAGGGTTGCTTGACCGTTAGTGTCAGCTAAAAACTCAGCTTGCTTATCATCACCGCGATTCTTTGAATGAACCAACAGCAGACGGTCAGGATGAAAACCTTGCTCACACAAATAGGTATGTAGTTTTATCGCTTCCGTGCGTGACGTACAGGCGATAAAAGGTTTACCACCATTTACTAGCTCGTCATGAATCGCTGCATAAGCCGCGTTATGGCTTGCCAGTAAATGAATGGTTTTTGGGTTGGGGTTGCTGTCGGTTTCAATCAAATTGATCGATTTATTGCGGCTATGCTGCCGCAAAAAAGTCACACAGGCATCATTAAGGTCAGCATCACTACACACCACTAATTCAGCACGTTCTATCGCACTAATTAACGTAGCTAGGCATTCTTTGCGGTTCTTAACCGTACCGCGTTCAATGTGTTCGAGGGTTTGTCTAAACTCATCAATAAACAACACACTATAACGGCTATTCAGTCCGTATTTTGCGGCACTGTTGACGCATAAGCCGATATGTTGCGGGTATTCGTTAGGTTCTGTGTCATGGTAAGAGAGGATATTCAAACGATTGCTGGCATCTTTAACCAAGCTAACGCGGTGGCACACATAAGCAATAGTATGAGCCGCTAAAAGTCCTGTGAGCTGCTCCAGTAATTTTGTTTTACCTGCGCCCAAGCCACGATTATCTAACCAAATACCTCCGCCGCTTTCAGCGATGTGTCGGGTAATTTGAGCGTTATCCAGTCCGCGTAAATCATGACGGACAATGCCTATCTTGTTGATGATCTGGTTACGCTGTTTAACCGCTGCACTGCGTTTTTTAACGTGATTGCTGATGATGCCTAGCACGTTGACTTTCGTACCATCATTGCCGCGTGTTGCCAGTGCAGATAAGACCACAGCTACTGCTTGCTCGACGGTAAAGTGCCTGGGTACTTCATTAGCAAGGGTACAGGCAAGCTGCTTGCCTAGTCTATTGAGTTGTTGTTTAGGCGCGGACGCAATAAGCTGTAAAAGGTAATCCAGTGGTTTAGTGGATATTTGGATCGCTTGGAATGCCAGTGTGTCGTTAAAGTCTACCGCGTTGCCATCAGTACTGACTGGCACAATAATCGACTTGATCCCGTACTTTTTAGCGGCTTCTAAGGCAACAAAAACGCCAGTATTGCCGTGTGCTTTGCCTGTATCGTTATCAGCAAAAATGCGTATATCCGCGCATAATTCCTTGAATTGCTCAATGACAGGAGCTAAGTTTCCTGCATCTAAACAGACAATGATAGGGGTTTTATCGGCATTGTTGAGCGTGGTTTTACCGTTACCCTCAGCATGATAGATACTTAAGCCTGTCGCTAAGCCCTCGCAAAAAATAGCCGATTCTTTAATTTTGGCACTGTGACCGATGACAATAAAGCCTCCGCCTTTCTTACCGATAAAATGTTTATTGGTTTCTTTGTTAGGGAGGTTATCGGCATAAATTTGTTGATAGCCGATGATAACGTCGTGACGATCTCGAATAGCCACCATGACACAATCACCATACTTGCCTACGCCGCGCCTAATGTCTACGCCCTCAACATTAACACTCTTTTCTACAAGGTAAGGATGTGTTGCTACGTTATCGTGGCTTGCGGTATCGAATGCTTCAGCGGCTTGTTTAAGCGCGTTTATTTGCCACTTGTCAGGCTTATGCGTTGGTTTTGGTTGTGTTGATTTACATAGGATAGGCTGTAATGAAACATTATCGCGGTCGTGTTGGGTTTCGTGCCACTCGTTAAATGTTGCTGAGTAACCGCCGCCTTTTAGTGTTTTGAAGGTGATTTGATGGTAGTTCTTGCCATCAGGAGCCGTCCAGCGGTTGCCAATTGCCCACACTTTGTTTTTATAGGCTTTGGTTAGCTCAATGTTACGCTTAACTGGGTGTCCGTCAAACGCGAGGCGTTCGCGTAGTTTGTGCCAATCAATGCCACAGTTAGCTGCTAGGTCGGTTAGGGTGTGGTGATGGTCTGATAAAGTATTAAACATGATGCAATCCTTGCCGTGTTTTCAGTTTATCCATTTGTGAAATTGGATACACAGAAACCCACGACTATTCAGTTAGTCAGTGGGTTTTTTTATGCGTTAAGGTTTTGCAGGTAGCTATTCAAGCCGATACGCAACCCGTAGCACTGCTTGATAGATAGCTTTGTTTGTTTAAGTTGACTGCTTAAAAATAGGCGGTACAGTCTCATTACTAATGAGTGATAGGCTTTTTTGCGGAGTAAAACGTCTTGAGTAATCATGGTTAATCCTATGATTAAGAGCGTTTTAAAATTGTTTTGATAACAAAATAATTTAAATTAATCACTGATTAAAGTAGAATAACCAGCGTATAAAACAAAACGGCTCTTAAATGGGTTGTTTCGGTAGGGCTTGATACTTCAAACTTTCTCAGGGTAGGAAAGTATCAAGCCTATTTTTTTGCCTAGAATTCAGGCTGTATTCATTGTCACATAATGCTTATTGCATTGCAACTTATTGTTTATAAACTATTTTATGGTTACTACTAGGTAATGCTAAGTTACTGATTGATAGTTTTATTTCATATCATCATATTAGTTTTTTCTATGCCGCTCTTTTAATGGACAACAAGACTTTTCTTATCTTGATTATTTTTTGACAGATTTAGTATTTATTTATGCAATAGACAAGTACGTCCAATCATATATTCGTCTATTCGTTATTAACATATTTTTGTTCGTACAGATCAATTGCCGCCCTTAAAACTTCAACCAAACTAATGTCGTTATGGGCTGCAATTTTTCGCAAGCGATGCCTAAATTCTTTTGGAACTTTGAAACCAAGATTTACAAACTCGCTGGAGGGCGTGGTAAATTCTTTATTTCGTCTATTAGACGTTTCTTCATTTTGGCTATTATTGGTGATGGGGCGGGATGGAGCATCATTGGCTGGACTACCTTCCCCTTTTGTAGCCAATATTGCAGACATATCAAGATTTTTCTTAGACATTGAAAACTTCCTTCTTTTTGTGAGAAATAGACTTTTCGTCTATTCGTGATTTTATATGATTCCATAATTCGCGCATTTCTTCCGCGCCCTTACTGTTTGGTTCATCCTCAAGCAATGTTGATCCTGCAAGGGCAGCCTTGGCATAACCTTCCCTTTGGCTAATGATGGTCTGACAAACAGAACCGTGTTCTGAAAGTGCCGCCATTGTGGAAACCAGTAATTCGGTTCCAAGACGTGCCTTGCTCATAACGAATATAAATGGGCGGCCACTCGCCTTAACGACTGGTAAAGTTAGGCGACTCAGTGATCGAACGTCATCTGGGCTAGGGACAACTGGAATAATGATTAAATCGGCTGCTTGCACAATCTCGGCGTATTCTTCGGCATGAGCTGCGGCAGTATCAAAAAACAGATAATGAAATTGTTGCGCAATCATAGGCTGCTTGGTCTTAAATTCGTTTAATGACACAATAGCAAGCTGTGGGGTTGCAGCTTCCCTGGCATTCCACCAATCCGCAAGAGAACCTTGTGGGTCTGTATCACATAAAACAACGGCATCGGGCTTTTCTTGCTCAGCAGCAACGGCAAGATGTCTGGTAATGTTGGATTTTCCAACCCCGCCCTTGCTATTTAGTATGACGATAGTTTTCATAGTGTATTTCGCCTTTTCGATAATTCAATAAATAAACTATATGTTTTATTATTATATTCGTAAATAGACGTAAAAATCTATTTACTAATTCGTCTAATTGTCTTTTATTGCTTTTTGTAAAGACAGTAAGGTTGCATCCCTTTCTTTGTGTAATGGTTTATAGTGCATCTCATATATCAATCAAAGGAAGTATTCACTTCATGCTAAAACTAGAAGACATCAAAAGAGACTTACAAATACAAGGGCTTGAAGGCGATAAAATAGTCAAGATAGTTCATGGTGATTGGGTAGGAACTGATTCAATTACTATTTTCTATGTTGACCAAGAAGGCATAACAGGTACTCAAGCACTGTTTCGTTCTGATGAAGAACGTTTAGCATTAGCAAAAATCGGTCGTCCTTGGTCATTTGATGCCGAAGGCGAAACATTCAAACTGAGTTTAGAAGCCTATCGCATTAATCTTGCTCATCTGTTTGATCCCATGATGGCAGTGCATAGTTCTAATGTTGAACCTTTACCTCATCAAATATCAGCGGTTTATGAATCTATGCTACCACGCCAACCATTACGCTATGTTCTAGCCGATGATCCAGGTGCAGGAAAAACGATTATGGCAGGATTGTTCATTCGTGAACTGATTATGCGAGCCGATGCCAGACGCATATTAATTATTTCACCAGGTTCTTTAACAGAACAGTGGCAAGATGAATTACTAGAAAAATTCGGTCTTAGCTTTGAAATTTTCAGTCGTGAAAAACAACAGCAATGTGCATCAGGCAATTACTTTGCTGAACAAAACCAATTGATTGCTCGATTAGACCAACTATCACGCAATGAAGATTTTCAAGACAAATTGAAGCAATCGGAATGGGATTTGATTGTTGTCGATGAAGCACACAAAATGTCAGCGCATTACTTTGGCAGTAAAGTGAATGAAACAGGTCGCTTTAAACTAGGCAAATTATTGGGTGAAATAACACGTCATTACTTACTAATGACAGCCACTCCGCATAATGGTAAAGAAGAAGATTTTCAATTATTTCTCTCGCTACTGGATGGTGATAGGTTTTATGGCAAGTTCCGCGAAGGCGCACACAAAGTGGATGTGTCTGATGTGATGCGACGTATGGTCAAAGAAGATTTATTAAAATTTGACGGCACACCTTTGTTTCCTGAGCGCAGAGCCTATACCGCGAACTATACATTATCCTCATTAGAAGAAGCTCTTTACCTTGAAGTAACTGATTATGTTCGTAATGAAATGAATCGAGCGGACAATTTAGATGGTAAACGCAAAGGCACAATAGGTTTCGCACTCACTCAATTACAACGTCGATTAGCCTCCAGTCCAGAATCTATTTATCAATCTCTTAAACGTCGACGCAAGCGTTTAGAAGATCGTGTTGAAAAAGAAAAGCTAGCGCAACGGAATGGTCATCAAGTGGCTGAAACGTTAGGGCAATACAATTTAAAAGATGTACCCAAAAATAGTGACGAAGCCGAAGATGAAATGCTCGCTAGTGAATATGAAAAATGGGCAGATGATGTCACCGACCAAGCCACTGCCGCGCAAACTATCGAAGAATTACAAGCTGAAATTTTTATTTTAAGCGACTTAGAAAACCAAGCCTGTAACGTCGTACAATCGGGTAATGACAAAAAATGGGAACAACTGTCAACTCTATTGCAAGACACGCCAGAAATGTTTGATAGTGCAGGTATTCGGCGTAAATTAATTATTTTTACCGAATACAAAGACACCTTAACTTATTTGTTAAGTCGTATTTGCAATGTATTAGGTCAGCAACAAGCCGTGATTACCATTCATGGCGGTACTAGCCGCGATGAACGACGCAAAAACCAAGAAGAATTTCGTAATAATCCTGACGTACTCATCTTGATAGCGACCGATGCCGCAGGTGAAGGCGTGAATTTGCAAAATGCCAATTTAATGGTCAATTATGATTTACCTTGGAATCCCAACCGACTAGAACAACGTTTTGGACGTATTCATCGTATTGGTCAAACTGAAGTCTGTCATCTTTGGAACATAGTCGCTAATGAAACCCGCGAAGGTGAAGTTTTTCAACGCTTACTGGATAAATTGGACATACAACGACTAGCATTAGGCGGTCGTGTTTTTGATGTACTGGGCGAAGCGTTTGATAACATTTCCTTGAAAGACTTACTAATAGAAGCCATTCGTTATGGCGAACAACCTGAAATAAGAGCCAAATTAGAACAAGCGATAGATGGCGCACTGGATACCGAGCATCTTAAAGACATACTCAAGCGCAATGCCTTAGTTGAAGAACACATGGGGCTAGAACAACTGTATGCCGTTAAAGAAGAAATGGAAAAAGCTGAAGCTCGCAAACTACAGCCTTATTTCATACGCGCTTTTTTTACCGAAGCCTTCAAAGTGTTAGGCGGTGAAATGCGTAGCCGTGAAGCAGGACGCTATGAAATAAAACACGTTCCTGCTGTCATTCGAGAACGTGATCGCGTCATTGGCGAAACCCGCACCCCTGTTTTAAAACAATATCAGCGCATCTGTTTTGAAAAACAGCAAATCCGTCAACTTGGCAAACCGATGGCAGATTTAATTTATTCCCGTCATCCATTGATGAAATCTGTCATTAATTTAATCTTAGAAACGCACCGTTCCAAACTTAGACAAGGCAGCGTATTAGTCGATCACAATGATGAGGGTCTAATACCTAGCGTATTATTCATTATTGACCATAGTATCAAACAAGGCGTTAGTCACAATAACCAAACCGTGATTGTTTCGCAGCGATTAGAATTTGTTACCATCAACCAACAAGGACAAGTTAGCCACGCAGGTTACGCACCCCATCTTGATTTACAAGCACTCGATATAAACGATTTACACCTAATCGACGACTTATTGACAGACACATGGTTAAACAACAACTTAGATGCTTTAGCACTGAATTACGCCACAGCACAGCTAGTGCCAGAACATTATCACGAAGTTAAAACACGACGCGAACGCCAAGCCGACAAAATACTGGCAGCAGTCAACGAACGATTAATTAAAGAAATTAACTACTGGTCAGATCGTTATATCAAACTGACAGCCGAAGTTGCCGCAGGTAAACAACCGCGTTTACAACCCGATAACGCTAAACGTCGTGTAGAAGAATTAAATAGTCGCTTAGAACAGCGTAAAAAAGAATTGGCAACTATGCGTCATGTCGTCGCAAATCCGCCAGTCGTGATTGGTGGGGCATTAGTCATACCACAAGGATTATTAGCCCAACGCAAAGGTGAACATCATTTTTCAGTGGATGCTGTCGCCCGTGCAAGAATTGAGCAAATCGCTATGCAAGCGGTAATTGCCAAAGAAACCGCCTTGGGTTATGACGTTAAAGACGTATCCTCGCAAAAATGCGGCTGGGATATTACCTCACAACCGCCTAGCCTCAATGGCAAACTGCAAGAACCACGTCATATCGAAGTCAAAGGACGTGCCAAAGGACAAACGACTATTACCGTCACGCGCAATGAAATTCTTTATGCCTTAAATCAAGTCGATAAATTCATTTTAGCCATCGTCATCATTGACGGCGAACAATACCAGCCACCGTATTACATTCAAAATCCTTTTAGCCAAATTCCTGATTTTGGTGTTGCCAGTATTAACTATCATCTGGAAGAGTTACTTTCCAAAGCTAAAGACCTATAATGTACAAAATTTTTGTACATAACGGGAATAGCCATGACTTCTATCAATGTCTCCGAGTTACGCCAGCACTTACCTGATTACCTAAAACAAGTGCAACAAGGCGAAGAAATTGCCATTACCTTGCATGGTAAAACCATTGCTCGCATTATTCCCGAACGTCAGGACAATAAACGCGAAGCCGCATTAAAACGCTTAGACGCATTACGCGGCACAGTCATTGTTGGCGATATTCTTGCCCCACTGGATGAAGAATGGACTGGCGATGCTGACAATTTGTGATACCAATATCTTGCTGTTTTGGGCAGATCGCCGCGACCGTTTAACTGTTGCCGCACAACAAGCGTTAGATGACGGACGCAATAATGGTTCTCTAGCGTGTTCTGGCATTAGTTTTTGGGAAATCGCCCTGCTGTTTCGCAAAAATCGCTTAGTGTTACCGCCACAACACACACCACAATCATACATCGAAGATATTGTTGATTCACTGAGTCTGACAGTTTTGCCTATTACACCTGCGATTGCTGCATTAGCAGAAAGCGGCATTATCGAACACGGCGATCCCGCAGACCGACTCATTGCCGCTACCGCAATGAATCATCATGCTCCATTAATCACCGCAGACGAAAAACTTCGCGCAACCCTTGGTTTGCGCTGCATTTGGTAACAGAATGACCTTTAAAATCCCGAAAAAACTCATTGAAGTGGCGTTGCCATTAGATGACATTAACAGTGCTTGCACACGCGAAAAGTCAATTCGGCACGGTCATCCGTCAACCTTGCATTTATGGTGGGCAAGACGACCATTAGCCGCAGCACGCGCGGTTATTTTTGCCCAGATGGTCAATGATCCCAGTGCCAGACGTGGTGTAGGTAAAAAACAAGCAGAGGTGAAGCGCGAACAGTTGTTTGAAATTATCCGCGAATTAGTGAAGTGGGAAAATACCAACAATCAAACCGTATTGAACAAAGCCCGTGCCGCTATTTGGGAAAGCTGGCGTGAAACCTGTGAATTAAATCGTCATCATGCCCTAGCGGCTGAATTATTTAATCCTGAAAAATTACCCGCGTTTCATGACCCATTTGCAGGTGGCGGAGCGTTGCCATTAGAAGCCCAGCGTTTAGGTTTAGAGTCATTCGCATCGGATTTGAATCCTGTTGCGGTGATGATAAACAAAGCTATGATAGAAATTCCGCCCAAGTTTGCAGGACTTGCGCCTGTTGGCGCATTACCCGAAGGCAATCAACAAACCCGTTTAGATGAACAATGGACAGGAGCGCGTGGACTGGCAGAAGATGTGCGTCGTTATGGGCATTGGATGCGTGAGGAAGCCTTTAAACGCGTTGGGCATTTATATCCGCAAGTGGACATCACAACGGGCTTACCCGTATTTCCTGAAATATCAGCAACGGGTGAATGTGTCCAACCACAAAACCCAAACGCCGCCACCGTGATTGCATGGTTATGGGCGCGAACGGTGAAAAGCCCGAATCCTGCGTTTTCTCATGTCGATGTGCCTCTGGTTTCGACCTTTATTTTGTCCAGCAAAGTAGGTAAGGAAAGTTATGTGCAGCCGATTGTTGAAGGGGATAGTTACCGTTTTGAAGTCAGAACAGGTAAGCCGCCAGAGAGTGCGAAGAATGGCACTAAGTTAGCAAGAGGGGCGAATTTTCAATGTTTGCTTTCTAGTTCACCGATTGACTCAAAGTATATTTATGCCGAAGGAATGGCGGGGCGTATGGGGCAAAAGCTGATGGCTATTGTTGCCGAAGGATTAAAAGGTCGAATTTATTTGTCACCTACAGCAGAAATGGAAACAGTTACTACGCAGGCAAAACCTGAATGGAAGCCAGATTTAGCAATGCCAAAAAATCCACGTTGGTTTTCTCCGCCTGCTTATGGCATGGTGAATTTTGGCGACCTCTTCACAGATCGACAATTGGTTGCTTTAACAACTTTTTCAGATTTAGCGCAAAAAGCGCGTGAAAAAGTGCTTACTGATGCCATCACGCATGGTATGACTGACGATGGTTTAGGTCTAGCAGATGGTGGTAAAGGAGCTACAGCTTATGCAGATGCTGTGGCGGTGTATTTAGCATTTGCACTTGATAAAAACATTGTTTATTCCAATTCAATATGTCAGTGGCTTAATCAACCAAAAAATGAAATTGTAGGTCATTCATTCGGTCGTCAAGCCATTCCTATGGTTTGGGATTATGCAGGGGGACGGTAAGGATTCCTTCGTAAATGAGTAATATCTTAGTCGAATCAGCTTCAGTCAAAAAAAGCAGACAGATATTAACACTTTGTAAGGTTAGAAAAC
>Ga0208508_1000181_pt1 | contig 17593 bp, 14 predicted proteins | sample LakWasMeta1_LOW4_2_FD_183853 | JGI IMG/M metagenome (GOLD analysis project Ga0208508, IMG submission 183853) | Freshwater sediment methanotrophic microbial communities from Lake Washington under simulated oxygen tension - Sediment Metagenome... | ecosystem: Environmental > Aquatic > Freshwater >...
CCATCAAAAGAGGAAATGCAGCAGCAGAACGAGTGTTGGAAATTCTCGAACAGGAAAACACTATCAAAAGCAAGAAAGATGCATTGAAAAAAGATTCGTTTGAATCAAAAATTACCATAAAAAATGTCAACTTTAAATACGAAGAAGAAACTGTTTTAAAGGACTTTTCACTCGAGGTGAAAAAAGGACAAACCGTGGCTCTCGTAGGTCAATCCGGAAGTGGAAAAAGCACGATAGCTAATTTATTGACTCGTTTTTATGATGTAAATGATGGAACAATTACAATAGATTCTGTCAATATAAAAGATATGAATTTGCAATCGCTTCGTGGTTTGATGGGATTGGTGACACAAGACAGCATTTTGTTTAATGACACTATAAAAGCCAATATTTCACTCGGAAAATTAAATGCAACCGATGACGAAATTATCGAAGCCTTGAAAATTGCCAATGCCCATGAATTTGTCAAAGATTTACCGCTTGGAATTTACACTAACATTGGCGACAGCGGAAACAAACTTTCTGGCGGTCAAAAACAACGATTGTCCATTGCCCGTGCGGTTTTGAAAAACCCACCAATAATGATTTTGGATGAAGCCACTTCAGCTTTGGATACCGAAAGCGAAAAATTTGTGCAAGTGGCGTTAGAAAATATGATGCAAAACAGAACTTCGATTGTGATTGCGCACCGCCTTTCTACCATTCAAAAAGCAGACAAGATTGTGGTGATGCAAAAGGGAGAAATTGTGGAACAAGGAACCCACGACGAACTAATTGCGTTAAATGGAACATATAACAAATTGGTAACAATGCAGTCATTTGAATAATGATTAAAATTGCAGATTTTTGACTTAAAAATAAAAACAAAATGAAAAGAGAATATTTTGGGATGTTGATTATACTTGGATTTATCGTGTTAAGTTTATTAGTTGATTATCTATTTGGAGAAGGAATAGTACAGAAAAATTTGTTTGGCTTCTCTCCAATATTGATTTTGTTGACATTTCGAGCTGGACAATATTCTATGCGATTCCCAAAAGCATTTTAAATGTACCTCAACAACAAAAACATCAAACTACCTGAAGATCCTGACACTATTGTATGGAAATATCTGGACTTGTCCAAGTTTCTCGATTTGTTGATGTCAAAGAAACTATTCATGTCGCGTTCGGATAAATTTGAAGATCAATACGAAGGTACTTTTAGTGAACCAACCTATGAAGAAATAAAGAGAATTGCAGAAAATAATCCTGAATTTTTGCAATATTACAAATCACATCGAGAAAAAGTAGCCGTCAGCAGTTGGCACATCAATGAATACGAATCGTTTGCGATGTGGCAAATTTTTACCCAAAATAGCGAAGGTCTGGCGATACAATCTACGATAGGAAGATTGCAAAATGCAGTCATTCCCGAAAAAAAATACGACCAATACATTGGCGAAGTGAACTACATTGATTACAAAAAGGAACATATTCCGTTTGAAGATGTGTTTTTCCCATTTTTATTCAAGCGAAAAAGTTTTCAGTACGAAAGAGAAGTTCGAATCATTTCTGATGTCACCCAAAGTAACATCAAATTAAATGATGGTCTGAAAATTGACGTAGACATTAAACAATTAATCGAAAAAATCTACATTCATCCCAAATCAGAAAACTGGTATAAAAACCTCGTTATCGAATTGGTTTCAAAATTAGGATTTGATTTTACTATTGAAAAATCAGATTTGGAGAGTGATATTTTGATATAGGATCAAAACCTCATATTCACCTTCACATTAAAAACCCTTGTGGTCATATAATTAGGAATGGCATATTGATTTTTGGAATACACATCGCGAACCCAAGTATTGGTAATGGCGTTTTGGTTGTCAAAAAGATTGAAAATTTCCAATCCAATAGCCAATTCCTTAAAGCTTTTCAGCCACTTTTTATTAGAAGGGTTTTGGGCATCTATTAAAACTTTGGAAAAACCAACATCGGCACGATGGTAATCTCTCAATCGATTTTGGTATAAATACGGATCAGCATAGGACGGAGAACCTCCAGGCAATCCCGTGTTGTAAACTAAATTCAGGTATAGTTTTATACTTGGAATTCTTGGCATATAATCCTGAAACAAAAGCGCAAATTTTAATCTTTGGTCGGTTGGTCTGGAAATAAATCCTTTATTATCGATATTTTCTTCGGTTTTTAGATAACCAAAACTAAACCAAGATTCGGTTCCGGGAACAAATTCCCCATTCACTCTAAAATCAAAACCTTCGGCATAGGCTTTGGCATTATTGGCGGCAGCATAACGAATTCGAACATTATCCAAAGTATATGGATTTACATCTGTCAAGGATTTATAATACAATTCTGAAACCATTTTGAAAGGGCGATTCCACATTTTGAAACTATAATCATTACTCAAAACAATATGTATTGATTGTTGTGCTTTAACTGTGGGCTGCACTACTCCATCAGCATCTCTCAACTCTCGATAAAAAGGGGGCTGATGATATAATCCTCCCGAAAGTCGGAAAAACATATCCTTGTTCCAATTGGGTTTTAAAGAAATTTGCGCTCTTGGACTAAAAGTAAACTGTGTATTGCTTACTATATTATCACCTGAAACTTCCCAATTTTGAGATCGTACGCCGGCATTAAACCATATTTCGTTTTCGCCTAAATACCCTTTTCGGCTCCATTGCGCATAGCCTGAAAATCGGTTGATGTCAACAAAATTAGTCGCTCTCACATTTTGGTAGGGAACTAAGGGTCCAGTATAAGACGAATAGGGTTGGTCGTTTTTTGGCAAAATTACAATCGGTGGATTTAGGGAAAAACCAGCAGAATCAATCACTTCCCATTCTATAACTCTGTCTCGAATGGATTCTCGTGTGAATTTCACTCCCCATTCAAACAGATTTTTTTTCCAATTATGTATGCCTTTTAATTCGGTATTTACAATTAATGCATCCAAATCATTTCGGGCGTGATTGAGTTGTCCTCCAATTCCTCTCGTATAAGCAACATCACCAAAGGTTTGGGAACCAAAATTTGAATCCACTTCGCCCAAACGATATTGTGCCAAAATGTCAAAATGCTCTTGTTCTTTTGTATTATAAGCCGAAGCAATCAATTTGTAAGTAGAGTTTTTTGAAGCACTATAAGTAGATTTTACGGCTCCAAAATAAGTGGTGTATTTATCTTTTTCCTGACCTTCATAATATATCAATAACGCCATTGGATTATCGATGGTTCCAAAATTAGTCTGGCGTGTCAAAGGCTGATATTGATAATCGTTTTGAGATATATTTCCCAGAAAACTCCACTCCCATTTATCCGAAGACTTGAAATTGATATTGGTTTGAAAATCGGCAAAAATTGGCGTATAATTTGTTTGCGTTTCCTGACTATTTACCAAAAGCGAATTATTCCGATAGCGAATTCCGGTAACTTCAGACCATTTTCCATTCTTAGAAACCGCATCGACAGCAACGCTAGCGCCAAGAAGACTCATTTCGGCAACTGCTCCAAATTTCGTTGGTTTTCGATACGTAATATCCAATACTGATGATAATTTATCCCCAAATTTTGCCTGAAAACCTCCTGCCGAAAAGTCAACATTTTGAACCAAATCAGTATTGGTAAAACTCAAACCTTCTTGCTGTCCAGAGCGAATCAGAAACGGACGATAGACTTCGATTTCGTTTACATAAACCAGATTTTCGTCGTAATTTCCGCCACGTACTGCATATTGCGTACTCAATTCATTATTGGAATTTACTCCTGGCAAAGATTTCAAAATATTTTCGACACCGGCATTGGCTCCAGGAATTTTCCGAATCAGTTCCGGTTCAATAATTGTAATTCCCTGAACTCTTTTTTTATTATTTACCGTAATTACAACTTCGCCCATTTGCTCATCTTTGTCATTCATGACCAAGTCGAATTCATAATCTTCACCTAGTTTTAAGGTAACCGCAACCGTAACTTTTTTCAGGGAAACGTGCGAGAAAACCACTATTACTTTTTGATTAGCGGGAACTTCCAAACTATAAAACCCATTTTCATTTGATTTTATTCCTTTACCAGAACAAGATACATTCACGTTTTCAACGGGCTGATTGTTTTTATCGAGAATAATTCCTTTTATGTGGGCTGATTGGGCAAAAATTGTAGCACCAAAACAGAAAAAGAAGAAAGCAAGTATTATTTTATGTACACTCAAGGAATTTAATTTTTATTTTTTTGACTTCTGAAAAAACGAGTTTCAAAGATAGTAGAATTTCCTAAATTATCGACCACTATAATTTTTAATTCATTTGCTCCTTCGACAACAATACTATCACTAAAATTGTGGGTGATTTTCTTGGTTTTATTGTCATATTCGAATAATATCCATTTGCCGTTCAAATAGCCATTATAGGATTTTATACCTGATAATCCATCGTTTATGGTGAACTGAATAAATTTTTTGTCGCTTAACCATTTCCCTTCTATTGATTTTGCAATGGAAATTTTTGGAGGAATGGTATCCAAAACTAATGCAAACTTTCCTAAAGTTTTAACTTTGGCAGTAAAAATATTTCCCTTTCGAAAGGTAAAATTATACCCTATTTTTTTACCATCAATTGATGCTATGAACAGTTTTTCTCTTTGAGCTTCGGAAAATTTATTATCTTCTATCGAAATCGTGAAGTTTGTATGAACAGGAACTGTATCGTCGTGAAGAAACAAAGTGTCGTTTTTTACATCAAAATTCAAATAGAAATCATCATAAAAAGTCTCTGCAGGAAAGGAAACTGATACATTATCTTTGGTAAATTCACTGTCATTATTAGCCTTAACAAAATACTTCGAAAGAACAGGTTCCGGGACAATAATTGCAGGCTGAACATCATACTTTATGGGAATGGAAACAGCTGTAAGGTTGCCATAAAAATCAGAAACTTCAATACGATAAACCGAAGTCAAATTAGGAACCACTGTAAGAACTCCATTAGCTTCGCCCGCCTTGATTATGCTCAGTTTATATGGATTTCGCATAAATAATTTTTGAACTCTTTGCTGCGTTTTTTTATACCTTGAATAGTCAATTAGGGCATTTACATACCGCATTTCATCAAAGGAATAAGTGTCAAATTGATAACCAAAATTAGGTATTCCGTTATAAAAAGTCTGCACTTTATAAACGCCGTTTTTATTGAACGAAACATCATCATAATCGAAAGTATTGATTCCAAAACCAATTTTTCCATTGGCAACTACTTGATCCGCTAAATAGGTTCCGTCTTTTTGCAATAACAAGTTGAGCAATAAAGGGCGTTTTGATTGATTTACAATAGTTTTGTCATCTAATGGATAAACATAAATACTGGAAATAAGGGGTTTTTTAGTGTCCTTCATAAATTTATCAAACCCAAAAAGCATCGGATTTATAATATTTTCAGTGATATTATCCCGAAATTCGAAATGCAAATGTGGTCCTTCAGAAGCACCAGTATTGCCCGAAAGAGCAATAATTTGTCCTTTCTTGACCACTAATTCGCCAGGTTTCAGATACATTTCAATTTCGAAAGATTGCTCAGCATAATGCGTTTTTTTGATAAAATCTTCGATAGAATCAGTCGCTCTTTGTAAATGACCATAAACTGAAGTATAGCCATTAGAATGAGTAATATAAATAGTTTTGCCATTCCCGAAAGTTGAAATTTTTATTCTTGACACATACCCGTCGGCAACAGCATGAACTTCCAGGCCTTCTTTTTGCATCGTTTTCAAATCAAACCCTGCATGGAAATGATTAGGTCTCAACTCTCCAAAATTCCCTGATAACTGCATTGGAATACCGAGTGGCGGACTAAAATAATCTTTTGGATAATTAACTTGGGCAAAAATTGAACTATAAAATAACAGGATAAACAAGTACGATCTCATTGGGTGCATTTTTGATAAGTGTATAATAAAAGTTGAAATATCCTGATTTTTAGCGGGTTAAATCCTATTAACCAAAATCAAGATAAACAATCAAGCCCATGTTTAAAAACGCTTACAGACTTTCTACCGTGTTTTTTATTTTTTGTCTTCTGGTTGTTCTCATCAATAAAATCTCCAATTTTACAACACTACAAAAAAGTAATCATTATCAAAAAAATATTTATATAGTCTTTTAAAATCGTCAACAGAACTCATTGGGTGTAATTATTTAATTTAAAAAAGTGTTATAAATATTAGACAAAATACTGAAAATCACTATCTTGAATTCTCTAAACAACCTGTATAATGTCAAATATAATGAAAAATTATTATAAAATTTTAGAAGTTTTAGTTCTTTGAATATTGTTATAAATTCAGAAATTCGAAACTTAAAAAATCATAATGCTTTTGATAGACATCCCATTGAACCTGTCGACAAAAACAACTTTCTTTACTTTTCCACTTTTTATATATGTAAAAAAAATGTCTCGTTTTTTTGAACGAGACGGAATAAAAATTTTACTTTTTATGTTTTAACAATTGGAGTAAATAATCACCATAACCTGATTTTATCAAAGGTTCGGCCAAAGCCTTTAGCTGTCCACTATTGATAAATCCTTGACGCCAGGCAATTTCTTCTATACAGCCCACTTTTAATCCCTGACGCTCTTCTAAAACCTGGACAAATTGACCCGCCTGCATCAGACTGTTGAAAGTACCCGTATCCAGCCAGGCAGTGCCTCGGTTTAAAATTCCCACTTTTAAAGATCCTTTTTCTAGATACACTTTATTCACATCGGTGATTTCATATTCCCCTCGAGCACTGGGTTGAATATTCTTGGCGATTTCCACCACTGAATTGTCATAGAAATACAAACCGGGAACGGCATAATTCGATTTGGGTTCCAATGGCTTTTCTTCAATGGAAAGGGCTTTTAAGTTTTCGTCAAATTCAACCACTCCATACCTCTCCGGATCCGAAACATGATACGCAAAAACAACACCTCCATTAGGATGGGTGTTCGACTGCAGCAACTCATCCATATCGGAACCGAAAAAAATATTATCTCCCAAAACCAAAGCAACACTGTCTTTTCCAATAAATTCTTCTCCAATCACAAAAGCCTGTGCCAGCCCATTGGGAATGACCTGCTCGGCATAGCTGAATTGACAGCCAATAGCCGATCCGTCTCCCAATAATTTTTTGAAATTGGGCAAATCGTGGGGAGTCGAAATAATTAATATCTCGTGAATCCCTGCCGTCATCAGGGTCGATAATGGATAATAAATCATAGGCTTATCATAGACTGGCATCATTTGTTTACTCATGGCCAAAGTCAATGGGTGCAATCGAGTACCGGAACCACCGGCTAATATTATTCCTTTCATCTTGTAGAATGTTATGGTTTGTCAGTTATGAGTTGTCTGAAATCTGCTGCCTGTAATCTGTTCATCATTACCTTAAGACTTATTTTATAATCAACAGGCTCAATTCCGTAAACCGCTGTAATCTTGGATTTATCCAACAAAGAATAAGCGGGTCTTTCGGCTGGCGTAGGATATGCCGATGCTGGAATACCCTTAATTTCACAGTTTTTATGGGCAATTTCTTTGATATCCAGTGCAAAATCATACCAACTGATGGCTCCTACATTCGAATAGTGATAAATCCCCGGTATCCATTTATTGCTGTTCAGAATAGTTAAAATGACCTGCGCCAAATCAGCTGCATAAGTAGGAGAACCTATCTGATCGTTGACCACATTCAGCGTATTTCTTTCGGTCATTAACCGCAACATCGTTTTCACAAAATTAGTTCCAAATTCAGAATAAACCCAAGCCGTTCTGATGATCATACTTTCAGGACAATTTTTCAAACAGGCTATTTCGCCAGCCAATTTCGTAACCCCATAAACACTTTTGGGATTGGGCTGATCGGTTTCTTTATAAGCAACAACTGAAGTGCCATCAAAAACATAATCGGTGGAAATATGAACTAATTTTGCTCCTGAATCGTGGCACAAGGTGGCTAAAATGGCAATGGCCAAATGATTGATAGCATCAGCAGTTGCCTGATCTTCTTCCGCTTTATCCACAGCGGTGTAAGCCGCACAGTTGATGACGATGTCAGGCTGAATGCGATTGAAATTGGCAATAATTTCCTGTTCTTTATCTAGAGGAAAATCATCAATGTCGGTAAAATTAAAATCGAAATGGGGATATTGTGGGGCTAATTCCTTTATTTCAGAGCCCAATTGACCGTTGGCGCCAGTGACCAGTATTTTTTTCATCAGAATTGGGAATTACAATTTTTTAAATCAGGTAAAACCCTGTCTTTTTCAGAAACAATGGCGGTGGCTAAATCCATTCCCCAGTCGATATGTAAAGTGGCATCATCATACCGAATCCCGCCTTCACTTTGTTTGTGATAGTATTGATCGCATTTATAGGAAACCACGGCAGTGTCGCTCAACACCGAAAAGCCATGGGCAAATCCATGCGGAACTAATAATTGTTTTTTATTTTCGGAAGATAATATAATACTGTATTGTTTTCCAAAAGTAGGGGAATCTTTCCGCAAATCGACTGCTACATCCATAATCTCGCCCTGCAGTACCCGAACCAGTTTAGTCTGCGCAAAAGGCGGATTTTGATAATGCAATCCTCTTAAAGTTCCTCTTTTGGAAAAAGACTGATTGTCCTGCACAAAATCGATGTGTATTCCTAAATCGGCTAACTTGCTTTTGTTGTAAGACTCAAAAAAGTAGCCTCTCTCGTCTTCAAAAACTGTTGGCGTAAGGAGCACTAAATTTTTAATAAAGGTATATTCTAGGTTCATTGTATTTAAAAATGAGGATATGTAATCATCGTAAAGTTAGGGAATTGAATTTTATTATTGGAGGGTCTTTTATGGCTTTAGTGGAAATTTTAGCAGAACGGTTTTTATTGAATACCAAAACCCAGAACCTAAACCCCAAAAATGCTTTTCACCACCATGGCTATTCTGCCTCTTTCTTCGTCTGTTAAGTTAGAGCCGGATGGCAAACACAACCCTTTTTCGAATAAGGTTTCAGCTATTTTATTCCCATAATAAGGATATTTGGCAAAGACGGGTTGCAAATGCATGGGTTTCCACAAAGGACGACATTCTATGTTTTCAGCTTCAAATGCCAATCGCATCACTTCTCTGTCAATCCCACTGGTCAATTGGGGTTCCACAACAATGGCACTCAGCCAGTAATTGGCAAAATAATCTTCATTAGGTACTGTAAAGACTGTTACGCCGGCAATGTTTTTAAATAAATCCACATAAAAATCATGCATCTTTCTACGTAAGGCAACATGAGCGTCTAAAACTTCCATCTGACCCCGGCCAATTCCCGCGCAAATGTTGCTCATTCTATAATTATACCCAATTTCACTGTGCTGATAATGGGGAGCGTTGTCTCTAGATTGGGTGGCAAAAAAAAGTGCTTTGTCTTTTAGTGCTTTGGTTTTGGTAACAATCGCTCCTCCTCCCGAAGTGGTGATAATCTTGTTGCCGTTAAAAGACAAAACTCCAATGTCTCCAAAAGTACCACAGCGCTGTCCTTTGTAACGGCTTCCCAGCGCTTCGGCACTGTCTTCCAGAATGGGAATGTCATATTGATTGGCAATAGCTTGTATTTCATCTATTTTATAGGGAGCTCCATATAAATGTACCGCAATGATGGCTTTTGGTTTTCGCCCTTTGGCGATACTGCCTGTGATGGCTTCTTCAAGAGCTATAGGACATAGATTCCAGGTCTCCGATTCACTGTCAATAAAAATGGGAGTGGCGCCAAGATATAGTATCGGATAGGCAGAAGCCGAAAAAGTCATGCTTTGGCAAATGACGGCATCGCCCGCCTGAACTCCTAACAGAATTAGTCCTAAATGAATGGCTGCAGTTCCGGAACTCAAAGCGCCAACGAAAACACCATTGGACAAATAATTTTCTAAATCCTGTTCAAAACCATTAAGATTATTTCCCTCAGAAGCAATCAGATTAGAATCAAATGCTTCCTGAATATATTTTTGCTCATTCCCTTCTAAATGGGAAGAAGAAAGCCAAATCTTATTATTATTCATAACAAAAAATACTGAAATTCAATACATTCATTTCCTATTGAAAAAACTCAAAACCTATGCCTTATTTAATGGTAGAGTTCGAACCACTCTGGTACGAACCACCAAATAAATAACAGTCAATACCAATAAAATTGCTAAAGAAAAGAATAGCGATAATTCCCCCAGCCTCTCCAAGTAAATGACAATCCCATTCACCAACAATTGCAGTACGGCATAAATAACCGAAATTAAAATATGGGAATACTCTTTTTCATTGGCTAAATATTGGTACAAATGAGAGCGATGGGCTTCAAATATATTTTCTTTGTTTTTGATCCTGTTCAGAATCGTAATGATAGCATCAATACCATAAATGGAGAAGAAAAGAATATACCCAATTTGTCTGGAATCGATAATAGTTTTAATCATAAAATAACCTAAAAACAAAGCCAGACTAATGCTTCCCACATCGCCGGCAAAGGTCTTTGCTTTTTTACGAACGTTAAAAAATCCGAAGACCAAACAGGATATCCCCATCGTAATCTGCAAAGGTAAACTGGTTTCATGAATAGGTAAAAAAGAGAAACTAACAATCGCCGAAAGTGCGTATAATGTGGTTATCCCATTGATTCCATCCATAAAATTAAATGCATTTATCCATCCAATCAATAGCACCAGAACGAGTGGCAAAACCCAAAACACTTCTGCAAAAAGATTCAAATCATAAGCAGTCAACAGGAAAGCAATAATATGGGAGCCAAACCGAGTCGACTGAGATATTGGTTTTATATCATCAATAAAACTAACAACCGCAACTAAAACTATTGCTAAAGTTACTGCCCAGCCAGTATAACCAAAAAAATAAGCAATAACTACTGCTATGGGAAAAATGATTCCTCCTCCTCTTATGGTAATTCTGGAATGAGAAGAACGATGATTGGGTTTGTCAATAATACTGTAAGTATCTGCTATTTTGAAATAGAGAAGTTCCAAGAAAACTAAAATGAAAATAATTGTAATATATTGCATTAGTGTTTAAAGGATTGGAATGTTTTTAATAAACCTTCTTTAGAACTTATAGGTAATGATTTTCCAATGGCGGCAAGAATCTTGGAATTGCTAACCACATAATTCTCTGTCAACTTATGCAATCGCTCTGAATTGAGCGGCAAGTGCAAATAATTTCCCAATCTAGAAATTCCATTTATCCAAGTGGATGGGATATTCCAAATGGCACTTTTTTTATCTAAACTGACTCCAAGTAATTGAATCAATTCATTTGTTGACAATGGCTGGTCGTCTGCTATTTGATAAATACCTGAGGGTATGCTTGTGTTTTCTATCAACTCATTAATAACAAAACAAAGATTTTCAATACTTAAAAAAGAACGCTGATTCTTAAAATTTCCTAATGGCCAAGGTAATCCTTTAGAAACCAATTGATACAACAAGCTGAGATTCCCTTTATTTCCCGGACCGTGAATCATACAGGGTCGCAGGATATAAATTCGTTTACCTATAGGTAATTCTTGAGATAAAATATACTGTTCTGCTTGTTGTTTAGCAATACCATAATGTGTTTTAGGATTAGGAAGCATATCTTCTGTTAATATCCCTAAAACACTATCTGTAACTGCTTTTACAGTACTCATAAAAATAAAAGTCGAAGCTTTTGAAAGCAAAAAAGTATCAAAAAGTTGTTTAGTCAATTCAAAATTAGCTTCATAATAATCTTTTTCATTTGATACTTTTTTTAGATCATGTGCCTTCCCCGCTAAATGGATAACTATATCTTCCTGGATTTCAAATGTTTGATACTTTACAAATCTAACACTCATTAATTTTAGCTCATATAATTTTTTTAAATAATCTTGAAGATTACTCCCTACAAATCCTGAAGCTCCAGTAATGATGATTTTATTTTTCATATTTATCTCCTAAAATTTTATTGAATATGAACAATATCATATACATCAGAAGGATTTTTGACATCTGTATGTTGCCAAATTTCGGCAATACCCACCCATGTAGTTCCACTAAATGATGACATTCTCATTGCTGTAAAGTAACTGTATCGCTTTTTTTAATCAAGTGGTACTTGGATATCATCTTGGCTACGAATCACAGTAACAGCTCCATCTAACAATCGCCATATTTCTGTCATGAGGTGATGGTATTACCATGTTAAAATAAGTATTAAAATTTTTGTCTCTGACTTTCATCAATTATAAAAAAACTTTCCCTTGTACGATTCTAATAAAATCTATAATTCTAAATGATTCTTTAAAAAAATTTGTTTTTATTATTTTATAATTTTTTAAATCTCTTACAATAATTTAGTTTGGAAATACTATTTCAATTAAAACGTAGACATTACTTTTATTTCCAGTCATTATTTTTTATTTCTTCATATACTTTATGTATTCCTTCTTCTAAGGTGATTTTTGCCTTCCACCCTAAACCATTCAACTTAGATACGTCCATTAACTTACGCGGAGTTCCATCTGGTTTGCTAAAATCTGTCAAAACTTCTCCTTCAAATCCAACTATTTTCTTAACCAATATAGCCAAATCTAAAATAGAAATATCCTCTCCAATTCCTATATTTACTAAACCCCCTTCATTGTAATTTTTCATCAAAAACAAACAGGCTTCAGCCAAATCATCGGCATGTAAAAATTCTCGTTTCGGATTACCAGTTCCCCAAATAGTTACTGATGAATCTCCATTGCGTTTTGCCATAATAAATTTTCGCAGCATCGCCGGTAAAACATGAGAATTATTCAAATCATAATTATCGTTTGGCCCATATAAATTGGTTGGCATTACCGAAATAAAATTACATCCGTATTGATCACGATATGCATCACACATCTTGATTCCTGCAATCTTTGCAATGGCATATGGCTCATTTGTAGATTCCAATTTCCCTGTCAATAAATACTCCTCTTTTAGCGGTTGTGGCGCTAACTTTGGATAAATACAAGAAGAACCTAAAAACATCAATTTTTTAACTCCATTCTTATACGCTTGATGAATCACATTATTCTGAATCATCAAATTTTCATAAATAAAATCCGCTTTATAAGTATTGTTAGCAATAATCCCCCCAACCTTCGCTGCTGCCAAAAACACATAATCTGGTTTTTCCTTTGCAAAAAAATCGGCAACTGCCTGTTGATTCCTTAAATCCAGTTCAGCAGAAGTGCGCAACACAAAATTACTAAATCCTTGTACAAGCAAAGCTCTTAAAATAGCCGAACCTACCATTCCACGATGACCTGCAATATATATTTTATCTTGTTTTTTCATGATTTTTTTCTATAATCTTTGTAAAGTTTTGAACTTTTAAAAAAATTGTTTATCTAAATAAGAATTTACTCAAACTGATTCTTAATAAAATACCCAGCTGCTTTCAACATTTTCTCTTTTTGAAAATGCAACACATCTGAAGCCATCATTTCTTTAACCAACATTGGCAAATCATATTTAGGCTTCCATCCTAATTTTGTATTTGATTTGGTTGGATCTCCTATTAATAAATCAACTTCTGTAGGACGGAAATAAGCTGCATCAACTACAACTACTTCTTTGCCTATTTCTATTTGATAGTCTGGATTAGAACAAGAGACTATGTATCCTTTTTCAGAAACTCCTTCTCCTCTAAATGTTATAGAAATGCCCACCTCACTAAAAGACATACTTACAAAATCACGAACCGTTGTCGTTACCCCCGTAGCAATCACATAATCTTCGGGTTCATCTTGTTGCAAAATCAACCACATCGCTTCTACATAATCCTTAGCATGACCCCAGTCTCTTCTCGCATCAAGATTTCCAAGAAATAAATTATCCTGTAAACCCAATGCCATTTTAGCTACCGCTCTAGTGATTTTACGAGTTACAAAAGTTTCTCCACGCAATGGACTTTCATGATTAAATAAAATTCCATTACAGGCAAACATGCCATACGCTTCCCTATAATTTACGGTAATCCAATACGCATACATCTTAGCAACAGCATAGGGTGAACGTGGGTAAAATGGTGTTGTTTCAGATTGTGGAACGGCTTGAACTAAACCATATAATTCTGATGTAGATGCTTGATAAATCTTTGTTTTCTTCGTCAAATTCAGAATTCGCATCGCTTCCAACAAACGTAATGTACCAATACCATCTGCATTAGCCGTATATTCTGGGGTATCAAAACTTACTTTTACATGGCTCATAGCACCCAGATTGTATATTTCATCTGGTTGTACTTCTTGAATGATCCGAATTAAATTAGTTGAATCACTCAAATCACCATAATGCAATTTAAAACGCACATTTTTCTCATGTGGATCCTGGTACAAATGATCAATACGATCTGTATTGAACAAAGAACTACGACGTTTTATACCGTGTACTTCATATCCTTTTTTTAATAATAAATCAGCTAGATATGCTCCATCTTGTCCTGTTATTCCTGTTATTAGGGCTATTTTCATTTTTATGTTTTTAATATTTTTTATTTTCTAAACGGCTCAAAAATCCGCATCAATCCTTCTTCAGTCGATACTGCAATGATTTGTATATATCATGAACTATTTTCTGATTACTTACCACACAATTCTCGGTAACCTTTTTATAACATTTCTGAATTTAGAAATAAATGCAAATGGCCTCCCAATTGCGCAATTCCTTTAATCCAAAAAGAACTACTTGATTAACTTTAATACATCTGTCGATTGGAACCTTTATTTTTAAATTGGGAGATTTCCAGCTAAGTGGATAACTGCATCCTCTTTGATCTCAAATTGTTGATTGAGTTTGTAGAGAACTCTATTAGTCTTCTCTTTATTGATTACTTTTCAAATAGTTTTGAAGATTCATGCTTACAAATCCTGTGGCTCCTGTGATGGTATTTTCATTTCTTCAAAAAGTCAATAATTTTCCAAAAAAATCGCATCTTAATCTTAAATGGAGAAAATAAAATCCCATTCATGATTAGTGCTTTTTGTATTTCTATAGTTATTAATTTATAGGAAGAGGTGCCAGAACTACTCAGTCCACCAACCAACATTGCAGTGGTTGTTATACCTGAATATTTCCAACTTATGTTGTCTTTCATAAAAAAACGAGTAATTAATTCATAATCGGCACCAATTTTAAATCCAAGATCATAATAACCGAATTTTGAAAAAAGCTCTCTTTTAAAAAATATTGAGGGGTGTGGTGGCATAAATCCAATTTTAAGCTTTTCAGGATTCCAATGTTTTGAAGAATAAATCCTGATAGTTTTCCCTTTAACATTATGTTGAATAATATTACCTACAGAAGCCTCAATACAATTGTTGACATGAAAGGCTGCAATCTCTTCAATAACTTTAACGTTATAAAAAGTATCATCGGAATTTAAAATACCAATTAAATCTCCTGTTGCCAAAGCAATCCCTTTATTCATGGCGTCATAAAGCCCTTTATCTGGCTCTGAAATCCATTTTGAGATTTTGTCTCCGTGTTTTTTTATAATAGCTGTTGTATTGTCTGTTGAATTACCGTCAACAATTATGTATTCTATGTCTTTATAAGTTTGATTGGCAACGGAAAGAATAGTTTTTTCAAGAGTGACTGCACTGTTAAAACAAACTGTTATTATTGATATTATCATTTTATTATAGGCTAAATCGACGAGATAGATAGAATTATGGATAATTGCCGATTATTAGTTTATTAAATTCTTTTCTTTTTCCTGAGGCTTGCTATCCGGATTAAATACAGAAATTATTCCAAAATAGTATAATATACACTTAAAATCCTAACTCTTAAACTCTGTACAAATTTTTAATTTTTTTGTGTAAAATGCCTTTTGAAAACCTCATTTATAACTATCATTTTACTTTGTGAATAACCATTGGATAGTTAGCTAAAGGATATAAGTCCTGAATCAAAAAATGAAAGTTGTCCTAGACTCTACCAATTTCTATAAAAAAATCTTATACTTCAGAAGTTTTAATAAAAATCCTTTCAAATTTTATTCAATCATTTAATATTTTTTTCAATTGTGCTTTTCTAACTTTATATGAAAAATTTTGCTCTACATAAGAAATACCATTGCTTATGAATTCTTCATATTCTTGATTTGAATCAAATTTTAAGGTTGAATTTATTAAATTTGCAATTTGTAATGAATCTGAAAGATTTCTTACCTCAACTCCAAAATTAGCTATACCATCTTTAAGCCCACCTCTTCCCGAATGAAAAACAATATCACCTGCTGCTAAAGCCTCAATTGCTGCAATGCCAAATCCTTCATATGTGGACAACTGCAAATAGATTTTACTGGTTTTTAAAATATTTATTTTTTCTTCTTCAGAAACTTGACCCATTAAAAATACAGAATCTTCTATTCCTTTTTCTTTTATTAGCTTCTCTATTATTCTTGACCCTTCCCCCTTAGGCCCAATAATTATTAATTTCCAATCATTATCCATCTTTCTTAAAGACTCAAAAACATCAACAGTTTTATCTACGCCTTTTCTGAATACATTCTCCTCTTTCTGCATCCAGGCAATTGTTGTCATAATTTTTTTCTTCTCATTATTAAAGGTATATCTATAAGATTCAAAATCAATGACATGGAAAGATAATTCCAAATTCTTAGGAGTTCTTTTGTTTTTATATATTGATTCAATATTTTTTAAATCGGCTTTTGACACAATAATACAAGAATCTGAAAATAAATTGCAAAGTTTAAAAAATATTTTTTGAATAAAATACTTTCTTTTTCCGGCATAATCTATATCTAAATTGTCAATTCCTCCAGTAAAATATACTTTTTTTAAAAAAAAATTTGAAATTATGGCAGGGAAAAGTCCAAATCTGTAGAAATAAATAAATGTCATATCATATTTCCAAAAGAAAAAGAAATCCCAAAAGTGATTACTCAATAATACTTGAAATCCATTTTCTTTAAGAATTTGAATATCCGTATGATAAAATCCTTGAATTGAAAACATTCTTTTATTTTTCACGCTTGAATAAAACAAAACTCTCTTTTTTGAAGTATTATTCATCATATTATAAATTGATATGGAATTAAACCTCCATTTGGAATTTCTAAAATTCTATAGGCTCCAACAGTTGCAAACAAAAAAAATATTAAAAATAATAACATCCTACTTGTAAGTTTGGTTTGACAAGTAACTATTAATGGAATCATTAAAATTTCTAAAGATTTGTAATAAAAACTTGACCTAGCGGCCAAATCTGCACTAAACGATAGAAAAACAAATAATAATATTGAAACAAAGTACCCATTAAGTAAAAGAGATTTTAACTCATCTGAAGCTTTAATTTTATCAAAATTTATTATAAATAAAACAAAAATAAATACTCTTTGAAAAACTGCAATACTCAATATTGATACGTCTCTTGCAGCTATATCATCAGTTACATAAAATGAATAGTGCGAAAAACTATCCATAGCTAGAAACAATTGTAAATAGTCGCTATTTTCAATTATAACTCTTATTGGAATTGAAACAATTAAACTC
>Ga0208508_1000186_pt1 | contig 17408 bp, 14 predicted proteins | sample LakWasMeta1_LOW4_2_FD_183853 | JGI IMG/M metagenome (GOLD analysis project Ga0208508, IMG submission 183853) | Freshwater sediment methanotrophic microbial communities from Lake Washington under simulated oxygen tension - Sediment Metagenome... | ecosystem: Environmental > Aquatic > Freshwater >...
AACCCGTCAACCTACCCATCCTTTACTGACCACACTGATTGAACAGGGTTATGCACAGTTTGCTAACAGCGCGTTAGCTGAACGCCAAGCCGCACAATTGCCACCGTTTAGTTATCAAGCTTTACTCAGCGCACACGCACGTGATGCTGAATTACCGCCTGTTTTTCTACAAGCTGTTATAGATTTAGCCGCTCAAGCCGATAATAAGACCGTACTATTACTTGGTCCTGCCGCCGCACCAATGGCTAAACGGGCTGGCTTTCATCGTTATCAATTGCTATTACAAAGCAAGCAACGCAGTGATTTACAAGCACGCCTGACTACACTGATTCCCGAAGTGGCAAAACTTAAACTTGCCACCAAAGTACGCTGGTCGTTGGATGTTGATCCTGTTGATTTATATTGATGTCCACGAAAAGCACGAAAGACACGAAAAAGGCTCAATGTTTGGTAGCCAAAAACAGCGAGTAATATTTTATATTTATCGTTCGCCCTGAGTTGTGATGGTTCGACAAGCTCACCACGAACGACTCAAGCAATCATCCTTATTTATACACTAGTCAACTTTTCGTGCTTTTCGTATCTTTCGTGAACAATACGCTGTGTTATTATTTCAAACACTGCACTTGTCATCTTGAGTTTATCGCCATGCTTAAAATTACCCAACTGTCCCAATTAGACTTAACTAAAACGTATAGTTATGCTGATTATTTAACGTGGCAATTTGATGAAGCCGTCGAACTCATCAAAGGCAAAATCATGTTAATGTCACCTGCGCCGAATGTGAAGCATCAAGGCATTTCTATGAACCTGAGTAGTTTATTACACAGCTATTTCCATCATAAAAAATGCCGTGTGTATGCCGCACCTTTTGATGTACGTTTATACGACCGTAAAAAATCCATTTTAGCCAATAAAGAAATCCATACCGTGGTGCAACCTGATTTATGCGTGATATGTGATACGGATAAATTAGATGAACAAGGCTGTAATGGTGCGCCTGATTGGATTATTGAAATATTATCTAAAGGCAACTCCAAGCGGGAAATGCAGATTAAATATGCGTTGTATGCCGAAAGTGGGGTCAGCGAATACTGGCTAGTGTATCCTTATGAACAAGCCATTTATCAATTTGTCTTAGACGATGATGGGCATTATCAATTGAAAGCGATGTACGCTAACGGCATCGCCACACCGCATTTATTTCCTGAACTCAGCATTGATTTGAGCGAAGTGTTTGACGATGAATAAAATAAAAATCCTTAACTTAATGACGCGAGTAACGAATGAGCAATGAACACGGAAAGCTTTATGTAGTCGCCACACCGATCGGCAATTTAGCTGATTTTAGTTTTAGAGCGGTAGATACCTTAAAGCAAGTCGATTTGATTGCCGCCGAAGACACCCGTCATGTACGGATGCTGTTACAGCATTACGGCATCAGTAATAAATTAACCGCTCTGCATCAACATAATGAGGATAAAGCCGCGTTTGGATTGTTGGAAAAATTACGCGAGGGACAATCTATCGCACTGGTATCCGATGCAGGCACACCCTTATTAAGTGATCCAGGTATGCCATTGGTAAAATTAGCAAAGGATTCAGGCTTTGATGTTGTTCCTATTCCTGGTGCTTGTGCATTGATTGCCGCTTTGTCGGCGGCAGGCTTACCCGTTACGGAGTTTACTTTTTTAGGATTTTTACCTCGTACCGCATCCGCTCGCAAAACCTTATTCAGTGAAAAATTAGCGTGTCCAACAACGTGGGTATTTTATGAATCCAGTCATCGTATTTTGGCAACCTTAGAAGATATGGCGGCAGTGTTACCATTAAATCGGGAAATTGTGATAGCCAGAGAACTCACTAAACTCTATGAAACCATCGTTAAAACCAGTTTGGCAGACGCACTAGCTTTGGTTGCCAATGATGACAACATGAGAAAAGGCGAATTTGTGGTGATTGTCAGCGGTGCAGAAGCCATTGATAAAAGTGAGCAATTACTAAGCGATGAGCAAGAAAGAATATTACGCCTGTTATTAACAGAATGTTCTATTAAAACCGCCGTGGCATTGGCTGTTGACATAACAGGCGCAAGAAAAAAATCCTTGTATCAAGCGGCATTGGTAATTGCAGGCGATAAGGCTTAAGGTCTTATGCGTTTAATTCCTGTTATTGATTTAAAAGATGGCGTGGTCGTTCATGCTCAGCGTGGTCAACGTGATTATTATCAACCGATTAATTCACCATTAAGCCCTAGTGCGGTTGTGTATGATGTCATTGACGCGTTTTTACAGCTTGATAATTTTAGTGTTATCTACATGGCTGATTTGAATGCCATTACGCAGCAAGGCGATAATCAGGCATTAATTTATAATGTGCTACAGCGTTATCCGTCGATTACTTTTTGGCTAGATGCGGGCTATTCATCACCTAGTTTAGCATTTGCAGGGGTGAGTAATTATCGACCTGTTTTAGGGAGTGAATGTTGTTCCGCTCAGCAAATGGCGACCACAAAAAACGCTTTATTATCATTAGATTTTTCCGCATACGATGAGCCGTTAGGTGAAGCACGTTTATTTTCTGATAGTACATTATGGTCTGAACAAGTCATTATCATGACTTTGGCGAGGGTTGGCAGTGATATCGGAGTTGATATAGAAAAACTGCGTTTTTATCAACAAACCTATCCACACATAGCATTTATTGCCGCAGGTGGCGTGCGTCATATTAACGATTTACAACAACTTAAAGCGATTGGCATTAACAGCGCGTTAGTAGCAAGTGCTTTACATACAAAAGCGATAAGCAAAGCCAATATTGCTGATCTATAGACAAAAAAATACCCCGACTAGCGGGGTATTTTTCAACGAGCGGTATAAGGTGCGTTAGCACCTCATCACTTATTCGTTGTTTACTGCGAATGGGTGTTTCGCTTCTTTTTTAGCTGCAACAACTTCAGCAGCAGTAGGAGTACCCGCTACAGCGCGTTTCAGAGCTTCTTTAGTTGCTGCATAGTTGAATGATTCAATTTTTGCATCATCTTCAGCCAACCAGTGAATGAATACACCAACAGAGATGAATAAATCATCAGCTTCGTCAGCTGGGATTGTGCCGTCTTCTACACAATCAGCAACTGCCATAGCAACAGCGCGTTGTGCAGGACCAAACATTTGAACAGCTTGTTTAGAACCTTTGATAGTTACTTTGTTGAACAAAATAGTAGCGGGTTTAACTAACAAGTTAGGCGCAACAACCGCTAACAGAGTAGAGAAACCGTCTTTGTTGTTAGTTAAAGCGTTTGCAAATGCAGATTCAGCAGCTGAACCTCTTGGACCAATGATTAAGTCAATGTGAGCAATCTCGTTGCCTTCACCAACTAAAGATTCACCAACCATCATTTTATTGATTTTCGCCATGCTTGTTTCCCCTAGGAAGAAAAAATTGAAAAATTGTTGCTTATAAAAGCATCTAAAAACACGGTTAATACCGTTGCTACGGTCATATCTGCCGTAGTACCTGGATTGATACGCTGAGCTTTAAGCTCCTGATCCATACTATGCAATAATGGCATAAGCAAATCAGGGTTTTCAGTAGCAGATAATTCATTATTAAGTTGAATCATCCGACTGGCTACCATTTCAGTGTATTGATCACCGTATTTTCTTTCGATGTGACTATCAGGATAGTGACTTAACAAATCAGCGTAAACCGCGACTGCCGCCCAATGATGATTGCCCCACTTAAGAAGTGTGTGATTATACCTTAAAACCGCAAAATCGAAAATATCTTTATAATCCGTAAGGTACTGAAGCCCAATACGGTCTTTGCTACTGGCAAGGCTCATCGCTTCGGTTAAAGTCACTGATGCCGATGCTTTAACATCTTGTTCTGCCACGTCTCCTAAGCCTGCGGGAGCGGCTAACGCAATAGCTTTAAATGCCCAATCAGCATCGGCTAGCGTGGTGTTTGCCAGCACTTGATGTAACGCTTGTCTGAGTGTCATGTCAGACTGACGACAATAATCAATCGCTTGAATTAACGGCGCGCACAATAAAATAATCCCTAAATTGGTATTACAGCCTACCGCCTCACGGGTAGCATTAACCGCATAAAATATTTTTTCACCCAAGCTGTAATCAGGATTACACAAAGGCGGCGCACTGACTTTAGCACTGAGACGAAAATCATCCACCGTCATGTCATAGGCGGCAGAATAAATACTGACATTACCTGGTTTAAATGCCTGTAATTCAACTTCACAGGCGTGCTGGTACAATTGTTCAAGTGGATTCATAATGGTGAATAACTAAAAAGACCTTTCAGGTTTTAAAAACCTGAAAGGTCTGAACCTAAAGATAACGCTGAATTAAATCATCAACTAATAATTGAGCAATATTGACATCACACGCACTTTCCAGCCCTTTCCACGCAGGAATGCTGTTGACTTCAATAATACTGTACTGCCCGTTCTGGTCTTGAATAATATCCACGCCCGCATAATCCATGCTTAATGCAGCCGTGGCTTTAATGGCTAAGTCTGCTACTTCAGCGTTTAATTCTATACGTTCGCAACTCGCACCTTGGGCAACATTATTAAGCCACGATTTACCGCGTCGGCGCATTGCGGCAACCGCTTGCCCATTAATCACAAACACCCGTTTATCAGAAAAACCATGCCCTGCACAATGCACAAAGCGTTGTAAATAATACACACCGCCACTGGCTGCCAGCCATAATAAATCGGTCATTTTTTCAAGTCGGCGTATGCCCTCGCCTTGCGAACCGAACAGCGGTTTGCTGATTAACAAATGCCCTTGTTTGAGTTCCGATTCGGCAATCGCTAAGGCTTGTTCTCGATTGCGTAACACCCAAGTGGGTGGCGTTGGCAATCCTGCCTGTTGCAATAAAAAGCTAGTCATACCCTTATCCACACTGCGTTCTATGGCATGACCATCGTTATACACAGGAATACCCATGATTTTAAGCGCGTGCAGAAAATCCAAATACAACACCACCTCTTGCAACGAACCCCCAGCCACGCCACGGACAAACACCGCATCGGGTAGCTGTTGTTCAAAGCTGGGAATAATAATCGGCAGGGTATCGGCTTGAATCGAAAAATGGCATTCAGTTAGCGAAACGTACTCACAGTTATAACCATGCTGAGCAAATGCCAATCGTAACTGCTTACCATGCCAGCCTGCATCATCGGTAAAAAGAGCAATCCGTTTGCTCATAATTGAACGCCCAATTTTCTTAACAAAGGTAATAACACAAAATAAACCGTGATAGTGGTTGAACTAGACAAAATAAGACTGAGCCAAAAACCTAAGCCTTGTTTCAGTAGCAAAGGAAAGGTTAAAAAAAACACCAATGACGGCAACACCAACCAAAAAATCTGCTGAGACAATTCGCCAATTTTATCAGTTTCCACGCCATCAAAGTGCATCCACAACATAGCTAACAACGAAGTCAACGGCAACGAAGCCACCAACGCCGCAAAGCCGCTACTGCGTTTAGCAATTTCAGAAATCGTTACGATGAGCAGTGCGGAGACTAGGATTTTTAGGGTGTAATAGAACATGGTAATGGAAAACTAGAAAATCAAGGAGACGCATCATTGATGAAGCGTATGCGACACGCTTCGTACCTCAGCGCATCCTATCGTGCTGAATAGTCATAGCTTATTGTGTGGAATTACCCACATCATATAACCAACCAGGTTGTTGAGCCTTAGTGATTAAAACCTTAGCTTTTCTTTCAATCTCTCCTTTACTCATGTTGGAAAAATCAAGGTAAGCGTGTTCAGGAAAAGGAACACCATCAGGTTCAACATTAATACATTGTTCCTTACACTCTTTTTGACTAACAGCCATCACACCCACAGAACGACAAAGCGGATTTGACGTGAAATGTCGCCAAGAATTTTCTGGTGTTATTTGATCGCCATCATACACAGACAATTTATTTTCATCTTTAGGCGTTGGGCGAAAGGCTTGCGAAGTCACACGTCCATTTTGAACAAAACTGGGATTAATTTGACGTAAAAGCAGTGTTTCTGAGTTCATGCGTTCTCCGCTGGTGATAAGGCTTGTAATGCTTGATTAAGAGCTTGCCAATCTTCAGCATTACCTAAATTCCAAACCTGTTCACAGCATGTTTGTGTTACCAGATTAAAAGCCTGCCACTCAGCACTTTTTGAATCTAAATTAATTTCTAATGATACTTCCCAGTCGCCTAATGACCATTCGGCTTGTACACCACCTTCGGCGGTAGGGTAAAGATAAGGCAACAGCAAAGCTGGATTGAATTTTGCATCAAATTCATTACTCAACCAAAACAGATTTTCACGATTCGGCGCGATACCTTTACCGTCTAGCCAGCCATCTTGTAATTCGGCTAATTCTTCTAAGCGACTTTCAACATCCAGTGAATCAAGTAACGTGATATGTTCAACAGATTCGATAGATTTAAGACGTTCTTGTTTATCTTTTTTTATAACACTTTGCACAGCAACACGCGCACCTTGACGGTAAGCATTAAAAGCATCTAACACGGTTTTGAGATGTTGATTAGTAATTGGAGCTTTGAGTTTAGTACCATCTTTTAGTTCCAACTCGAAACTCATACGCGCTTGATCTGCTTCAGCAACACGCCCTTTTAATTGAGCTTCTTCTGTCCATCCATCAACTTGAGACGCACGAATGAGTTTTTTACGAGTTTCAGATGTCAGTTTCGTGGGCAGGTTGTTTTTATCAGAAAACTCAATATATTCATTACCGCGTAATCCACGACCGAAGCGGTCAAAATAACCTAGTAACTCAAAAGGAATCGGTAATGGTTTGTTGTATTCAGCACAGGCGATTGTTTCAATAATAGCGTCACGCGCTTGTTCAAAATAACTGCTTACATTAGATGGAAAAAGATCTAAGTTGGCAGTTGGGGAAAGCAAAGACACCAAAGCAATGACTGGAATTGTGCTTCCTTGTTCGATACTGGCAATATGTAATTCTAAGCCTTTACCAAATCCTTTAGGAATTCTCTCGCGTGTGGGATTAGATTCTCTAAACTTCCATTTTGCGACTTCGACAATCATTTCTTCTAATGCGGCAAAATCTTTTAACAGTTCAAGTGGCAAACTGTGCTGATTAAATCGCTCCCCTACTAAGCGCGGCTTTAAAAATTCGTTATTCATTAACTCCACCTTGATTTTTCACAAAAATTTACCGCGTCTTCCCCGAATGTGCATTTTCGTCTGTTTAACCTGCAGGCGCAATAGGCGATAGCCGTATCTTATCGTTCCAACGCTCTGGCGTTAGAATGCAGTTGTAGACGCTTCAGCGTCTTACATTCTTCAATCACACAACGCTGGAGCGTGGGAACTAGAAGATGAAGACTTTCGAGGTTTTTAAAACCTCGAAGGTCTCAGTAATTATGCCCCAAACGACAAATCCAACAATTCATTATCCAACCGACCTGCACGGAAACTTTTGCCTGAATCCACTGCTGTGACTATCACGCTGGCGGGACTAAACAGCATCGCATCTATTTTGAAAAAATCGTATTCGTATTGTTTGAAAATGTCGGCAAAGGGTTTGCCGTAATCTTTAGAGGTTGAGCTGGGCAGATTTTTTGCCAATTCTTCTGCCGCTTCATCACTGCCTTTGACAAATAAATGCACTTGTCCTGCGAATAAGATCGCATCGTTGGTGCGTCCCATGGCTTTGACAAAGTTAGGGTGTGGCGGGCAGATGGGCGCGGAGCCGCTACCGTCGATGATGTTTTCTAACGGGAAATGTAGGGCGTGGGCTTTGTGCATGGCGACTTCTAATACCCGCGCCACCACTTGTACGCCACCTGCTAAGCTGCTAGTCGGTGTGACGATAATGGTGAGTTTATCAGGTGTGATATTACACGCAGTGGCTACTTTTTCGATAATTTCCAATGGTGGTAATTTGTCATTTTCTATGACTAATACCGTGCTGTCCGCGCTGTCACGGTAGGCGAGTTCTTTATAAAGTTCTTCAACAGGTTCAACTTCGCCATTTTTGACTTTAGTTGCCATTGCGCGTGCAGGGCCTGAACCGAGTGCGTAATATTTTTCATGCGATAAACTCCAGCCTGCGTATTGACTGCCTAAACAGCCCAGTACAGGGTTGCCTGTGTGGACATTGACTGAAAGCGGCCAGTTGGTTGTGTATGGGCTGTGGCTGATTGAGACCGTTCCCATGCCGCCTAAACAAATTTCTGCAATGATGCGTCCTGCTTCCAAACCACCGATGGCGTTGATACCTGCATCAATGACAGTACAGCCATTGGCTAATACGTCAACACCGAGACGTAATTTAGCGGCATTATCAAGCAAGTGTTTGACTAAAGGTTGAGTGAGTGTATTAACGCTGGCTGTGTGTTCCATGAGAATAAAGACCTTTTTTGATGGTATGTTGTTTAATATTTAATTCGTTCAAGACCGCGTGGGCTTGGTTTTGGTGGGCAATGATACTGCAAATCGGTTGTCCTGTCTTACACATTGCCCCCGCTATCGGTAAATCCATCGCGCCATTTTGCCAACTATAGCCCTCTGGAATTCGTACAGTCTGGTCGGCATAAATGATTTGATACCCCGTATAACCAGACAGTGGTGGCAGTGGTTCGTTTAATGTTATATCAACGTTAATATGTCTGCGTAATAAATCAGCATCGTATAACTGCATACTGGCAGGGGGACGCGGATTGATTTCTAACACGGTGTTGTTGCCATCGGCATGAATAAAATCCAACGAATTTAAGCCTTTTAAGCCAAAGCTAGGAACGAGTTTTGTGAGCCAGTGGGTTATTTGTGCTTTGTGTGTAGCGGCTAACTCACAATGGTTGATAATACCCGCAAAGATAAATTCTTCATCGCTTAAGCGAGTCGTCCATTGGGTATTAAATCCGATGAGTTGCCAATGCTGTCCATCGGCAAGAAATAACACAGAATACTGTGAGCCAGCTTGATAGCGTTGCCAATATGAACTGGATGTACATAGTAAGTTTGTACTCCGAAAGTACTGAATGCCAACACCACCCTGCCCTCGCATGGGTTTTATTAACCAATCTTGCGTATCCGTTGGCATGACAAAAGAGGTTTCAGGCGTGGGAATGTTTAGCTGATTTAGAACGCTAAAAAAATGGGCTTTATCGTGCAGTTTGCTAAAGGTTTCAGGCGAATTGCCCAGCACAGTAAAACGACTAGCAAGATAATGTAGGCTATCAGAATGCTGTTCAAAACCACTGCCATAAACAACTTGCGTGACTGGATAATGCCGCACAAAATAATCTAGCGCGGATGTTAAGCTGGCTATACTTAAATCAGGTATTTGTTTAAAGTCTGCTGCGTAAGTTCGAGTATCAGAGTCAGCAAATAGATCAATGACTAACGGTAGTAAACCCGCGTTTTTTGCGGCTTGTGCCAACATACGCGCTGAATTGGCAATAATGAGGAGATAGTAAGGTTTCAGACTAGCTAAGAATGTGTGTTACTGATTAATAAATGTTTAAGCACTTTGTTGACCTCTTCAATATCAAAATGATTTGGATTAAAGCCTTCACCAAACCACGTTAATTCATCATCACTGTTAGCATTTTGTATCGCTTCTAACATATCGGCATAGCCCCAAATTCCACCGCAACCCTCTGGTGGACAGGCTTGTTCACCTTTTATACAGCGCGGTTGGTGAGCATAGACATCGGCAGGCAGAATTTTTTTTAGCTCAATGTGATGCATCCAACTGTCACCAAGGTCATATTCGTAAACCATACTGACTGTTTCTTTGGTCAGTAACTGTGACACAGTATATTGCTTTTCGTTTCGGTCATGGTTGTTACTACTATCATCCACATCCAAACCGTAATCATCGCGGTTATTTGTGTGAGTATCTTCGTCCGTATAAAGCACTTTTTCGGCGATAAACTGATGTAAGTGACTATTTCCCCATCCCATCGTTGCTTGAATGACATAATGTAAAGCGTCTAGCGTTAAATCACTAGGCACTAAAATATCACGCCATATCGGTGGCTTAGAATCTTTCAACGTGATTCTAAGATAATACACAGCGAGATGGGATGGTTCTATAGCCATAATTTATCGTCTTGTGCTAATTAATAAACATCCCTGACATAACGTTTATGCTTTTTCAGTTGATTAACATAATCAATGGCTTGTTGTTCAGATAGTTTACCCTGCTCAGCAATGACTTCTAACAAGGCTTTATCTACATCTTTTGCCATGTGATAGGCATCACCACAGACAAAGAAATAACCGCCCTGCTCTAACCATGCAAACAATTCTGCACCGTGTTCACGCATTTTGTCCTGCACATAGATTTTTTCCGCTTGGTCTCTGGAAAATGCTAAATCCAAACGGGTCAGCACACCATTGGCTTGTAATGCTTCTAATTCATCACGGTAGATAAAATCAGTTGCCGCATTACGGTCGCCGAAAAATAACCAGTTTTTACCTGTCGCGTTGCGGTGTTGGCGTTCTTGTAAAAACGCACGAAATGGTGCGACACCTGTACCAGGCCCAACCATAATCATGGGTAAGCTATTATCATCAGGCACTCTAAATACTTTATTAGGGGTAAAGAAACAACGTACTTCCGTTTGTTCATTGACTAAATCAGCCAAAAACGTTGAGCAAACGCCTTTATGCTGACGACCATGACTGTCATAACGCACGCTAGCAACAGTTAAATGCACCGCTTCTGGGTGCATTTTTCCGCTAGACGAAATGGAATAGGCGCGGTGTTGCAATGGTTTAAGCAAGGCGATAAATTCGGCTGCCGCAAATTCACAACTTGGATTTTGTAGTAACAAATCCAGAATATCGCGTCCCCACAAATAGTTAGCTAACTGCTCTTTATCACCTGTGCTTAACAGACCATTCAGTTCTTGATTACCTGAACGTGTGGCAATTTCTTGGACTAATTCTTTGCTAGGTAATTTAATTTCAAACTGTGTGCGTAGTGCGTCGCTTAAGCTCATCGCCTCGCCATTAACAGGTTCAATCTCATCACCTGTGCAACCGATAGCGTTAATCATTGCCGTGACTAACTCAGGGCAGTTAGTCGGTACAACACACAAGGCATCGCCCGCTTCATAACTTAACTCAGAACCCGCGATAGAAATCTCATAATGACGAGTTTCTTTGGATGAATCGGCTGCGGTAAGTAAGCGGTTCACTAACAACTTGGCAGGGAACGGATTTTTGCGGTTGTATTGCGATTTAGGTGCAACTGATTCAGTGTCAACGACCATCGTATTCACTGCATCTTTACTGCCCAATTGAGGAATCACTGAGCTAATCCAACTTTCAGCAGGGACTTCAAACGCTACGTCACAATCAACACGCTCATAAATACGCGTCGCCCCCAATTCTGCTAAACGATTATCCCAATCAATACCTGCCTTACAGAACAAGTCATAGCCTGTGTCACCCAAAGCTAATACGGAAAATTTCATATTAGGTAATTTTGGCATATCATCCGCACTCACTGCTTCCCAGAGCATTTGTGCATTATCAGGCATTTCGCCTTCACCGTAGGTGCTGGTCACAATCAACAAGGTGTCCATTGCCGCGAGAACATCGCTATCAATGGCATCCATGCTAGTCACGACAGGTTTTAAACCATGCGCTTTAGCGGCAGTTGCGGCATCATTTGCTACTGATTCAGCATTGCCTGTTTGGCTGCCATACAAGATGTGAATAATTTGCGCAGTCGTAGCATCCGCCGCGCCTGCGTTTTGCATAAGTTGTGAGCGCATCCCTGAAAAAAAACCGCCTAACCAAGCGCGTTGTGTTTCACTGTAGGGTGCATTATCGAGTAGTTCAGGTATTTTCATGATATTACTAACAGATGTGTGGTGTAGAAAGGCTTAAAACCAGCCTGTATTCATATAGGTGTAGATTGGGTTGAGTACAATACCCGATAAAAATAGGCGTGAAAGGTTGGGCTTCTTGACCAAAAGCCCAACTTAAACAATCAACAAGCCATTATCGTGGTAGTTCAGAACTACCCATTAAATATTCATCGACTGCACGCGCGGCTTGTCTGCCTTCGCGGATTGCCCAAACCACGAGCGATTGACCACGACGACCATCACCTGCGGCAAACACTTTATCCACTGAGGTGCGATATTGTTTGTCATTTGCTTTAATATGACCGCGTTCCAACTCAACCCCCAAGTCAATTAATAAACCTTCGTGGACGGGATTAGTAAAACCCATTGCCAAAAATACAATATCGGCTTCCAGCGTAAATTCGCTGTTAGGCTTGTTGCTCATTTTCCATTGCCCGCCTTCTTGCTTCCATTCCACTTCGACGGCATTAAGATGGGTAATTTTACCGTCTACGCCTGTTACGCTTTGGGTATTAACACTCCAATAACGTTGCTTAATGCCTTCTTGATGTGAAGACGTAGTACGCAATTTATTGGGCCAGTTCGGCCAAGTGAGTAGCTTATTTTCTTTTTCAGGGGGCTGCGGCAAAATTTCCAGTTGTACAACAGAAGCCGCGCCTTGACGTATGGAGGTGCCGATACAATCCGAACCTGTATCACCGCCACCAATCACAACAACACGTTTACCTGTTGCCGTAATAGCGATGTCATCAGCAATAATATCCCCTGCATTGCGCTTGTTTTGTTGGCGTAAAAAGTCCATTGCAAAATAAACGCCTTCATAATCATTACGTCCTGCTACGTCTAAATCACGCGGCTTTTCTGCACCGACCGCTAACACAACCGCATCGTAAAGATTAAGCAGTTGTTGTGCTGAGATGTCTTTACCGATATGGCTATTGGGTCTAAAACGCACACCTTCTGCCTGCATTTGAGCAATACGGCGGTCGATTAACTGTTTTTCCATTTTAAAATCGGGAATACCGTAGCGCATTAAACCGCCGATACGATCATTTTTCTCATAGACCACCACTTCATGACCCGCTCGCGCCAATTGTTGAGCGCAAGCTAAACCCGCAGGTCCTGAACCAATCACTGCGACGCGTTTACCTGAACGTTGCATGGGAATTTGTGGCTTTACCCAACCCATTGCCCACGCTTTATCAATAATCGCGCATTCGATAGATTTAATGGTGACAGGCGTGTCTTGCAAATTCAAGGTACACGCCGCTTCACAAGGCGCGGGGCAAATACGTCCCGTAAATTCAGGGAAGTTATTCGTGCTATGCAGTATATCTAAGGCTTGCTTCCAGTCTTGGCGATACACTTCATCATTCCATTCGGGAATAATGTTATTAATCGGACAGCCTTGATGACAAAAAGGAATGCCGCAATCCATACATCTTGCTCCTTGAGCGGCGACTTCGTCATCACCAGGAGTCAATATAAATTCACGATAATGTTGAATACGCTCTTCGGGCGCGACATAGCTACGCTCAGTGCGTGGTAGTTCCATAAACCCAGTTGGTTTACCCATGATGTGTACCTTTTTCTTTAAAAAGGTGGGCAGTGCCCACCCTACAAATGTTTATATCGTAGGGTGGGCATTGCCCACCCAAACACTTTATGCTGTCGCTGATGCTTGTACTGCATGAATTTTTTTCAGTGCTTCGCGGTAATCGACAGGCATTACTTTAACAAAAAGCGGTAAATAGAAGTGCCAATTAGCCAAAATATGATGCGCTCGCTCACTACCCGTGTAGTGTTTATGATTTTGAATCAAGTGTTTCAAGCGTCGTGCATCGTGACGAGTCATATCGGACATAATCTGAACTAACCCGTGCATTTCCAGATCGCCGCCTTGATGTGCGGTCGCTTCCAACGTTTCATCTTCGGCGAGAACAGGTTCAAGTTCAACCATCGCCATATTACACAGTTTATCAAAATCGCCTGCTTCATCTAACACATAAGCCACGCCACCTGACATACCCGCCGCAAAATTGCGTCCAGTTTTGCCAAGCACAACCACTACGCCGCCTGTCATGTATTCACAACCATGATCGCCTACGCCTTCAACAACGGCAACCGCGCCAGAATTACGCACCGCGAAACGTTCACCTGCTACACCACTAAAATAACATTCGCCGCTGATTGCACCGTATAACACGGTGTTACCAACGATAATATTTTCAGTAGAATTAATCGGGCAGTCTTTAGGTGAATAAATGGCAATCCGTCCGCCACTCATACCTTTACCGACATAATCGTTGCCTTCGCCTTCCAGCTCTATACTAATGCCTTGCGCTAAGAACGCACCGAAACTTTGCCCCGCCGTGCCTTTGGCATGAATCGCAATGGTATCTTCAGGCAAGCCTTTATGACCATAACGCTTAGCCACTTCACCCGATAACATCGCCCCGAAAGTCCGATTGACGTTACGAATCGGTGTATTAATCACCACCGTTTGTCTATTGTCCAGCGCAGGTTTAGCTTGTGCAATGAGTTCATGATCTAAAGCGTGTTCCAAGCCGTGGTCTTGTATTTCAGTTTGATAAATCGCCGTGTTTGCGTCCACAACAGGTTTGTAGAAAATGCGGCTAAAGTCTAACCCCTGCGTTTTCCAATGATTAATAGCATGGCGCATATCCAGCACATCGGAACGACCAATCAGCTCATTAAAGCTACGGAAACCCAGTTTTGCCATCCACTGACGCACATCTTCTGCGACCATAAAGAAATAATTAACAACGTGTTCAGGTTGCCCTGTAAAACGTTTGCGTAATTCAGGGTCTTGCGTCGCCACACCAACTGGGCAAGTATTTAGATGACATTTACGCATCATTAAACAGCCTGACACGATTAACGGCGCGGTGGCAAAACCAAATTCATCCGCGCCTAATAACGCGCCGATAATGACATCACGACCTGTCCGCAAACCGCCATCGACTTGTACAGCAATCCGACCGCGCAATTTATTCAGCACTAGCGTTTGATGGGTTTCAGCCAGACCAATTTCCCACGGCAAACCCGCGTGTTTGATAGAAGTTAGTGGGCTTGCACCTGTACCGCCATCGTAACCAGAGATAGTGACATGATCGGCATGGGCTTTGGCAACCCCTGCCGCAACTGTACCTACACCCACTTCTGATACCAGTTTCACACTAATCCGCGCCTTGGGATTCACGTTTTTCAAGTCATGAATTAATTGCGCTAAATCTTCAATCGAATAAATATCATGATGTGGTGGGGGTGAAATCAAACCTACGCCTTGCGTTGAGTGACGCACTTTGGCAATCACGGCATCGACTTTATGACCAGGTAATTGACCGCCTTCACCTGGTTTTGCACCTTGTGAGATTTTAATTTGAATATCATCGGCATTCACCAAATATTCAGTGGTCACACCAAAACGTCCCGAAGCGACTTGTTTAATCGCTGAACGCATGGAATCACCATTCGGCAAAGTTTTAAAGCGTTCGGGTAATTCACCGCCCTCGCCTGTATTGGATTTACCGCCGATACGGTTCATGGCAATCGCTAAGTTGGTGTGTGCTTCGTAAGAAATCGAACCAAATGACATAGCTCCCGTTGCAAAGCGTTTCACGATGCTTGCCGCTGATTCCACTTCGTCTAACGGCACAGGCGTTGTGGCTTCTTTGAATTTCATCAAGCCGCGCAAGGTTAGTAAGTTTTCGTTTTGATCGTCAATTAAACGGCAAAACTCAGCATATTTTTCATAGCTGTTGCTACGAGTTGCGTGTTGTAGTGTGCTGATAGTCGCAGGTGTCCAAGTGTGGGCTTCACCGCGCAAACGAAACGCATATTCGCCGCCCACATCCAAAGCATTGCGATACAGTGGCGCGTTACCAAAGGCAATACGATGACGACGCATAGTTTCTTCGCTGATTTCAGCAAGACCCGCGCCTTCTGTGGTGCTAGTTGTGCCTGTAAAATACTGATCCAAAAACGGTTCAGCCAAACCAATCGCGTTAAAAATCTGTGCGCCACAATAAGATTGATAGGTTGAAATGCCCATTTTGGACATAACTTTCAACAAGCCTTTAGACGTAGCTTTGATATAGCGTTTATGCGCTTCATATTCGGAAAGCTGTATTTCTGCACAGAAACTAGATAGGGTATCTAAGGCTAAATAAGGGTTAATGGCTTCCGCGCCGTAAGCCGCTAATAAAGCAAAATGATGCACTTCACGCGCTTCGCCTGTTTCAACCACTAAACCAACTTTTGTGCGCAAGCCTTCATGGGTTAAATAATGATGCACCGCTGAGGTTGCCAGTAAGGCAGGAATAGCAATATACGCCGCATCCATATTACTGTCAGACAACACTAAAATATTATTGCCGTCGGCTACCGCCTGTTTTGCCGCAAGACACATTTTTTCCAACGCGCTTTCCATACCGCTTGCCCCCAAATCAGCGGGATAACACAAGGTGACAGTTTTGGTTTTAAACGCGCCGCCTGTGCGTGATTCGATACGGCGGATTTTTTCTAAATCTTGATTGCTTAAAATTGGTTGTTCAACTTCCAAGCGTTTATGCGTGCCGCCCTCGTCCAAGCCTAATAAATTAGGACGCGGACCAATAAACGACACTAACGACATCACCAACTCTTCACGAATTGGGTCTATCGCAGGATTAGTGACTTGCGCAAAGCCTTGTTTGAAATAATCATATAATAAGCGTGAACGGTCTGATAATACTGCCAAGGCGGCATCAATACCCATAGAACTAATGGCTTCCTGCCCTGTTTGCGCCATCGGTTTTAAAATAAATTCAATATCTTCTCGCGTATAGCCAAACGCTTGTTGACGACACAGCAACGTGTCATCGTCAGGAGCCATAGCAGAGACTTCAGACGGCAGTTTAGCCAATAAAATTTGGGTTTTATCCAACCACTCTTCATAAGGCTGACTGTTTGCTAAGTTAGCTTTCAGTTCCGCATCATCAATGATACGACCTTGTTCCGTGTCAATTAACAGCATTTTGCCAGGTTGCAAACGCCATTTTTTAATAATCTTGTGTTGAGGCACTTCCAGTACCCCCATTTCCGAAGCCATGATGACAAAATCATCATCGGTGACTAAATAACGAGCAGGACGTAAACCGTTACGGTCTAAAGTCGCACCAATTTGCCGACCATCGGTAAACGCAATTGCCGCAGGACCGTCCCACGGTTCCATTAATGCGGCGTTATATTCATAAAACGCCCGCAATTTATCATCCATCAACACATTGCCAGCCCACGCTTCGGGAATCAAGAGCATCATGGCATGAGCCATTGAATAGCCACCCGCTACTAGCAATTCTAGTGCGTTATCAAAACACGCAGAATCCGATTGCCCTTCGGCAATCAATGGCCATAATTTATGAATATCATCGCCCAATAATTTAGAGGCAATCGAATGACGACGCGCCGCCATACCATTAACATTGCCTCTCAGGGTATTGATT
>Ga0208508_1000187_pt1 | contig 17372 bp, 32 predicted proteins | sample LakWasMeta1_LOW4_2_FD_183853 | JGI IMG/M metagenome (GOLD analysis project Ga0208508, IMG submission 183853) | Freshwater sediment methanotrophic microbial communities from Lake Washington under simulated oxygen tension - Sediment Metagenome... | ecosystem: Environmental > Aquatic > Freshwater >...
TTGAACAGGAGTGAGATAAATGAGACGTTAGGAGTGCGATAAATGGAAATAATAAGGAATAAAACGGAACAAAACGGAACAAAAATAAAAAGTGTTTTGCATATTTTGAAACAATAAATTTTGCACAAAAATTAGCAAAATTTAATCAACTATAATCACTCAAAATGACCAAAAAAAAGCTAAAAATTAATCAAAATAAGTCACTCAAAATAACACCTAAATAAGTTAATAATTTATGCAAAAAAAACGCTCAAATGACAAAAAAATAAGCTTAAAAAATATGCCGAAATTGAAAATTTAGGACGTCCTTAAATAGTCAGAAATACTCTCTAAAATTTTATTTTGATCGTCCTCTGAAATACCCAAAAAAGGTCTTGCCGGGATGTCTCCCCAAAGAGATGGAAATTCAGATTTTGTCCCTCCAAATTGTTGCATTGCGGCATACTCCATAGAGCTTCCAACAATTAATGTATCACCGCCAAAGACATCATAAGAAATCTGACGCATCAAATTTCCCTGATCAACAAGGGGCTTATTTCTGCCTTTTCTATCAATAGTCACATTGCTATTATCGGCCCATCGTTGACCATTGGGGCCTATAGATATTTCAAAGCGATGCTTGGTAGAGTCAACTAAATCTTCACCTATAGCAAGCAATACGGGACGAATGTTACTAATCTGTCGCTGCATATTTTGCAAAGCTTCACGAACAGCTCGGTCATCCCATTGGATATCAATCATAGCTTGCCTTTTTAACTATAAGATTTATACTGGAAATGCGGGTGAGGCGTGGAAAATCAGCATCCACGTAGCGTGATCGGCATAGCCGAGGGACGAATGAAGGGGAGCTGTCCTTCCACCCGCTCCTATCATAATAGTTTTATCCAATCCCCGCGTTTTATACGTTCGTCAATTTGCTGCACTGATTGTTTATAACCCGACACAACTCCGTTCAGCCGAACATCTGATTTTTTAACCCGGTAATCCAGTTCGACGGCACCTTTAGACGCGGAATCGTTGCCTGGCAGGATATAAATAATTTTTCCCGATATATTGTCATAAAAGACAGCTCCAGGAGAGTCTAACAATTCCGGCAATTGTCGCCATTCTGTAGGCGATAGGGCATCTTGTTTATGTTCATGGCGATGCTGTTTTGCACCAATAACAAGCCTATCTTCGACAATAATTTCAGCGCTTAGGGGGATAGTTTTTCCCAATTGCTGCATCGCAGTCAACACTTCGAGTTGAATAGCACCAACCAAATGATGCCGGCCACGCGAAACCGGATCAGCCGACCAGGAATCATAAGCTTTATACCATGAAAGACGGTTTTCCATAGCTAGTGTCGGTTTCAATGCCTGCCACATATCCGCACCAATCGAGGCAGGGAAGCGTATCAATTTTTGATCGATAATATTTTTTAGCGGGGTTGTAGTATTTGATCCAGGCGCATAATCCCACCCGTAATCAACACCATTTGGCAAAGTATGCACATTGCCCCATCGGTCTTTTTTCTCAAAGGCTCCATCATCTGGAGGTGGATGACCTTTATATTCACTGGCCGGAACGGACTTAGTCCGGCACTGGCAACCAAAGCCATTCGGGGGGAAATGGGATTGCCACCACGGATCATCATATTTCAAAACTAGGCCATTCCAGCTTTGATGTAATTCACGGGGATGTGCAACAGTGTCGGAATGTATATATTTCCAATAAGGTCGAATCTTTAACAGGTCAGGGTCCATCTGCTGTTGATAGCGTCCGGCGGCATAACTGGAAGACAGGTTAGTGTTATAGATAACCCGCGTACGCCAGTCTCTGCCAGCCTTGGTATCTGCTCCGGTCCAGCCTTCCCAACCGTGCTTTTGGACAATACCTTCAAATTCCTTTTTAAACCATTGAATACTCTTACCGTCAACTATGGATCTATCGACTGCATCCCGCAGATCTACCAGCAAATCAGCTTTGGCAGCGCCAGCCACGATAAACGCACGATCATGAGCGCTCTTTATAATGTCATCCCAGTGTTCAGTAGGCAGGTTCAGTTTTTTCCGGAAAAAATCAACCTGCTCCTTGAACGGCTTATTGAACTTGCCATCACCGCGCGCATTAAAGGCAATCTGAGTAGGCGATAAATTCAGCGGCATGATTTATTGCCTGGCAACTATAAATAGCAGGAATAAGACAGCAACAAACAACCCGATATTTAACCAATCCTCCTTGCTGTGAGGCCCATCGCCAAACGCAAAATATAAAATCTGGCATTCACTCCAGGAACCTATATAGCTTGACGATGGAGCAATCAAAAAACCTATATAGGCAACAACCAGCTTAAGCAAAACCCAACTATTATAAAAAGTTCTCATTTTCCCTCACTCACATCAAAACGCCCGGACAAATCAGCCGCAGCAAACCCCAGCGCCATCACATTAACCAGCTCCGTGCTATCCAAATCACCATAACTGGCAAGAAGCTGATCGCGCAACGCTTCAAGCGATTCAGCCTTATTCACCAGTTCGGCAATCTGCCCAATCATCGCCTTAATGGATGACCCAGCCTCGACAGCCAGCTGGTCAGACATCGACGAAACCGGCGTAGGATCAATATCACTCTGGCCAGGTATAACGGCCGCCATAGCGGCGGTTTGTCCAGCATCTGCAGGAGGTGTGGCAGCTGGCGGCGAAACAACACCTAAAACTGGCTCATCCCCTTCAGGCATCGGTATTTTTAGCTTATTGGTCACGTAACTGACCGGTATTTTTGCCCCGATGGCCACCAGTTTTGGCAAGGAATCCGCGTACAGCGACAAATCATCCGGTTCCTGCGTATCCGATATCCATTTTGGGCAGCGATTATCGGCAAACAGGCCGTTAAGCATCGCCATGGGATACACCAGGAACGCGGTTTTTGACTCGTCAATCTGTGTCGCGTCATCATCCCTGATATCTAACCGCACCTCATTATGCACATCCCCCAGCGAGCGGTTACCATTAGCACCGGTGGAACTGGTCAGCGTCCCGCCTAAAATAGCCTTGGAGATACAACCCTCGCACCAGTCCATCATAACCTTGAATGAATCGGCGCTGCCCGACGCCATAACCTGCTGCAATTCAACAGCCATGTTATCCGGGATAATGCCGGCAGCATGATGGCCGATACTCAGAACGGCACTCATCAAGTCTTTCTTGGCCTTGTCACTGGCGGCTTCAGGATATTTCCCGAGACGAATCGGCAACCCATAGATCTCAAGAAACTCGGCCAGATCCCGGACACTGTAGTTTTTATAAAGATACGGCCAGGCCAATGAGCGGAAAAGCCCGGTTCTTGCGATATAGCCAGAACGCGACCGGTGGATGTGCGGGACCCAGCCAAACGGATGCAGCGGTACGCCATACTGAGAACTGTTATCGCGTAAATGCAGCGTATTGCGGTCAGTCAGCGGACTGGTAAACCAGGTGGGCGAACGGTGCTCAACTTCGCTTGGATACCACAGGCCTTGCGCATTACGCCCCCAACCCAATTCAATGCAGGCATAGCCATGCCCGATAGCATCCAGCATCGACATCGTCAGCGCGCCGACATTCAGCTCATCCCTGATCAAATCCTCCAGTACTTGAGTGTTTTTAATCTCAACAGCGGAGGCGTTACGCGGCGGAACCAGGCTCCATTCCAGTTTTTTAACCGCCATTTCGCGCTTGTGCAGTTCCGCATCGATATGGGTATCCTTTTCACGCATATCCATGAACAGTTCGGCTTGAGACAGCAGGTCGCCATCTTCTGCGGCTTGCAGAAAGGCCGCCAGAGTCGCAGGCGTTAAGCCCCGGGAAGGATGCGAGGCAAACTCACGATGCAACAACGCCGATTTGGGCGAATTCGTCTGTTTATCTTTGACGGTTGCAGGGGTAGGCTTGGTCTTAAACCAGTCCATAATGCTCATTACCAGGCTCCTGGAGAGGGGATAGTTAAATCGGATTTGCCCCAGTACAAATCATTCTTACTGGGCATGGGGTTATATTCGATACGTGATGCAGGCGTGGAAGCGGAATGAATACCCAAAGCGCAAGCCCAAAATCGGTCAGCGTGGCCATTCTCTGAGCGTTCGGCAGTAAACCTGATATTCCCTGATGGCGTAACCACCTTGGTGACTGCCCGCAAATCGGCGCGCACTTCCGGCTGATAGGGGATGCGCAGACGCTTATCTTCCATATGCCCGCGTACTGGATACGCCAGCGATTCTTTAACGGTTCCGGTAAAGGTGACACATTCAATACGATATTGCCCGAACTGCTTTTGTGCATCATCGCCCCAGCCGATACCTAGCCCGGTATAGTCGATGCAGCAGCGGGACAATACGGCCAGCCACGGCCAAAGCTCCTTTTCCTGCTCCGGCTTGGACATGTTTTTCAGCGTGATAATCTTGCGGGTATACAGCACATCACCAAGCTTTTCAAAGATCCACAGCACGGTTAAGTCTTTCTTGCGGCCGATATCCAGGCCGCCATACAGAACGCGTCCTTTAGCCTGTTCCAGCGTAATTTCCCAAGGTTCGGAGGCGGCATATTCACACCCGGCAATCAGATCATATTCCAGGAACGCCGAATCATCATCAGCCGGATTACACATATATTCTTGGCTGAACGACTCCTCATCGGCACAGCCGGACTTGATGAAATCGAAATAAGCCGCTTCATCCATGGGCTGTACTTCATGATCAGCCGGCAATGCCTTTTGCAGCTTATACAAAAACCCCTGATCCAGTGCATCTTGCAGCGTTACCCTGTGTAGACTGATGTTTTTCGGGTTGCCGTGTTCACGCACTTCACGAATAAGTCCATTAAAAAAATTATGGCTGCCGCGGTGCGTGGAGATAATCTCCATCGAGCCTCCCCAGGTAATACCTGGATACGCAATACTCCAGAGTTTGCGAGGGTCAGGATGTAGCGCGAACTCATCAAGGATACGCCCGCCGCGTTTGCCCGCCTGTGCGTCCGGGTTGCTGGACATCGAATGGATACGTTTTCCGCTGGTGAATTCCAGTACATACGCGGTAAGTTTCGTCTTCTCATCAATCACCTTTTCGCCCAGATCGGCGGCGGCAATTTGCAGGATTTTAGCCCACATCTTGCAGTCTTCAATAAACAGCCGGGCTTGCAAATCATCCCGGCTCGATACCCATTGGTCCCACTTTTGCCCTGCCATGGCGGTGCGCTCATCGGCCTTATAAGCTGTTGACCAGCTGACGCCGATCTGCCTGGATTTCTCCATCAGTTTCAGACGCGAACCATCCTTGATCCAGCGTTCCTGGAACGGCAGGAAAATGGCGTCAGGATTGGTGGGAATAACCTTGGCAGCCCCTTCGGCCTTGCTCAGGACAGGCATTACACCGCCATCCCCAGGGCTTCGCGGATCTTCTCTATTCCTTGCGTCGAAACGCCCTCGGCCTTGGCAACATTGGTTGCAATCTTGGCGGCTTCATCCCGGGCCTGTTTGCGCATTTCCAGCTGATGTTTTTGCGAGAGCATATCGACCCGGCCCAGATCGCCAATAGCCCGGGCTATCTTGCTGCTGGTCTCCGCCAACAGATGCGGATCATCGCCCGCCTCTTCAGCATCACGCAGCGCAATGGAAAGCCTGAGCAAACGGGTCTGCATGGTGCGGATCGTCGCCTCACGCACAACACCCTCGGTATCCTGATTATCGGCCAACGAGGTCTTGGCGATTTGATACAGCTGCCGTTGCTCGCTCATATCACGCTCAAACTGCTCCTGGAACTCAGAGCCGTAACGGAAAGCAGACGTTTTGCTGATTTTAACCGACAACCCTTCTTCAACCAGGCGCTCATTCAGCCATTCAGTCAGCCCCTCGTAATCGGCAAAACCACCGGCGACCAGGCGCGCGTTAAACTCATCCTGAATGCTCCTGGGCACCTGGGTTTTAATCGTTGACCGGCGGGACATCAGTAGCAAACCCCAACAAAAGCATATAAACAGAGGACTCTGTTAGAATAAACAGGCCAATACAAAACCCGATCACCAGCCATATTAACAGCGCTTTCATGTCCATTAGCGCAAGCCCTCCGGACGAGGCCGGCTAATGCCGGGGATGTCCCGCAAGCCTTCCACAACCTCCAGCCCGTCGCCGGTCAGGTTGGCAATATGCACACCGCCGGAAACATGATCAACAATGGCATCGGCAGACTTGTCCAGCCAGGCCAGCTCAATATGCAGATCATCCCGATTGATGGCATGTCCATACTCACGGAGCTTGGCCAGCAACACTTCCTGATTGGCCACATAGCCTTGTTGCTGGTGCAGCAACTGCAAAATTAACAAACGTAAAAGCTGGCGGTTATCGGCCATGGTTATTACCTGAGAGAATAAAAGAATGAATTTCCTTGAGATTGGAGATGACCATCCCCAGTTGTCCTTCCATCTTGTTCGAGCTGGCCAGTATTTGGTCAACACGCCGATGGACGGCAATCAAATCCTCATTGCCGACACTGTTTTCTATATCGGCTTCGATGCGCGATAAGCGTTCCCCGTGCTTTTCAATACGGTCGGTGACCGAGTCCCTGGAGTGCTTGATGTCTTTTTGCAACACTTCTTTCATGGACTTCAGCTCATCGTTTGCAGCTTTATTGCGATTGCTCACCGTAACAAAAAACGCCAGGCCAAAATTCATCGCAAACAGCAGAACAGTCCAAAAATTAAAATCAAAATTCACACTCATCGATACATCCTGTCATTGTGTTCGGCAACCTGCTTGCAGGCCACGCATAATCGGACGCCTTTAATCGCCTGGCGTCTCTGTTCAGGCATTTCCTCGCCGCATTCCTCGCAGTACAAAGCGGACAGGGCATTGTCAGGAACCGCCGTGCGCTGCTGGTGCTGCAGCAAAGATAAGTCCTGATAAAAAAGCTCGGAAAAATCCGCACTATCTTCATCAGTCATAGGTTTTTCAGGATTAATTAACGCTTCCAGTCCCTTCATTTTGCGCCTTTTACCGCCCCTTCAATAATCAGCGACAGCCCCTGGTTGATCTGCTTAAGCCCTTCAACCTGATCCTGGTTAAGCGTGTCGATCTCCAATGACCGTCCGCCCTTTCCATCCGTGCTAAACCGTGCGCCACTCAAGGCGCTGGTAGTGCCCAATTCATACCCGGACGCTATTGTGCTGCCGTCCGGCCTGGCTTCATAGGTAATAATGCTGCATGAGGCGACCAGTAATATCACCAGTGCAGGCAGCAGAAAGGCGACAAGCCCCTCGTTTTTCAATTGCGCAGGCCTCATGTCAACCTCCTGCGTTTAAATTTACGATCGATACCGATGTAACCCATGCCGTTTGTCACCAGCAAGGCCGCGCCTTCAGCGTCGAATAGTCCCATGGCAAAGCCCACTACACCAATAATGATAGCCGACCAACCGGCGGTTTTTGTAATCCAGCTTTTTGCCATTGTTATTCCCATCAAACAAAACGAATGACCATAGTTTAAAAAGACGTGGGAAAGAGGCCTATATGAACGCGTTCATAATCCCTGTGTAATGCTTACGCATTACTCTTTCGTCTGGGTAATTACGCCTGACGGAGCCTAGTATGATCAACAGCCGAAACATTCACGACCTGCATCCCCATGTTGCCCTGCTGTGCCAGGCGTTTGTCAATAAATGCGCCCAGCAGGGTATAGACATTATCATCACCAGCACTTATCGCGACAATGAATCACAGGCCGCGCTCTATGCTATTGGTCGTACCAAGCCCGGCAAGCGCGTCACCAATGCCGGGCCGGGGCAGTCCTTCCATAATTACCGGGTCGCGTTTGATTTCTGCCCGATTGTCAACGGCAATGCCTCCTGGAACAATACAAAAGATTTCATCGCCTGCGGGCAGATAGCAGAAAGCCTGGGGCTGGAATGGGCGGGCAGGTGGAAGACCTTCAAGGAACTGGCGCATTGCCAGTACACCGGCGGCTTGACGCTGAAACAGTTGCAGGCGGGTAGAACCCTATGAGCAATATCGTGTTACGCGTTGAATTTATGGCCGGAACAAAGTTGGAGGATGCCATTTTAGAGGCGAAAAAAAAGGCGGCGATTTTTGATGTGGCTTATGTCGCTTTTAGCTTCAATGGCACTCGATTCTCAATTGGCCGAAACGCGGATATTGATAGCGTTTTGGAGCGGTATAAACGGCAGCATAAACATGAACCGAAAAATAATAATTACATTATCGCGCCATAACGAAAATGTTTGATGAAAATACCAAGGAATATTTTGACGAACGCGCAGCCATTGCCGAGTTTGACGCCGGGATGCAGCAGCATGTCGCCGAACACTTCGCCTGGCAATTAACCCTGAAACGCTACCCTGATTTAACCAACAGCAGATTAACTTATGAAAATTATTATCAAAAACCTTAATGTCTTTGATCCCGCTTGCTGCGAAGAAATTAAGGCCTTATTACTACAGCAGGCACAACAACTGGATAAAATCATGACCACACAAACTGAACTGACTCAACAACTTCTTGACCTTAAAGCACAGCTGGTAAAAGTGGCTGATGAGGTTAAAGCCCAGGTAACGGCTTTGGAAGAAGCCTTGACTAACGCGGCCGCCGTAACGCCCGAAGTGGAAACGGCGCTGGCGGATCTGAAAGGCACCGTACAGGCGCTGGATGATCTGAATCCGGATACTGTTGTGGAGGAACCGCAACCGGAACCTTTCTAAGTATAGTCCGTAGTCCGTGGGTTGGGTTAGGCGCTAGCCGTAACCCAACACACCGAACAACAAATGTTGGGTTACGGCTAGCGCCTAACCCAACCTTCCTACACCTAGCCATTATTCTTGCGGCGGTCTACGCCGTTCCACGTTTTCGATTCCTTTTCATGCTTGGCCGCGGCGGCGGCTAGTAGGGCCATGCGTTTGACGGCGGCCTGATCTCCTTTATCTTCAATATGGCGGAAGTTGTCCAGCAGGGCGGCTTCTTCGCGGGTGAGTGCTGCGGTGGCGGCTGAATGGGATCGGTTGCCGGTCAAAATATAATTCACATCCGCACCGGCTGCGGCGATTGCTATTAAATATTGCGAGTCAGGAAACCTCTTTCCAGATTCATAATTTATTTGTGAAAGCCTCTTCACCCCGCCAATTTCGGCCAATTCATCCTGCGTTAACCCCAGTCTTTGACGCTCTTCTTGTAGTCGCTTTTCCAAAGTATTCACCCGCATACATAAATAAATCTTTACATGTATGCAATTGCATACAATAATTAACACCGAACAACACAAATTAACAATAACTAACAGGTTAAATCATGACTGCTAACAAAGCCAAGAGCAATGACATCAAGCATCGTCTGAGAAAAGACCATCAGATGACGCTGACTGACTTTGCTGACAAATACGGCTTCAAGTTTCGCGATGTATCCGATGTCGTACGAGGCATCCGCCTTGGTCAATACGGTATTGGCCGCGACATATCCGAGAAACTACAAGCCTTAACGGGTTTAAAAATTACCCAATAACACCATCAACCACTAGAGGAAAGAGAATGATATTAACTGTTACCAATTTTTCGTCCCGGTATAGCAAGGTCAGTATGCTAAGAACGAAAGCCGCAACTCAAGACCTAAAAACACCAGACGAAGTTAAGGCTGATTTTTTAGCCAGCGGCGTAATGAACAACACACTAACCCCCGATCAGGTTAAAGATAAATTTCAAAAACGCGGCATTACCTTTAGTGGCTGGGCAAAAGAAAACGGCTACCGGGTTAATGAGGTTTACCGCATTCTTAATGGCCAATCAAAAGCGAAATATGGCAAGTCCTATGAAATCGCTGTAAAGCTTGGTCTTAAATCCGCTGCTTAATCCTTCCGGAGAAACGCCATGACCACACCCAAACCTATCGTAACCATCGAGCAAGGCCACGTTTTCACCACCTCGTTAATGCTGGCAGAAAAGTTCGATAAATTGCATTACAACGTTTTGCGGGACATTAAAAACATCCTGCAAAATTGCCCCGATGAGAGCTTTCGACGCCTCAATTTTGAGGCGTCCTCATACCAAAATGAGCAGAATAAAACTCAACCCATGTACAACCTGACCCGCGATGGTTTCACCATGGTGGCCATGGGCTTTACCGGACAAAAAGCCTTCCTGTGGAAAATCGCCTTCATCAATGCCTTTAATCGCATGGAAGCCAAACTCAACGAGCTGCTGGTCACCGAACACCATTCAATGCTTGCCGACCTCTACGCCAAACATCCCAAGTGGCCTGGCGTTCGCACCGATACCCGGGCCGGTTATACGCAAGTCCAAATCGGCCAACGTAATGGCATGAACCGCCGCAACGTGCAACGCATGCAGCAACGTATCCGTACGGCAGGCCTCGATTGCCGACCACCGGCACGTTTAACCCTCATTGCTTAGGAGCCATTATGAAACATAACCAAGCGGGTTTAAGACGGCTTCGTTTTCACATGATAAAAACCGTTTGCACAATATACAAGCGTTATTTCTATCTTGAACCCATCACCCGGAGCTTTCGCAATGGCGACTCAAGATAATAAATCTGCAGGCAAGGTCCTGGCGGTGCTGGATGTGTTATTGCGCAACTTCGCGCACGGCTTCAGCCCGGGCGAACTGGCCAAGGAAACCGGCTTTAGCGCCAGCGACATCACCCGTTATGTGGGCACACTGGAAAGCGCCGGCTTTGCCGAAAGGATTACCGAGACCGGGCGCATCCGCCCCAGCCATCGCCTGGGACAAAGGGCCTTGCAGATTCTTAATTCCCTGAATGAGGCAGAAAGCCGCATCCAGACCTCAATAAACCGGATAACGAGAGTAGAAAAATGAATGTAACAAAGATTGCGTTTGACCCAAAACGCAGGGAAGTCAGTAGCCAGTATGGGAAAGCAATTGGCAAAATCCTGTTGGACAACAGGGAAATTGTGAAAGCAACGCTATTTAAAGCTTTGCAGGAAGGGGATGTTATTAGAACAGCAAAAATGTCGGGGTACACAGACTTTTTCAAGGACATGACGACCAGCGGGAAACTGAGAGCCGACATTCTGGAGCAGTTAATCAATCAATTCGAGAAGTTAATAGAAGATGGCTTTGGCTTTAACGCAGCCCTTTACCAGCTCATGGAAGAAGGCTGGGTGGAGAAAATAGGCAATTTTGACTTGCCGGGGAAAAACAATGGCTAGAACAGAAAATAAAAACGAAATAACGCAATTTGTCGTGACTGACGAGAACACGCCGAACATTTATACGATGGTCGATGCGGTTGATTTGCTGGATAAGCTGGAAGTTGAAGCCGCCGAGAATGTGCAGGCGCTGGCACTGGAGCTAGGTTATGAAGGATCGCTGTCAAAGCGGGAATTAATATTAGGCATCAAATCCTCAATGCGCAGTTCTATCGAGCATGTGCTTGAGGCGGGACGGCGGTTATTGATTCTGAAAGAGATGACGCCGCATGGCCAATTTACTAACGAACTGGGAAAAGAGGGTATTGATGAAAGAGTAGCGCGTAAATTTATGGCGGCAACCCTGAAATTTTCAAAACGGCCGTCAACGGCCGTTTTGAAATCAGTAGGGAACCCAACAAAAATGTTAGAGCTTTTGATTTTAGATGATGGCGAAGTCGAGGCGCTTGAAAAGGGCGATACCGTCCGCGGTGTAACAATGGATGACATAGAGCGCATGAGCGCATCCGAGCTAAGGAAAGCCCTTCGCGAATACAAAGAACGCATTGAGGACAAGGATAAAGTGCTTCAGGACAAAAATGCAACGATAGACAAACAGGCGGAAAAGCTGATCAGTCTTGAAGGTCGGCAACGTCTCAAGCCTGTCAGCGCCGAACAAGCCGTGCTAGATGCGCGCGCCAACCTGCAAACCTGTGCGGCCCATATCAAGGCGGCGGTCATGGCCTCGCTGCGCAAAGGCATCAAGGATTTAAGTGAATTGCCCGGCGACCACTCGGCCTTTGCCGGCGGTTGCCTGATCGAGATAGGCCGCGAGCTGGCTATTTTGCGCAGTGACTTCAGTCTGCCGGCCACCGTATCAGAAGACCTGACGCCTGAATGGATGAGAGAGGATGTAATGGCCAGCATCGAAAAGCAGTATGCCGCGTCGCCCAATGTAACCGATAGCCTGAGCGAAAAGGAATGATCTATGTCAGCTGTCATCATTCAACGCTTGTCCCTCGTCGCGATGGTCGCGCAGAGTGCCGGTCATGGCGAGCGGGGCAAGATTTATCGCGAGGCCTGCGCCGAGTTGGGAATCAGTATGCAAACCATGCATCGTAAATTAGGCAAGATCAGCGTACGCGACCAACGCAAACGTCGCGCCGACGCCGGTAGCACGCAATTGTCTCTGGACGAGGCGCACATCATCAGCGCCTATGTGCTGGAACATATCCGCAAGAACAACAAGAAGACCAAATCCATGCAGGCCGCCGTTAAAGAGCTGCGGGCCAATGGCGTGATTGTCGCAGGCACCGTTAACGAGGAAACCGGCGAAATAGTCCCGCTGTCCGACTCTGCCATCCAGCACGCCTTGCGGGGGTACGGCCTGCATCCGGAACAGGTCTTGGCTCCGGACCCTGTGATGACCTTGAAGAGCAAGCACCCTAATCATGTCTGGCAAATCGATGCCTCCTTGTGCGTGCTGTACAAGCTGCCGGATCAGCCCGGCTACGGCATTACCGAGGTGGAGACGACAGAGAAATACAAGAACAAGCTGAGCCACTTCGCCAAGATCGAACACCGCCTGGTCCAGCGCTATCTGATTACCGATCACGCCAGTTGTGCGGTATTTATCTATTTCGCCTTCGGCGGCGAGAGCACGGAAAGCCTGTGTATGTTGCTGATACAGGCCATCCGGCAGCGCGAACAATACCCGTTTTACGGCATCCCGATGATTATTTACCTGGACCGGGGCAGCGCCAACCGTTCGGCCACCTTCAAAAACCTGTGCAAAGCATTAGGCATCCGCCTGGAATTTGCCCAGGGCGCACGAGCCAAGGGCCAGGTAGAGAAGATGCACGACGTGGTGGAGCTGGGCCTGGAATCCGGCCTGAAAATGGCCGTGCATATCCGCAGCGTGGAGCAGCTCAATGAGCTGGGGCAAAAGTGGGCGCACTGGTTCAACGCGACCAGCATTCATAGCCGTCACCAGAAGACCCGTTATGCCGCCTGGCAGCGCATTAAGCCGGAGCAGTTGATCACGACCAAGCTCGATACCGAACAACTGCTGTTGCTGGCTCGCGAAGAGCCCAAGGAATGCAAGGTCACGCCGTACCTGACCGTCAACTTCAAGGGGGGCGAATACGACGTGTCCAAGGTGCCGGGGGTGATGGTGGGTGAAAAGATCATGATTACCCGTTGCGCGTTCGATGCCGACTTTGCCCAGGCGGTATTGCATGACGAAAACAACCGTGAAGTATTTCAGCAACTCCCCGTCAAGGCCCGTGATGCCGAGTGGGGCTGGTTCAGCGATGGCGCCGTGCTTGGCGAGGAACACAAGCGCCATGACGATACGCCGGCGCAAACCGCCCGCAAGCGTTTGGAACGCCTGGCGATGAATGCGGAGACCGACAGCGAGGCCGAAGCCAACCGGAAAGCCAAAGTCGCGCCGTTCGGGGGCCGCATCAATCCCTATAAGGAGTCCGACGAATACCGGCATCCGGCCTATTTGCCCACCCGAGAAACGGTGCGCAACCTGGACACGCCGCTGCGGGAGCTGGAGCGCATGAACACCGTACGAATGGCCAAATGGCTGCAAGGGCGGCTGAAAGCGGATTATCAGCCGCCCTTATTGGTGGACATAATAAAAAGGTTTCCGGACGGCGCGACCGAGCCGGAACTTGAACAGGTGTTGGCAGACCTGCGCGCGGGTAGAACCGTAAGCGGCAAAGCCAGACTGCAAGCAATTTAACAATTAACTAACCAAGAGGGTAAAAAAATGAGAGCAGATAAATATGGCACCTGGGCCGAGCAAGTCCGGCATAGTCAAGGCTGGAGACCGGGCAATAAGCACCCGCGCTGCGAGTTTTGCGCTTACCTGTTAGTGCTAAACAGGGAACCAAGCATTTTGGCACGATGCAGCAAAGGGGCTTTTGCCACGTCGATTGCTGCGTGCTGCGATCAGTTTCAGCCGGCACAAGTCGTTGAGGTAACCCCATGAAAACCATCCTGGTGATTGAGGACAACCCCAAAGCACCCAACGGCGTTGACATATCAACCATGCGCATACTGACTGAGCAGGAGCAGAAAAACGCTGCCGTGCAAAAACCAACCAAAGCCAGCGCAATGATGGCGGTGATTGAAAAAGCGATTAGTGATTTTAATTTGGAAATGAAGCGGGCTGCGGCTGCCGAGACAAAGCCAGACTCAAAAGAGGGCAAGTCATGCTGGCACTAAAACCCGTGATGCAGGCCGCCAATGTCAGCCAGGCGGAACTGGCCAGGATGATCGACATGAGCCCCGCGGCCATTGCCCAGCTGTTGAATCACGGGCAATGGCCGAAGAAGCCATCCATGAAGAAATTAAAAGGGCGTATTTGGGAAGCCCTTGCAGACAAAAACATCGCTGTTGACGCAGCGATGTTTGAACCCCTTTCCGGCAATGTTGAGATTGACGGAACTTTACCAGCCCTGACCGAGGAGGTCCAAGACATGTTACTACGAAAACAGAGTTTAACGCCACAGGCAAAAAAGCAGTTTGGCCTTTTCCGGGATCCCTTTGAAAACGACGTGCAGGAAGCCGACGACGTGTTCATAACCCCCGATATTCGCTATGTCCGCGAATATCTGTGGACGACCGCCAAGCTGGGCGGGTTTATGGCCGTCGTGGGCGAATCCGGCGCCGGCAAGTCCACGCTGCGCAAGGATTTGGAAGAGCGCATTTTTCGTGAAGATGCGCCGATTCTGGTCATGAGCCCCTACATTCTCGGCATGGAGGATAACGACAAGAAAGGCAAGACCCTGAAGGCCGCCAGTATTGCCGACTGCATGATTCACGCCCTGGCACCGCTGGAACGCCCTTATCAGTCGATGGAGGCGAAAGGCCGTCAGCTGCACAGGCTGTTGAAGGAAAGCCGCAAGGCGGGCTTTAGCCATGTCCTGGTGATCGAGGAAGCGCATGGCTTGAGCATACCAACCCTGAAGCATTTAAAGCGCTTCTTTGAGCTGGAGGACGGCTTTAAAAAGCTGGTCAGTATCGTGCTGATCGGACAGACCGAGCTGAAAACCAAATTGTCCGAGCGCTCGCCGGAAGTGCGCGAAGTCGTGCAGCGCTGCGAGGTGGTCGAATTGGCGCCGCTGGATAGCCAGCTGGAGGCCTATTTACGCTTCAAGTTTAACCGGATCGGCAAGCCGGTAGACGAAATATTTGATAAAGACGCGATGGACGGCATCCGTTCCCGGCTGATCCTTGCCAAAGCTAACAAACAGTCACGGGAAACCGTCAGCCTGATGTATCCCCTGATGATCAACAACCTGGTGACCGCTGCCTTAAACACAGCAGCAACATTGGGCTTTACCACCGTTTCAGCGGATTTAATCCGGGAGGCTTAATCATGCAATTAAAAAACTACAACGATCTATTACGTAGCTGTTTGCGTCGCGCAGATTTTGAGCTGCAACTGGAAAGCCAGGAGCAGGAAGAGCAACGCCAGCGCCTAGAAAGATGCTATATGAAGCAAAGCCGCAAGGAGTCACGCCTTTTAGCAGCACGAAGAAACGCAATGAAGGTGAAGGCATGAGCACACAACAAGCGCAGTTACAAACCGAGCACGGCTATATGCCCTTTGGCAAGGTCAGCGTGGTGATGAACAAGCTTATCGCGAGGGGCTTTACCATTATTTCCATACGCCTGGGCGCCATACCAGGGATTACTGTAAAACCCTGCGAGGCTACTCGGGAGCTTGATTCGCGCTATCGCGGTTACAGCTTTAACGGCATGCAGTATTTTGCCGACTATAGCGCGCTGGTGGATGGCGTAGAAGTGGAGTGGTACAAACCGAGAGCGAAAATTAAACCCTGGGGGGAGCAATGAACACGCTGAAACGGGTCGCGGCCCCGCTGATTTTTGCCGCCATGCTAGCCGGAACCGCATTGTTGATGGCGGCCGGTAAATTTCTGAAATCCATAGTAAGACTGGAGGAATAATATGAATATGTTAGCTGTAGCATTTATTGCGGGCACTTTTTTTGGTGCCTTTGTGGGGATCATGGTTATGTGCCTGGTCGCAATCAATCGCTTCGAAGACGAGGACTAACCATGACTGAAAATTTGAATAAAACGAACCCGGGAGAAATCCCTTTTGGTTACCGGCCAGACAGTTTCGGGCGCTTGACGCCGAGCTCGATGATCAAGCCCCTGGACTTGTTGCGAGATGACACGGTACTTCGCATTATCGCCAACGGCAGGCAGGCGCAAAGCGCCTTGCGGGCCTTCAAGCAGTCGGCCCAATCGGATATTGCCGCATTCCTGGCCATCTCTGCCGGGCAGTACGGGGTAAAAATGGGCGGGCGCAAGGGGAACTTGCAACTCACCAGTTTTGACGGCAAGTACAAGGTGCTGCTTGCCGTCTCTGAAAATCTGGTATTTGATGAGCGCTTGCATATTGCCAAACAGTTGGTTGACGACTGCATCCATGAATGGGTCAAGGGCAGCAACGACCACATCAGGGCACTGGTTGAACATGCCTTCCAGACCGACAAGCAGGGCAATATCAATACTGCGCGCATATTTAGCCTGATGCGGCTGAAAATCGATGATGCCGACTGGCAAGCGGCGATGGAGGCGTTGAGGGATTCCATTCAGATCACCTCAACATCCGAGTATATCCGCCTCTATGAGCGGGTTGACGGCACGGATAAATACCGCCAGATAGTGCTGGATATGGGGGGTGTCTGATGGCAACGGTTACCATCAAGAGTCTCGCCGACATGTTGAAGTGTTCAATCTGTAATGCGCGAAAGCTAGTGAGGAGCGATAACTTCCCTCGGCCAAAGCATATCAAGGCGCACACAAGGGAAGTCCATTGGGATGAGGGCGAGGTGAAGACATGGGTGGAATCATATACCAGAACGCGCACATCTCAACAAAATAAGGGCGCCTTCAGTGGGCTGGACAATAACCTGGCACGGTCTTTTTTAATGGGCCAGCATGACCACGTCGGGCGGCAATTACGGAACCAGAAAAGGCTTATCTTGGCCAGGAGGAACGACCCCAAAACCAAAATAATTCGGATGGGTGAGGCCAATGTACAAAGTTCCCGCGATGCCAATCCCTGGGCAGGGCTTTTTTAATGTCGTGCAGTTTCGACTGCCCGTATTGCGGGGAATCGATCGACATTATTCAGGGCATGGAGCTGGC
>Ga0208508_1000190_pt1 | contig 16866 bp, 21 predicted proteins | sample LakWasMeta1_LOW4_2_FD_183853 | JGI IMG/M metagenome (GOLD analysis project Ga0208508, IMG submission 183853) | Freshwater sediment methanotrophic microbial communities from Lake Washington under simulated oxygen tension - Sediment Metagenome... | ecosystem: Environmental > Aquatic > Freshwater >...
CGGCGACGGCAGCAGGCTCAGGGCGGCGACGAGGAGCGCGGCGGCGAGCAGCAGGTAGACGACGCGGTCAAGGGTCACGCGCGGCCTGCTACGGCGTGAAGCCGCTCGGCAGCCACACCCACAGCCGCCACACGCCCCACACCGCGAGGGAGGCGGCGACGCCAGCGCCGAAGCCGACGGCGCACCAGGCGAGCGGCGTCACGAGAGGCCCGCCGCGCGGTGCGTCGCGTCGCCCCACCATCCGTCGACGGCGAGCCGCGCCCCGCCGCGGTTGAGCGCCTCCTGCGCCGCCCGCACCGCGTCGCGCGCCTCGACGCCCGGGCGCGCGTAGCCCTCGCGCTCCAACCAGGTCGCGGCAGCGATCGCCCGCAGCGCCACGGCATCGGGCCACGGGTCGCACCAGAGGATCACCGGCGCGTTGGCGGTGACGCCGCGCCCCACGATCGCGTCGACCTGCTCGTGCAAGAGCCAGCCGTAGGCCTGGAGCGTCACCCGCAGCGGCCGCTCGAGCCCCGCCGCGCGCAGGGCCGGGGCGATGGCGCTCCACTCGCGGTCCATCCGCGCGAAGGTCGGCCGGTAGAGCGCCCCCAGCGCCCGGTAGATGTACGCCTGACGGAACCGTCCCCAGGTGCAGACCGGGGCGAACTCGTCGACGGGGAAGCCGCGGAACACGCCGCCCGCATCGGGTGCCTTCGACGGCCGGCGCAGGTCGCCGTGGGCCTCGATGGCGAACCAGGGCTGGTCGCCAACGACGGCGCCGGGGGCTCGCTTCTGGATGGCCTCGATGAGCGCCCGCGCCCCGGCCTCGTCCATGTCGTCGGCCGCGCCGAGGTCGGAGTCCCACTGGCCCTCGGCGTCGAGCAGGCCTGCCGCGCACGTCGGGCGGCGCAGCACGTCGCCCACGAGCTGGCCCTTGCGCGCGGCGGTGAGGTCCCTCGAGTCGAGCCCCCAGGACGCGAGCGCGGCGAGGCCTCGGTCGTGCGCGATCGTCGCGAGGCCGTCCCAGGCGCCCGCGAGGTCTTCGCAGAACCCGTGGAAGACGACGCCGGGGAGCTTCATCGCGGCGATCTGGTCGACGTAGCTCTTGAGCACGTCGCGCGCGGTGAGCCTGCCCTTCGCGCGGATCGCGCCGCGGTAGAGCTGTAGGTAGATCCCGCGCGGGGGCTCCGGGCGGGGCGGAGCGCTCTTGCGGAGCTCGTGCTGGAGAGCCTGCTCGGCCACGTCGAGGGCGCCCATCAGACCGCGATCCCCTCGGCCGCGAGCTCGGCCACCACCTCGGCGCGGATGCCTCCGAGGTCGCCGGTGGCGCGGAGCGTCTCGCGGACGCTGTCGATGATGCTCTCCGCGAGCACCCGGGCGGGCTCGTCGAGCGCGTAGCCCTGGAGGCTGCGCTTGGCGTCGGCGGCCACCTGGTCGACGTCGGCGCCGAGCACGACCGCCACGGCCATCCCGGCGCCGAAGCACGGGGCCTCGCCGCCCGCCCTCACCTCGGCGGCGATCAGGTACGCGAAGCACCAGCCGAGGCGGCCCTTGGCGATGGAGCCGACGTGCCCGAGCTCGTGCCAGATGGTGCGCAGCAGCAGCACCCCGTCGGCGAGGGCCGCGGGCGACAGGTAGATGGTCGTGCGCCCCATCGGCGCGAGCAGCGCGAGGAGCGCGGGGCCGACGACGGGGATGAGCGCGAGGAGCGCGAGCGCCGGGCCGGGGGCGCCCGGGAGCGTCACGGTGGTGCCCTCGCGCACGGCCTTGGCGTCGACCTCGCCGACGGCGTCGCGGGCGAGGATCACCAGCTCGATGACGGCCTTGCGGCGCAGGTCGGTGGGGAGGATGAGCGCGACGCCCGCGCGGTCGCAGAGGCGGCGGGCGATGCGGAGGGCGACGGCGGGGGGGATGGTCTTCATCGTGAATCCTTGTGCGTGTCGGCGTAGCGGATGAGCAGCGCGGCGAGATCGCGCGCCTGCGAGGGGGTGACGCGGACCGCAGCGGCGAGGTGCTGCCCGGTCGCGCGGTCGAGGGCGACGCGGTTGCCCTCCTCGTCGCGGAGGTGCAGCCAGAGCGCTTCCAGCGGGCCGCTCGCGCTCGACAGGCGGATGCTCCCGCCGAAGAGGGGCGCGGACACGTCGACGTGCGGGGCGGCCATCGCGTCTTCCCGCTCCTCGCGATCGACCTGCGCCATGATCAGCCGTTGACCCTCGGGGCTCACAGCCCACCGTCCCGCGCATGCACGCGCCGGTATTCGGCGAGGTCGAGCGGCGTCGGCTCGTCCTCGGCGAGCATCGGGTCGAAGCTCTCGCCGCCACCTCCCAGCGCTGGCGCCATCATCGCGGGCCCGAAGCCCACGGGCGAGCAGTCGACCGCATCACCCGGGCGGGCGCAGATGTGCTGCATCCCCAGGGCGTGGCCAACCTCATGGCCCACGGCCTGGCGGAAGGCGGTGTCGCCCGGGGTGCACGTCGGATCGATCTCGACCACGCGGGAGCCGACGATCCACCGGCCCGCGCCGAGGGAGCAGCCCTCGGAGTCGAAGGGCTGGACGATGACGCGGGCGGTGGAGCGGCCACCCTCGCCCGCCTCGACGAAGCGGGGACCGAGGGCGCCCAGCAGCTGCAGCTCGTCGCGGATGCGGGCCTCGTCGGCGTCGAGCCACTCAGGCGCGATGAAGACGGACACGGTGCCGTAGCGCGCGGGGTCCGCCTGCGAGGGTGGGTCGCAGCCGATAGTGAGAGCGAGGCAGAGCAGCGCGAGGAGGGCGCGCATCAGTCGCCCACGCTCGCGTCGAGGGCCGCCGTGCAGCGCGCGATGCCACTGTCCCCGTCGACCGCGCACCCCTCGCCGGGCGCGCAGGTGCGCTGCGTCCCGTCAGGGCGACGGGAGAGCGTGGGCCATTGCCTCCCTTCATCCGAACAGACCACCGGGAGCATCCCGGCGTCCGTCGAGAGACACGCCTGCGTCCGGGGGGTGCAGGCGCCGCGGGCCGGGACGCCGTCGGTGCGGTCGAGGACGAAGCGGCGCGCCGGGATGCAGCTCGCGGCGAGCGCGACCAGCGATAGGAGCGCCACCACGAGGAGCGCGCGGAGGGAGATGCTGCCGCGCTGCGAGGGGTCGCGCGGGAGGGTCTCGCTCGCGATCTGCGCTGCGACCTCGGGCACGATCGTCTGGCGGGCGGACGGGTCGAAGCTGGGCGAGGTCACCGCGTGCGACTCGCCGACGCGGCGCTGGTAGGCCGCGAGGGCGTCGCGGAGCGCGGCGTTCTCGGTGGAGAGCGTGTCGATGGTCGCGGCCGAGCTCGACGGGGGCGAGCCGTCCGCGGGCAGCGTCGGCAGGAAGAGGCCGCGCCCGGTGTCGAGCTTCACCGCGCGGTTGATGGTGCCCCAGACGATGTTGAAGGCCTCCACCCCGACGTCGAGCGCCTTGGTGAAGAGGTTGCGGGGCATCGCCTGCCCCTGCGTGCGCTGGTACGCGAGCTTGATGGCGCCCCAGAGGAAGGCGACGCACGCGAGCACGAAGCCGACGTCGGCGACGATCGCGAGACCGCGGGGACCGAGGATGGACTGGACGATCATGGGTGAAGCTCCGGATGTTGCGAAAGGCGGCAGACCCTCGCAGGGGTCAGCGGTGCGAGGGCACGGGGGTGCGGTCGTCTTCGGCGCGCTGAAGGCGACGCAGGATCTCGTCGAGCTGCACGCGGATCGCGCGCACGTCGCTGCGGGTCTCGGCGCTCTGGTCGCGCTGGGCCCGGTCGTCGCTCTCGCGGCGCTGCGCAGCGGCCTCCAGGGCGTTCGAGCGCCCCTCGACGACGGAGACGCGCTGCTCGGTGGTGAGGCTCTTCGAGTAGACGCTGACCGCCCCGCCGACGATGCCCGCGGCCGAGAAGGTCACGAGGATCATCGCGTTGCGGAGCGAGGTGCTGATGGACGTGCGCTCGACGAGCGCTGTGCGCTCACACGCCTCCAGCGCGATCACGCGATCGTCGAGCGTCTGCGCCCGGTGCTGGCCGGTGTCGGGGGTGTCGCTCATCCCCACGCCTCGCAGCTCAGCCCGCTGAAATCCTGGGTGCCCGCCGTGATCGCGTCATCCGTCGCGCCAACGAGGCCGAAGGCCGCGGGGATGAACCCGAGCGTCCCGGTGTGCAGCACGCGCGAGAGCCCCGTGGAGCCGATCGCGACGTAGGAGAAAGCCCCCTCAGGCGTCCAGCGCAGCTCCATGCTGTCGGTGCCGTCGAGGGCGAATCCATCCGCGCCGCGGCTGAGGATGCCGTCGAGGCCTCCACCGTCATTCCCGGTCCAGGGGCCGGTGTAGAGCAGTCGCTCGATGCCGCTCCACCAGAGCACGCGCCACACCGTCGAGGTCGCGTTGCGTATGTAGAGCCCTCCCATCGTCCGGACGCCTGCGGAGCTGGTCTGCGCCCGGGGCGTGACGCGCACCCGGTAGCGCGCGCCGGGGTTGAAGGTGAGCGCCCGCTCGATCTGCGGCCCGTCGAGGTCGTGGGTGAGCGGTCCCGCGGCGTAGGTGAGCCGCGCGATATCGCCCGCCTCGTAGCTCCAGGTCATCCCGGCGATGGTCCCGTCGGCGGTCCACCCCTGCCCCGTCGCGAGGGCCGGGGCGAAGCGGGTGACGCCCGCCGCACCGATGGCCGCCGCCGCAGTCGCCGCATTCGCCGCCGCGAGCATGGCGCTGACGTCCGCGCTGGTGACGGAGAGGTCGCCAGCGCCGTCCGCGATGATCGTCGTGCCCGCGGGGGAGCCGGTGAGGATGGTGACCAGCCCGCCGCCCACGACGGCGCTGCGGGCGGTGGCGGTGTAGTCGTCGCCAGCGCCGTCGCTGACAGGGAGCTGGCCTGCGCCCGATGCGGTGGGGAGGGAGGATGCTGCGGGCGCTCCGAACCGCGTCTGTACCCCGCTCACGCCAGCACCTTGCGCACGACGTAGAGCGCCGCGGTCCCGGCGAGGATGCGCGCGTGGAGCGTCGCGCCCGCGGCCACCACCAGCGTGACGACGCCGCCAGGCGGCACCGGGACGCACGCGACCTCCGCGGCGCCGCTCGCGGGCGGCATCGAGGTGGTGGCAGCGAAGGCGGCCACCGCGAAGCCGGTGCCCGAGTGCATGAGCTCGTACACGCCCGCGGCGAGGCCGGTGAGGCTCGCGTCCGCCGTGGTCAGGTCGAGGGTGCGGGTGGTGGTGCTGGCGTCGCAGGGCTGCGAGGCCGCGCGAGCGACGTCGGTCGGATTGGACATGGCGAGGGGCTCCTGTGCGACCCGGAGGGCGTCGCGGTGGGCGGTGGGGCGTGAGGGGCGATCAGGCTTCGGGGTAGTCGAAGACGGGGCGGGCGATGACGTGCAGCGTCGATGCGCCGTTGCTCACCAGCGCCTTCCACTCGATCGTGTCTTCGGCCCCTGCGAGCAGGTACGCGGTGGTGAACGCGCTCTCGGCCCACGCGCCCGACACGTCCGTCAGGGTGACGTCGTAGTTCCCGGCGCCGGTCGTGAGCCGCACCGTGGCGGTGTCGAGCGCGACCGCGCCCGCGAGCTTGTAGCGGATCAGGTACTTCACCCGGGTGTCGACGCCGGGGCGCATCGCGCGAGGGCGCACCCGGTGCTTCGCCGGGACGCCAGCGCTCTCCTCGTCGCTGCCACCGAAGGACACGAAGCTGGTCGAGGTGCAGAGCCACGCGTCGGCCTCGGGGCGCACCGTCGAGTGGTAGGTGCGGAGCCCGAGCATCAACCCCGTGCGCACCGTCGCCCAGAGGCGCTGGAGGCCCGCAGGCGTGCCGTCCGCGACGATCCCGCGCGGGAGGTAGCTCCCCGGGAGCTGGCCGAACGACTCGGCGCTGTCGACCACGAAGCGCGGTACCTCGTCGACGGTGATGAGCTCCACCTCGCCGGGGCTGGTCACCACCGCCGACCACTGGAACCGCCACACGGCCGCCGAGAGCGAGAGCCCGGCGGCCACGAGCGCGTCGATGTCGAGGAGCCACGTCACCCGCTGGCCCGCGCCGAGCCGCGAGGGGGTGCTCGTGGAGTAGAAGCTGATGTGGGGGACGTCTCCCTGGAGACCCGCGGGGATCTCCGGGTCGGTGTAGACCACCGTGAAGGAGCCGTCGTCGACCTGGAGCTTGAGCGTGACGCCGTTGGCGGTGGTGACGGCGCTCGACGTGAAGAGGGCCTCCACGCGCAGCCAGCGCGGGACCTCGGTGGGGATCCAGTGCGTGGAGTAGACGCCCGTCGCGGCAAGGCGCCCGACGGTCATGCGCTGGCCCGGGTGGCCGCTCGCCGCGTCGTTGGCGAGGTCGGCGAGCCCGGAGGGGTGCGAGCTCGCCGCGGTGACCCCCACGGCGAAGGTGCGGGCCTCCAGGCGGGGCGTGCCGAGGGTGCGGGGCCGTGTCGTCACGAGGGCTCCTCGAGGTAGACGGTGAGCGCGCCGAGGGTGGCCTTGGCGCCGGAGCTGTTGGAGGTGCACCAGGCGCCGATGTAGATCGACACCTCCGTCATGCGCCCGGTCTCATCGACCGCAGGCGGCGAGCCGGTGGCCGGCGGCGCGATCGCCCGCAGCCCGAGCGCCTCGGCGGTGAGCTCCACGGTGGCGGTCATGTCGCCCACGGTGGTGAGGGCGCGCCGCGCCACGGCCCGCGTGGCCGTCCGCGGGTCGGGGTCGCCGAAGGCAGGCATCACGAGGAGGATGATCCCGAGCGTGTACGAGACCGACGACACGGCCCCGCGCGCGGCGAGCACCACCCGCGGCGGGCGCTGTTGCTCTCCGTAGAGCCGCACCCGGTGGATGCCTGCCCAGTGCGCGAGCACGCCCGCCGAAGGCAGCCCTGACCAGAGGAAGGTGCGCTCGTCGTCGGTGACCTCGCAGTCCGCCCACACCTCGCCGGGCCCTCGCTCCCAGAGCGGGCGGAGTTCGTTCTCCCGGCAGGCCAGGGTGGCGTTGCTCGCGAGGATCTGGAACAGCGCCGCGTCCCCGGGCTGGTCGGCGCGCGCACGATCGTCGGCGCCGCTCGCGGTGGGGAGGCGGATCCAGGTGCCTGCTGTGGTGATGGTGCTCATGCCCAGCGCTTCGGTGCGTCGCCCGCGCCGAGGTCCTCGGCGGTGGCATCGGCGATGTAGAGGTACTTCCGCTGCGCCTCGGTGACCGCCGCGTCCGTCCAGGGGGCGAAGCGCAGGAGGCAGCCGTAGCGGCTCGATGCGGCCGCGACCATCGGCGCGGAGGGGCTGCCGTCGAGGGTGACCTTCGAGCTCGTGGGGAGGGCGACGACGGTGAAGTGCTCATCCGCCATCGGCGTCTCGTTGTTGAGCTCGGAGAGGGTGACCTTCATGCCCACCGCGAAGCCATGGAGAGGGCTGGAGGTGAGGGGCAGGCCGTCCGCGTCGGTGTCTGGCGCGAAGCAGTTGCCGCCCCACGGCGAGGTCTTGTCGATCGTGACGTCCGCGCCCGAGATGCTCTCGACCAGCGCCGACGGGGCGTAGCCCGCGAGCGAGCTGTCGTCGGAGAGCAGGAGCGCGATCTGCACCCGGGCCTGTCCGCCGAGGAAGCTCTTGCGGGTCTCCATCACCTGGCAGGTCGCCGCGACGAGGCCGCGGTTACCCGACCAGTCGGGGATCTCCCGGTGGGTGAGCGTCACGAGGTCGCCCGCGTCGAGGCTCCAGAAGGAGGGGTTGACGAAGAGACGGATGATCCGCTGAGGCTGCGAGAGCACCCCCAGGAGTTGCTGCGCCGAGCGCTGCAGGTCGTTGGAGAAGTTCGCGTCGTCCACGAGCCCGGTGGCCGACTCCAGCGCCTTGCACTCGATGGTCTTGCCCTCGCCGAACTCCTCCGCGCTGGTGGTGTCCCGCCAGGTGATCGAGCCGCCGTTGGGGAGCGTGAAGCGCATCGCCGTCGCGGGCGGCTCCAGGCCGTCGACCACCTCGATGGGCGCGCCCCGGATCAGGTCCGTCTCAGTGATCGCGCGCCGGGTGCCCTCGGTCGTCGCGAACTGCGCCGGTCGGTACGCGCCGATGCGCCCCTTGCGCAGGCAGAGCGCCGCGCCGCGCAGGCGGCACTCATGCACCAGCGGCGTGAGCAGCGAGTCCTCGTCGCCGGTGAAGCGGTACGAGCGGCCCTCGGGTAGGTGCCCGAGGGAGATGCTTGCGAACACCCGGGCGATCTGGTCCCAGTCGATCGCGCTGTCCCCGGTGTCCGCGCCCTGCAGGTCGTCGAGCGCCGCCGAGAGCGCCCGCAGCGCCCCGAGAGCCGTCTCGCCCGTGGCCAGGATGCCGAGCGTGGCCTCGGTGGGCTTGGTGATGCGGGAGGCGGCTTCGCGCTGCCCGGGGCCCTCGATGCTCCCCGCGCGCAGTCGCAGGTCGGCGACGAGGCCGAGCGCGTAGCGCGTCGCGTCGCGGCTGTAGATGCGCGCGAAGAGGCCCTTGGTGTTGTCCGTGTCAGCGACGAGCGCGGCGTAGGCGCGGCCCGGCGCGGGGGTGCTCACGGTCCAGGTGATCGTGGACGGCAGCAGGTCCCAGTCACCCCGGCGGCGGACGCTGAAGTCGCCGTTGAGGTGCATGGAGCACTCGGGGACCAGGGCGGTGTTCTCGCCGAGGTTGGGCGTGGTGCCCGCGCGCGGGTTCGTTGGGTCCCAGCACGCGGTGATGGCCCAGGTGACGTCCGAGCCGGGGCCCGTCGCGGTGATGCGGGCGCGGCCCCCGGCGATGCCGACGTTGATCTGTGTACCGAGGGCGGCGCCCTTGGCGTTGGCGGTGCGGAGGAATGCCCCGGCGTCGGCGCTCCACCCGGGCAGCGCCGCGTCGCCGTCCGCCGGTCCCAGAGAGAGCGTGTTGACGAAGTTGACCGTCAGCGCGTCGGGGTCGTGCTGCCAGCCGAAGGCTCGCACGCTGACCTTGCCGAACTTCCGCCCCAGCGCCTGGGAGGCGTGGTCAACCGGGATCTGGCGACGCATCAGGTTGCCGGTGAGCTGGATGTCCGCGCCGATGAGGCCGGTGAACACGAGCGTCGGGTCGTAGAGCGTCGTGCCCACGAGCTTGCACAGGAACACCGACGCACGGCGCCCTTGCCAGAAGCGGGGGTAATCGCCCACCACAGCGAGCGCGCGACGGGTGCCGGAGCCCACGACGTGGGCGCGCCCTCGCGAGCCGAAGAGCCCGCGGGACACCACCGTCGCGACGTTGCCGACGAGGCCGCTGTAGGAGATGGCCTCGCGGCCGATGTGCAGGTAGCCGCTCGATGGGACGCCCACCACGGAGTCGAGGGTGACGTCGCCGGTCGCGGCCGCGTCCGCGCCGAGGAGGCGCACTGTCTTCGAGGCGGGCGCGCTCAGGATCGCCGTCGAAGCGCCGTCCGCGTCGAAGAGGTCGAAGCGCAGCGGCGCGACCTTCACGTCCCCGTCGACGGGCCGGGTCTCCTCGTGGATCGACCACACCGTCTTGGCCGTGAGCCACTCCTTCACCGGGTCGAAGGTGCTCGCGTCGGGCCGGGTGATGGTGAGCGAGCCGGTGCCCGGGTGCCACGCGCTGTCCACGGTGCCCGCCGTCACAGCCGTCGCGGTGGGGTGGACGCCCGCAGGAGTGAGCACCACCGGGACGCCCTCGACGAGGACGCAGACGGTCCCGTCGAAGCCCGCCACGAAGGCGGTGCTCCAGTCGATTGCAGCAGTGGTCATGGGTGGCTATCCGGCGAGGGGTGCCGCTGCCACGAGGGGAGCGGCGGTCAGTCGGTGCGGGTGCAGTTGCAAGCCCCGCCGATGCACGTCGAGGAGTACGTCGCCCCGTTGAAGGGCCTGCATTCGGTCGTGGGGCAGTCGTGGCCGCAGGCGCCGCAGTTGTGGATGTCCCCGAGCGGCGCGCAGAAGATGGCGCCCGCGTCTCCGATGGGGCAGGGCTGGTTTCTGACCGCCCCGTTCACCAGGGCGCAGGTGGGGCGACACCCCGGCTCCGCCCTCCACACCTGCCCATCGGGCGGGTCACCACACGCGGCCGCCGCGGCATCGCCGGTCGTCAGGCTGGGGTCACTGCATCCGAGGGCAACGGCGACGAGGGCGAGGAGGATCCGCATGGGGGCGGAGGATACATCACGCCCGCGTCCCCGTCGGCGAGCTCGACGGGTGCGACACCGCCAGCGTCATCTCGGCCCACACCGTCACGCGCCGGTCGAAGCGGCGGACCTCCGGCGAGAGCCGCGTCGGGGGGGCGACGTACCCGCGCCAGTAGTAGTCGGTCGTCGAGGTGAGCAGGGTCTGCCACGTCCCGAGCGCCAGGCCGCAGACGGCGTTCCCGGCGACCGCGAACACGTCGAGCAGGCTCCACTCCCTCGCCGCGGCCGTCGACCCTAGCGACCCGGCGTAGGCCAGCGCCGCGTACATCGCGGTCCCCTCGCAGCCCTGCGTGGCCTTCTGCGTCGGGTCCCACGGGATGAACCTCGCGGCCGCGGTCTGCAGGTACGAGGTGGCGGGCGCGCCGAAGCTGTAGACGCGCCCGCCGTCCTCGACGTCCACGCCCCCCGGCTGCTGGGGCTGCGGGGCGTAGTCGGTGAGCGACGCGAAGAGGGCGAGGTACCAGACGGGCCGGGTGCCGGTGACCGAGAAGTTCACGCTGACCGTGGGCGTCGCAGAGGCGAACCCCAGCCGCAGCCAGGTGGCGCTGGCCAGGGTCACGGTCGTCAGCTCGGAGCTGCCCGCGAGGGTGATGCTCACGATGCCCGCCGAGGTGAGCGAGACGGTGCAGGTCTCCGCACGGACGGCGGTGGCCAGCGCCGCGTTGATGGCAGCCTGGAGCGCCCGGAGGAAGTCGCTCCCGCTCGGCGCGAGGCACATCCGGTAGGTGCCCGTGGCCACCGAGGCGGTGACCGGCGAGGCGCCCGCGGAGAAGGTGAGCGTGATGTCCGGCGCGGCGCTCGTGTGCGGGAAGCCGACGGCGAGCGCGGAGGTGGCGCGGATCGTCACGAGTCCCTCTGTCGCCGCGCGGCCGCCGTGGTGTACCGCCCCATGTGCTCGCCTGCCTCTGCGGGGGTGCCTTCGCGCCCGCCAAAGGTCGGCGCGTAGTAGTTGTTGACGACGGCGGGGCCCGACTCGCTCGAGATCGGCGCCGACGGAGCGCGCGAGATGCCGCCCGCGCCCCCTGCGCCGCCGCCCGTCGAGGGAGGCGAGGGAGCCACGGCGGCGCCGGCTGCGCTGATCGCGGCGCCGGTGGCGAAGAAGCCTGCCGAGGCCGCAAGGGCGCCACCGGCCTGGACGAAGTTGCCCATCACCGCGAAGCCCGCAGCGTCGGCGAGCATCTCCGCGCCCTTGGCGTACATCCGCTTCGCGATGACCTCGAGCGAGTCCGCCAGGATGCCCTCGCCGAGCTGCTTCAGGGTGATGCGACCCTGGGCGTAGAGCTCGATGTTCTTGGCGACCGCGTTGCCCACGCCCTCGAAGGCCGCATGGGTCATCTCGGCCGCGATCTGCGCGGCGCTCTGCTGCTCGCCGTAGAGCTCGCGCAGGCGGCCGGTGTAGCTCTCGTGGGCCTCGCGCTGGGCGTTGAGGCGCGTCCGCTCCTTGTCGGCGAGCTGATCGGCCATGCTCGCCTGCGCCGCGGCCACGTCGATGGCCTGCATTGCGAGCTCGTGCTCTCGGGCTGCGGTCGCCTCGGCCGCGGCTCCGCGCGCGTTCCCCGCGGCGGTCAGGCGCGCCTCGGACTCCGCAACGCGGCGCTCGATGGCGTCCTGCTCCATCGCGTCGACCAGGCCCCGGGCGCCCGTCTGCGAGGCGTTGCGGGCCTGCTGCCGCTCGGCCGCCGTCGGGCCACCCGCCCGCGCCGCCGCCTGCTCGGCCTGCTTGGCTTTGAGCGTGCGCGACTCGTCGGCGACCTGCGCGGCCCGCGTGGCCGCTTCCGTCGCGTTGATGATCGCGAGCGCCGAGGCCTGCTCGACGCGCGTCGCCTCGGCCGTCGCTTCGGTGGCGCGGGTGCGGGCGGCGGCGAGGGTGACGAGCGCCGCCTGCTCGGCGCGGATCTGCTCGGTGGCACTGCGAACCCCACCCTCGTTGCGACGGGTCGCGTCGTAGGCCGCCTGCGCCTGCTGAAGCGCGGAGGAGGCAGCGACCGAGCGCGACGACGCCACGCGCTGCAGCACGTTCTGGTGCTCGACCTCGGCGATGGTCGACCGCTCGATCGCCACGCCGAGGATCAGCATCTGCTCGGTCATGTTGCCCGAGGAGATGGCGTGCTGGACCTGAGCCTGGGTGAACCGGTCGACGGTGGTCCCGGCGATGCGGCTCGCCTCGCTCACCTCGTGGTAGGCCGCGACGGTGGTGCGCGCCTGGTCGAGGGTGAAGCCCTCGCCCACAACGGCCACCTGCGAGGCGGTGATGGCCGCGATCTCCTTGGCGATGGCGAGGCGCGCAGCCTCCGCGGTCGTCGCAGCCCGGGCGGCCTCGGCAACGGAGGCGTAGGCCCCGCCGAGGGCCATCGTCGCAGCCTTGACGCTCTCGGTGGTGACGCGGTGGCGCTCGAGCTCGGCCTCGTGCTCGCGGTAGGCCTGCGTGAGGAGCGCGGCGATGCCGATCGTGGCGGTGATCGCCATGCCGACGTCTCCGAACGCGGCGAGCGACTTCACGCCCACCTCGGCCAGCTTCCCGGTGGCCCCGCCGAGCCCCGCCGCGAACTCCCCGGCCTTCTGGCTGAGCTCCTCGAAGCCCTGGTTCCCCGCGTCGCGCAGGTTCCGCAGCGTCTCGTTGGTGGTCTTCGCGGCCTGCTGCGCCTTGATGGCAGCGGTCTCCGACGACGCACCGGCCGCCGCGAGGCGAGCGTCGAGCGTGCCGAGCCCCGCCAGCAGCGCCGGGTTGACGGTGCCGCCGACGTGGACGATGACCTCGCCGGGGTTACTCACCAGGGACCTCGCTCGACGGGACGGTGAACGCGCGCACGCGCCCGGCCCGCACGCCCGCGTCGAGCACGCGGTGGCAGATCTCGGCGAGGATGGTGTTGGTGGCGTCGTCCATGGCGGCAACGGCCGGATCGCTCGGGTGGAGCGACTCGACCTCGTACTCGATCATCAGGATGGCGGTCGCTCGCATGGTCATCGCCCTCCTCTCGCGGCCTCGTCGGCCAGCCTCTTCCGTTCCCGCTCCCGCTCGCGGTGCAGCTCGTCGCTCCGGTCGCGGGCGTTCCGAGCGCGCCGCACGATCGCCATGCAGGTGACGTCCACCGCCTTCACGCCGCCCGGGAAGGCACTCCGCTCGCTCACCCCGTCTTCCAGCGCCCCGAGGCCGTTCAGCACCCGGTGCACGAGCGGTGGGGCGTCGCGGTAGCAGGCCGAGAGCGGGCACCCGGTAGGGACATCCGCGAGGCCGAGCACCTGGTGGACGTGGCGCGCGACCGCGTCGTGTCCGGGCGTGCGCCCCTCGACGGGGACGCCGCAGCCCCAGCCGGCGCAGAGGCCGCGGGCGAGGTCCTCGGCGTCGGTGGTGAGCTCCCCCATGGCGCGGGCCTCCTCGCGGTAGTGGCAGCCGCAGAGGTCGCGGGCGCCGCTCAGAGCCTGAGCGGAGGCGCCCCAAACAACCGCGCGTAAGGGTCCGCGGTCCTCGCGGTCACCTCCGCGCGCCGCAGCGCCAGGGCGCCCATCTCGCGGATGGCGTTGGCGCCGTAGCGCTTCACCATCCGGTTGGAGTGCTCGCGCGTGGCCTGCGGCGTCTCGCCGCGGGAGAGCATGTCGGCGACGATGCGCCCGCCCTCGGCCTCGTCGTCCTCGACCTCGAAGCAGCTCACCTCGAAGGCGCGCAGGTAGCGCGCGAAGCCCGCCGGGTCCGTGCCCTCGGTGGCGAACATCACCCCGTTGACGTCGATCGCGCTCAGGTGGAAGCGCACCGGCTTCTGGTCGGGGTGCACGCACTCCATGAGGGCCGCGAGCGCTGCCGGGGAGCGGCTCGCGTCGTAGGCCCGCACCAGCTCCTGGTACTTCGGGTGCTTCGGGTTGAAGGCCGGGTCGATGGGCTCGCGGACGCGAACCGCGACCAGCAGCCGGGAGGGATCGTCGACGGTGGGAAGCGTGCTCATGGGGGTTCAGCCTTCGGCGAAGACGACGGGGGAGCGCATGAAGTCGGTGGACGACGCGCCGAGGGGCGAGCCGCCGATGTTCGCGTTCGCGAGCGCCTTGAACTTGAGGTGCGAGTAGACTAGGCCGCCCTCGTCGGTGCGGTCGGGCTTGGCGCTGAACGACAGATTGGGCGCGCCCCAGATGGCCCAGCGCTGGGCCGTGCCCGAGCCGACGCTGGAGTAGAGCAGGGCTCCGTACTTCGTCTCGGCCTCGTAGGCCGTCTCGTACGACCGATCGAAGAGCGTGACGATCTCGAAGGTGGCCGGCGCGTCGCGGCCCGAGGTCATCACCTTCGCCGACGCGCCCTCGACGCCGCCGCCCGTGCCCACCACCACGAAGGTGTTGGGGATCGCGACCATCGTCTTCGGTGCGTTGGTGGCCGTCGGGGACGTCAGCACGGTGTTGTCCCAGAGGAGCAGCGTGGGGTTCCACAACATGGCGTCCCCCATGTCGTCGGCCGCATCGGCGACGGTGAGGGAGAGGTCGCCGCTGTCGGCCCAGGCCTGGAGCGCGCCTTCGAAGGCCCACGCCGCCAGCTTCTTCACCTCGCCGGTCCAGGCGATCTGGCCCGCGATCCCAGTCGCCTGCCGCTGAGTCTCGGTCGCGCCGGTCTGCGTGTGCGCGGTCTGGACGCTGAGGCTGGAGCTGTGTGCTTCGGCGCGGGCGAAGGTGTAGGTGTTGAGCATGAGCTGCCCCGAGGCGGGCAGCGACGGGAGGGCGGGCCACACCGTGACCACCTCCCCGACCACGCTCTTGACGTAGCGGGGATGACCCACGCCCGCGACGTGCGGGATGCAGATCTGCCCCGCCACGAAACGCGCACCCTCGCCCGTGTCGAGTGTGAGGGCGGTGTAGTCGGCGACGGTGGCCGAGGACTGGATCACGCCGCCCGCGTCCACATGGCTCGTGCCGAACGCGTGGTGCAGCACCACCTGGTGCGAGAGCGCGTCGGAGTCGGTGACGGCCGGCGGGGTCGCGTCCTTGTCGAGCCGCGCGATGATGCGCTTGCAGTCGAAGGGGAGCTTCACGGGCGCCCCGCTCTGCAGCCCCAGGATGTCGCTCTGGTTGTCGTGCTGGTAGACGCTCGCGTCGTCGCGGGCGAGCTGGTCGCGCGTGAGGGTGCCGAGGGGCATCGCGGCGCCGCGCAGGTACAGGCGCCGCATGTTGGTCGCGAGCGTGCCGAAGGTGGACTCCAGGCCCACCCAGCAGGCCTGCGTCTTCGTGAGGATGGTGCGTTGAGCCATGGGGTTCCTGTGCGGTGGGAGGGGAGGTCAGCGGGCGCGGCGGGTGATGGGCTGGGCCTTGCGCAGGGCCTCCAGCGTCTGACCGGTCATCGTGCCGCTGCGCGCCGGGTAGCCGAGGAGGGCCTTGCGGGCGAGGTGCTGCGCGGAGAGCGGCGGGACGGTGAGGTCGCCGCCGCCGTCCTCCCAGCGCTCGATCACGAAGGCCTTGAAGCGGTAGGCCATCGCGAGGTTGAGGGCGCCGCGGTTGGGCGGGGTGCGCCCGTCGCGCACGTCGGCGAGGAAGCGCTCGATGAGGTCGCCGGTCACCTGCTCGCGCAGGGCGTCGTTGACCTCGAAGAAGTTGCGCGCGGGCTGTCTGGCGGTGCCGAAGGCGAACCACCCGGCGACCTTGGCGAGCGAGGCCTGGCGCGGCACCGGGCCCTTGCGCACCCGCAGCGTCTTCGGCGACTGGCGCGCGGTGTCGGGGAGGATCATCCCGACCTCGTGCGTCTCTCCGAGCGAGCGCACCCCGGCGGTGACGCGTTCCAAGAGCACCCGCACCGGGCCGAAGGCCTCGCTGGAGGGGAAGGCGATGTCCACGTCAGGCGTCGCCGGCGTTGTCGCCGACGCTCCAGGCGGTGATGCGCGAGCTCGCGACGTCGACCCGCAGCGGGAACACGCTGACGATGGAGACGCCGTTGCGCGGGTCTTCGATGCGGTGCTCTCCGTCGAGGGCGATGGCGACGACGGTGACGCCGTTGCCCGCGCTCCCGAGGTTGTCCGGGTGCTCCAGCGCGGAGACGATCACCCGCATGTCGTCGGCGGCGCGGCAGCGGGCGCGCTCCTGGCGGTCGAGCCCGAGGCGCGTCGCGTGGGCGTCGGCGTCGAGGTTGTAGAGGTAGGAGACGCGCAGTTCCAGGCGCAGGACGTCGCGCTCGTTGGAGCCGCGGGCGTTGGAGGGGAGCCCCTCAGGGAGCGAGGTCCCGACGTAGCGCACGACGAAGAGCCGGTCCGCGTTGAGCGCGGGCTGCTCCACGGTGCCCAGCATCACGTCCTCGGGCGCGCTGGTGAGCAGCGTGGAGGGGACGGGGAGCGTCATGCCCGTGGCGCCGGCGGCGAGAGAGGAGACGAAGTCCCTGACAGGGGAGAACCAGCGGCTCACCGGCGCCGCCAGCCGCGCTTGGCGGTGTAGGAGGCGACCACGCCCGCCGAGGCCTCGGCGTCGTCGCTCGTGTCGGTGGGGGTGGCGTCGGTGGCGTCGATCGTCACGAGGCCGTTGGCGAGGTCGCGGAGCCACTGGCGCCAGCGCTCGGCGCGGACGCTGGTGATGTCGTCGCGGCCCGCCGCGGGGTTGTGGCCCGCGGTGTTGAGCAGCGTCTCCGCGGCGAGGCAGCACACGCACTCGGTGAGGTCGGTGCTCCACGTCGAAAGCGGGAGGGTGAAGCGGGAGCGTAGGTATCCGTCGCAGAAGGCGGAGGCCGAGTCGAGCGCGGCCTCCTTCGTGGCGGTGGCGTGGCTGGAGATGGAGGAGGCCACGATGCCCAGCGTGACGAGGTCCGTCGTGGAGGCGTAGCGCGTGGGCA
>Ga0208508_1000192_pt1 | contig 16861 bp, 18 predicted proteins | sample LakWasMeta1_LOW4_2_FD_183853 | JGI IMG/M metagenome (GOLD analysis project Ga0208508, IMG submission 183853) | Freshwater sediment methanotrophic microbial communities from Lake Washington under simulated oxygen tension - Sediment Metagenome... | ecosystem: Environmental > Aquatic > Freshwater >...
TTGGGATACCGAAGAAAATAGCGGCGTGTTAATTTACCTACTACTAGCAGACCGTACCGTTCACATCATTGCTGACCGAGGTATTAACCAGCGCGTGGCACAAGCAAAATGGGATGATATAGCCCGTGCCATGCAGAATGAGTTTGGTCAGGGTAACTTTGAACGCGGCTCGTTGATAGGCATCGAACGCATTACCGCGTTATTAGCCCGTCATTTTCCAGCCACGGCAGATAATCCTAACGAACTACCTGATGAGCCAGTGATTGTTTAATGAAAGTAGAGACGTTGCGGTGTAACGTCTCTACTTAATCAAAATCCACACCTAAACCGCCTAGCCCACAATAACCCTGCGGATTTTTAGCCAAATATTGTTGGTGATAATCTTCTGCATAATAAAACGCGCCAAGGGGTTGAATGTCGGTAGTGATGGCTTTATTAATTCGACTTTGCGTTAAACGTTGCTGGTAATGCTGTTTTGAAGCTAACGCCGCATCGAGTTGTACTTGGCTGGTGGTGTAGATGGCAGAGCGGTACTGCGTACCGATGTCGTTACCTTGCTGCATTCCTTGCGTGGGATTATGAGATTCCCAGAATAATTGCAGAAGCTCCTCATAGCTAGTTAAGGAGGGGTTATAAATCACGCTGACTACTTCGGTATGTCCAGTCAAACCTGTGCAGACCTCTTCGTAAGTAGGATTAGGCGTATAACCACCGCTATAACCAACTGCCGTGCTGAAAATATGCGGCTGTTGCCAAAACTTTCGTTCTGCACCCCAAAAACAACCAAGCGCGAACACCGCCTGTTGCAAATGGTCTGGAAACGGCGGGGCAATTGGTTGACCTGTAACAGCGTGCCGATTGGTGATTGGCATAGGGGTGGCTCTACCAGCTAAGCAATCAGCAGAGTCGGGCATAACAAGCTTTTTTGATGAAAAAATCATGGCTTATGGTATGTTAGAAAATAGAATGACTATTTTTAACGGGAACACGATGATAGAGCAAGATTTTTTACGCCGATTTTTATTTGAAGACTTAGGTGTGCGTGGTGAGTGGGTAAATTTAACCACCAGTTGGCAAGCTGCGAAACAGCATCAACAAGGTTCTGATGTGGTTCAGCAGTTGTTGGGGCAGGCGTTAGTCGCGGTGGTGATGTTATCAGCCACTATCAAATTTAAAGGTTCGATGATTTTGCAAGCCCAAGGCGATGGCGATATTACTACGCTGGTGGCACAGTCTACCGATGAGCGCAAAATTCGTGGCTTAGTCAGAAGTCATGGTGAAGTCGTAGCAGGTTCACTAGAAAATATGTTTGGACAAGGACGCTTGGTATTAACCGTCGATTCAGGCAACGCTCAGCCTTATCAGGGTGTGGTGCCATTACAAGGAGATCATTTAGCTGCCGCCTTAGAAACTTATTTTGTGCAATCCGAGCAGTTGAATACCCGTTTATGGTTGTTTGCTAATGATCACGTTGCGGCGGGGTTATTATTACAAGAATTACCCGCACAAAACGGTGATAAAGCCGATTGGCAACGTATTGAAATGTTGGCAAATACCATTACTGAACAAGAGTTGCTTACATTGGATTGTGAACAACTGTTATATCGTTTATTTCACGAAGAAAAAGTACGCTTATTTGACGCTGAACCCGTTGAATTTCAATGTGCCTGTTCACGGCAACGCATAGAGCGCACATTACGCGCAATGGGTAGAGCTGAGCTAGAAGGTATACTGGAAGAACGCGGTGGCGTTGAAGTCATCTGTGAATTTTGTGGTGAACACTATCAGTTTGATAAGATTGACGTAGAACATTTTTTAACACAAGGTGTCACTCATGACTCGGACACTTTGCACTAATAGTAAACGACTATGAAAAAGTTTCGACTAATCAGTATGCTCATAATCGCCTTGTCATTATCAGGCTGTATGTATTGGGTGCGAGCTTATCAAACTTATCTACAAATGGATGAGTTTGATCGTCACTTTAGTTTTAGCGTTACTAAGGATGGCGATTTTACGCTGAATTTTAAAGAGCCTATTCTGTTTAGCGAAGATTTTGTCTCCCTTTCTAAACTTTATGCCAGTGAAGATATAGCCACTAAAGACGGTGGTAGACGCTGGCGATATTGGTTTCGCAAACTCGATGCCAAAGGTCAGATTATTAAGCCTGAAATTAAATTTTATTCAGAATTAACCTTTAATAAGGAAAAGAAAATTACCGCATGGTCGTTTTCTTCGTTGTTTTTAGAAATCGCACCACAAAAATTTTTAGAAGCTTCGTTGCGTGCCATCGGTGGCGGTAAAATTGATAAAGAGAAAAGACAGTTACGCGCCAATCCTGAAGGCTTAGAAAAAATTGCCGACCAATTACCTAAAAAAGCGGCAGTTATTGCAAAATTAGGCGAGCCGTTAAAAATTGTTAATGAACCTGAACAAGAAATTTATGAATACCGTTTTTTACTCGAAACGCATTCAATTGAAAAAGGCTATGAAGACCGCGCTTTCAATGACGTTAAAATCACCTTTAATAAAAAGACCCAAGATTTAGTCAAAATGAGTGGACGCTTCGCAGGTTTAAAAGCTTCGATTGATTATCGGAAGTTGCAGAAAAATCCTGATGATTAGCTATTTTCGGGGGCGAATGGTTTTATAATGAAACAAACTGATGTAAGTTCGGGTGTGCTACGAATCCCAACTTAACAAAATTACCCTGCTAGAGAACTTTGATGCTAAATAAAGTAACGTTAATTGGAAGATTAGGTGCAGACCCTGAGGTTCGTTATATGCCTAGCGGCGGTGCAGTCGCTAATATCAGTCTAGCCACTAATTTTAGATGGAAAGATAAACAAACAGGCGAAAAAAAGGAAAGCACAGAATGGCATCGCGTGGTTTTTTTCAACCGTTTAGCAGAAATAGTCGGCGAATATTTAAAAAAAGGTGGGCAAGTTTACGTTGAAGGACGCTTACAAACGCGTAAATGGCAAGATCAAGCAGGGCATGACCGTTACACGACTGAAATTATTGCCACAGAAATGCAGATGCTGGACAGCCGCAGTGGTGGTACTAGCCATTTCGGCACCGATCAACCTCAAGCGAGTTATGCAGAAGCAGTTGCCCCGTCGCAACCAACAGCAGAACCACAACCCGCGCATTCCATGCCCCCTGCCCCACCGCCACAATCTTATGACGATTTTGATGACGATATACCATTTTAAATTACTTGCTCAATCACATCACCGACCTAATAAGAACCAAAACCAACCAGAAAACCGTGTATCCATGTTAATAAAACGCTTTTTTTTACTTTGTTCAGTGCCTGCTATTATCACAGGCTGTGCTGAATTTTATGGCTCTCAGCCCCCTGCCCCTGTTTATAGTGATGGCACACCACTTTATGGTAACAAGCCGCTACCTAAGGAAACGCCTAAACCCGTTACCGAGCAGCCTAAAACTGCCGAAACAACAGATGTAGTAAAAACCACACCTCTCGTAGGTGGCAATTCGGCAACAGCACCGAAAGAATTAAAACCTGAGCCATTGCCACCAGGACAAACGTTATTAACACCTGCACAAGAACAAGAGCTTGCCGCACTACAACAAAGACCTGAGTTAACGCCTGAATTAGACACAGAGCCAGAACCCAAGCCAAAACCTGCCAAAAAACAGCCTGTTATCGAACAAGTACCCGAAACGGTTGATGCACCACCGCCACCCGCTTCTATACCTTTTCAACCGTTAGAAACATTCACACCGTCATCGCCTGCGGTCGGTTCGTTAGTGTTAGCGGCGAATGAAGACAGTCAAAAAGGCAATATTGAATCGGCAACTACCACACTGGAACGCGCTAGTCGAATAGAGCCACGCAATGCAGCTTTGTATTACAAACTAGCATTATTAAAACTCAAAACAAAACCTAGTCAGGCAGAAGATTTGGCAAAAAAATCCGCACAACTAGCCGCTAACGATACAGCACTAAAAAAACACAGCTGGTTATTAGTCGCCAAAGCAAGAGAAATGCAGAAAAATTTTAAAGGTGCTGAAGAAGCACGCAACAAAGCGAACAAGTTTTAATAAACCGATGTAGGCGCATATTTATCGCGCCCACAACCCACTAAACCTATTGTTTAAACTATGAAAACCACACCGCCCGACGTTTTAACGACCCTAACAACTATCCGTGATTATATTCGCTGGGCTGCCAGTCAATTCACCGAAGCACAAGTATGTTTTGGTCATGGTACAGCCAGTGCGTTAGATGAAGCCGCCGCCTTAGTGCTACATACCCTTCATCAACCTTATAACCTCAGTGAATTTTATTTGGCATCGGTATTAACACACGCAGAACGGCTAGCGATTGTTGACATTGTGCATAGACGCATTCAAGAAAGAATTCCTGCCGCCTATTTAACTCATGAAGCGATTTTTTCAGGTCTCGCCTTTTATGTTGATGAGCGCGTCTTAGTGCCACGCTCGCCCATTGCTGAATTAATTGAACAACGCTTTGCGCCGTGGGTAGAAGAAGATAACGTCGTGCGTATTTTAGATTTATGTACAGGTAGTGCCTGTATAGCCATTGCATGTGCTTATGCGTTTCATAACGCGCTGGTTGATGCCGTAGATTTATCGGAAGACGCACTTAACGTTGCGCAAATCAATGTTGAAAAACATTTTATGGAAGATACTGTCACTCTGTATCAGTCGGATTTATTTCAACAACTGCCAACTGCCCGCTATGACATTATTGTCAGTAACCCACCTTATGTGTCTACGCTGGAATGGACATATTTGCCTGAGGAATTTCATGCCGAACCTGCAATGGGCTTTAAAGGCGGCGAGTCGGGCTTAGATTTAGTGTTGCGTATTTTAATCGATGCTAATGATTTCTTAGCAGAACACGGTATTTTAATTATTGAAGTCGGTAGCAGTGCCGAAACCTTGCAAAGTATTTTCCCCGATGTCCCTTTTTACTGGCTAGATTTTGAACGCGGCGGTGATGGCATCTTTTTACTCACTGCTAAACAAGTGCAGCAATATCACGAATTATTTAAATCAGCTTTGGATGAATCATGTCTGGAAACACAATAGGAAAATTATTTACTGTCACATCATTTGGTGAAAGTCATGGCGCGGCGATTGGCTGTATCGTTGATGGCTGCCCCGCAGGCATGGCACTGTGCGAAGCCGATATACAAGGCGATTTAGATCGCCGTAAACCAGGTACATCACGCCACACTACCCAACGCCGTGAAGCCGATGAAGTGAAAATCTTATCAGGCGTGTTTGAAGGCAAAACCACAGGCACACCGATAGCATTACTGATTGAAAACACCGATCAACGCTCTAAAGATTATTCTAAAATCGCCGATACCTTTAGACCAGGTCATGCTGATTACACCTATTACCAAAAATACGGTTTTCGTGATTATCGCGGCGGCGGACGTTCTTCAGCACGAGAAACCGCCATGCGTGTTGCCGCAGGTGCAATTGCCAAAAAGTATCTACAAGAACAAGCAGGCATCATCATACGCGGTTATCTATCAGAACTAGGTCCCATTAAAATCGACAAACTCGATTGGAACGTAATCGAAACCAATCCATTTTTCTGTCCCGATGCTGATAAAGTCGCCGCAATGGAAGCCTATATGGACGCGCTACGCAAAGAAGGTAACTCTATTGGTGCGCGGATTGAAGTGGTAGCCAGTAATATTCCCGTTGGCTTAGGCGAACCGATTTTTGACCGTTTAGATGCCGAACTCGCCTATGCGTTGATGAGCATTAACGCCGTGAAAGGCGTAGAAATCGGTGATGGTTTTGCTTGTATTAACAGCAAAGGCACAGACTTCCGTGATGAAATTACCCCCGACGGTTTTTTAAGCAATCATGCAGGCGGTATTTTAGGTGGTATTTCCAGCGGTCAAGATATTAGAGCCAGCATCGCCTTAAAACCCACCTCCAGTTTGCGTTTAGCAGGTCGTAGTATCAACGCCCAAGGCGAAGCGATTGATGTCATCACCGAAGGTCGCCATGATCCCTGCGTAGGCATCCGCGCCACCCCCATCGCCGAAGCAATGGTAGCGATTGTATTAATGGATCACTACCTCCGCCACAGAGCGCAAAATGCAACTGTCAATACAGGCTTGCCAACTTTACGTTAAGCCCATTTCATAAATTGGGTTGCCGCTTTTTGGCAACCCAACATAAACCCCACACATCAACTGGTTCTGTTGGGTTAGGCTATTGCCAACCCGACCTACTCCACTGCTACGCAGTTATGAAATTTCCTTAAAACGGGGGCTATAAACAGACAGTTAAATCATGAGTAAGTGATAAACATTGTGCAAATCAAAACTAGCAAGGTCTGTTTAGAGCTAAAAAGCCTGCACTTTACGCGTACTATTTTCTATAACCATCAAACAAGTTCCTGCTTCTAATGAAGAAAAATTAGGTTTCGCTTTGAACATATTATTTAGAACAGCGGTACTTGTTGCGTTAGTTTTAAAACAAATGGGTAAACCAATCTGCTCCATATAATCATCTGACTGTCCCGCATAATCATCTGGGCTTTGCGAAGCCATGAATACTGTTAAGCCGTGCGAACGGTGCAAGCGTACCATCGTGTTTAGCATCTAGTAAAGGACGTGCTTCATCAACTGCCACCGCGATACAGCTATGAAAATGAATTTAATTTATCAACAGATGCTATTCCTGGTATTAACAACCAATTAAAAATCACTTCCGTTGTTTGTTTATTTTCTAAAAATTGAACCATTGCTTCAATAAAGATGTGATGGGACAAAAGAGTTATTTTTTTAGAAGCCATAGCCTTTTCTTTTGAATGGCTATTGAAATCTGGTTTTCCTAAAGTAATAGAATGAGCTGCTTCAAAATCAATACCTTTTGTTAGTATCGCAAAAGCATCATCGGTATCAAGTGTAGCTTTCTTAATTTTAGTTTTACATTCTAATAGGATAGATTGGTTATTAAATTCAATAATGAAATCTGGCACACCTTGCCTTTTGCCATCATCTAATTTTGTTACCTTCCATTCAAGTAATCTAAGCAATTCTTCTACAGGGATTTCATAATCATCTCCTGTTTTATCATACGAGTCAGATACTAGCTGTTTATATTCTTCGGGTACGCGCTTCAAATGTCGTTGTTTCCAAAGACTAAGTTTATGTGGAAAATAATTTAATATAGCTTCTATAATTTTTTCTGCTCGTTCCTTATTACCCATTAATGTGGATAGATCGCTAATATCTTGTTCTAAAATGACATTCATATCAGACAATTTATTAGAAACTAAAATCATGGCACGATGTCTTCCGAATCCAGGTACATTTCCTGCTTTACAAGCTGTTACAACATCAAGTATGTCAAAAGGAACACCGAATAAAATACTTTTTGATAGTATATTAATTTTAGCAACTAAATCTATATTAGTATTAATATCTGGAATACTAAAAATAGTGGCAATGCCTTCTAATATCCATGAAACATCAGAAGCCAAACTTTGATATTGACCATGAGATATTTTTGGTAATTTTTGTAATAAGTCCTTTTCCTGTGTTCCTATTTGCCATAAAGATAACCCATAGGCGGAATTTATAATTCTGTCAACAAAATCACCAGTGTTTGGGTGAGTAAAATAACTACAACTAGAAACAGCTTGCCATGCGATAGATTCGGGTTGATTATTGTTAGCGTAAGGAAGAAATCGTTGTCCTATTCTTTCTGAAAATTCATCTGATGCACATATAAGATGAAGTAAAGGAAGAATATAATCATCTTGTTCAAAACGGCTTGCATTATTTAAAATATTTTCATACAAAAATACGCCTGTAGATGGTAATAATCCAGAACTAGCTATAGCTGTACCTAATCTGGTTGCAGATAAATCAAAGTTGGCAATGACAATAAGTTTTTTCTCTATTAACCATTCAACAGAGTCTCGAACATTCTCATTTAATTTTTCTATTAATTTTGAGTTTTTCTCTAATGCTGAGAAATACCAAAAAGTATTTTGAAAGAAAAATATTAGCGATTTAAAATCGTGACATATTTTTGATGCAATTAAATTTAGTATTATTTTCCTAATACTCTTTTTAAAAAGTACCGACTTTAAAGGCGTATTTTCATTGTCTAAAAATTTTTGAGCTTGAATAAACTCTACCATGCTATTTGTGATTAATACTGAATTTCCTTCTTCATGGTATCCCAGTCGTCCAGCACGTCCAGACATATTTCTATATTCAGATTTTGGTAACCAAGGATTTGGTTTAACCCAAAAGCGATTAAATGAATCAAATATCACTGTGCGAATTGGGAAATTAACACCAGCCGCTAAAGTAGGTGTAGAAAAATAACTTTTATTGAACTTTCTTTAAGGGACTGCTCTACAAATTCCCGTTCTGAAAAACTTAAATCAGCAGAATGAAAAGCTACTTTTCTCTCGATATTATTTTTTAACTGTTGCGTCAAAGAGGAAGGCTCAGTAAAAAAATCTAATTGTTTAGATAATACTAAATATTCAGGATGCTGTTGCTGTGTTTTAGATAATTCGTTAGCTAATGCGATTGCTCTAGGTTTAGTCATGGTAAAAACTAAAATAGGATAAAGCTCTTTTGATAAAAAGTGATTTACCGCACCTATAGTATTTGATGGATAAGAGGTATTATCATTCAAAAGTTCATCATCGCCATAATATTTATAATAACCAGTATTGTTGTGCCATATTTCTTCTTTTAACTTTACATCCCTGTAAGTGATATTTACACATTTACAGTTCAGCCAATCGGCTATATCTTTAATATTTGGTATCGTTGCGGATAACGCTATCAATTGAAAAGGTTTCTTTTCTCTTATTAATGAGCATAATATTTCAATATCTGCTCCTCGTGATACGTCATTTAAAATCTGAATTTCATCAGCAATAATTATTTTCCCTTCTACGGAATACTTTGTGTTTCCACTACTCAACAGTGATAAATATTTTTCGTAAGTGGCAACCAATATTCCATCATCCCAGTCACCTTCAGTATGGTCGCCAGTAGAAATAGAAACATTAAACCAGTTTCCATTTTCATTGTATTTTAATTTAAATAATTTATATTTTTCTTCGGCAAGTGCGCGATGGGTAACGAGATATAAGGTTTTGTTTCCGTTTAATGCCGCTTCAATAGCAGCAATTTCTGCTATTGTTGTTTTGCCAGAGGAAGTAGGCGCAGATACACATATACTCTCACCTTGACATAATCCAGCTTTTAATGCGGCTTCTTGTGTTTCAGTAAAGAAATTAAAATTATTATCTTGTTTTAGCTTTTCTAATACAGCATTAGACATACCAAATTGTATTGCTTCTTCTAAGTTCATAATCTATTCCAGTTGATTAAATTTCTAGCCAATAAATTTATGTTTTCTATGCCATTAGATGTTTTTTAACAATGGGTCATTCTGTTTTTTACGTTTTTAATTATGGAATGGCACGGCATTATACGCATCAGTATTACTCATGCGATAGCTATCACAGGTCTGGTTAGCTTATTGAACGTAGCTAGAGTGCGCCCACTCTACTTAAACTTCACAACCTTATTCAAAGGGTTCAGATTAATTTCATCAATGACGATGTGAGCGCGGGAGTTGAGTACATAATCGACGGCTTCAGCGAGGTCTTCTGGCAGTAGATAATTGCTTTCGTGGTCGGCGGGTTCAAATGCCAAGCTGTCAAAAAAAGGCGTTTTTACCATGCCTGCATTCAGTAAACATACGCGTATCCCACTTTTACTGCATTCTTCGCGCAAGGCTTGAGTAAAGCCGCGCAAGGCGAATTTACTGGCGCAATACATCGCACCTTTGCGACTACCTTTTAGCGCGGCTTCTGAGCCGATATAAATTAAATCAGCCCGTTTTTTACGTTTTAATTGCGGCAGTAAGGCGCGGGTTAAAAACACTTGGCTGGTGAAATTAACCGTCATTAGAGCTTCAATTTGTGAGTATGAAAATTCTTCGATTGAGCCGAACTGCCCGATGCCTGCGGAAAATACTACGGCATCAATATTCGGGTAGTCTTTGGCTAAGGCGTTGAGTTGGGCGGGCAAGGAGCTTGTGAGGCTTAAATCTAACTGTACAGCAGTAAAATTTTCTAGTGTGTGGGTAAATTTCTGGCTGTTGCGTGATACACCAATGACGTGGTGTCCTTGTTGTAATAAGCGTTTGGCTATAGCACGACCAATGCCTGAACTCGCACCTGTCACTAATACAGTTCGTTTTATCATCGACATGGAAAGAATTTGCTCGCTGGAATGTGGGTTAAAAGTTGTTCGCTACAGTAGCTCATCATGTCTTGTTCGATGCTATCACGGTAGGACATCATGCCTTGTTGACTAACAAAATCACCCGCAAACAGTTTTTCTTCAGGATATAGTTTGTGGATTTTTTTAAAAAAAGCTTCGGGTAAACGGAATGTACCAAGACTGACGGAATGCAGTTGCGGTAAAGCAATTTTTTCAAATACTTGAGTAAATAACTGCTGATATTGTTCGCGGTAATCGCTTTGATAAATGAGTGGATCAAACCGTAAGCCCACTTGCCAGCCGTGGGCTTGTACTTTAACGAGTGCATCGAGGCGGCGTTGTAGACTGGGGGCTTTATCTTCTACTTTGCGAGCAATCGCATCGGGTGACAAACTAAAGGCAACTACGCAATTAGGCAACGGCTCTCTATTTAATAGGCTTCTAACTTGGGTGCTTTTGGTGCGTAATTCCAAAAACGCATTCGGTAATTCAGCAAAAAAATCCAAAAAATCGGCGGCAAAGCCAGTGATAGGTTCTAAGGCTAAACTATCGCCATCATAGCCTGAGAAAAAATGCAGGGTTTCAGTCGGTGATTGTTGGCACAGTTGTTTTATGTCGGCTTGAAAGTCTTCGTAATTAACAAATAGAACGTAATGCGCTGATTGATACATACCTTGTAAAAAGCAGTAACGGCAATCGTACAGGCAATTTAACACATGAGAAAAGTAGTAGTTTTGTGTAGACCCTATGCCATAACCAACGGGTGCGGGTAACACGAAATGTTGGTGTTTTTCCGCTAAAATTAGCGCAGGATTTTGTTTTTGTAGGCGAAAATTTTGCGCTTTGGGATTAAAAACCTGAGTATAACGCCCACAGCTAATACGCCGTGCTTTTGGAAAACGTGCCAAAATATCGACTACGCGCGGGTGTTGCGCGATAGCGTCTTCAATGTAAATAGTGTCTATCATGATATGTTAATTTATCGTTTTTAATCGCTCAGTCTATAGGAAAAGTCTTGTGATTTATTGCACAGACCTTATATAGAGTAAAATACTTTTTATCATCACCAACATAACGTAAATCATGAAAACAAAAAAGATAGGTTTTATCGGCGGCGGCAATATGGCATCCAGCCTTATGAAGGGATTAATTGCTAGCGGTCATCCAGCAGAACAACTGTGGGTTTCAGATGTGAATCCAGACACGTTGAGCAATTTGGCAACCGCGTTGAATGTGCATACATCATCTAGCAATGATGAGGTGATTAATGCAGTCGATGTCATTGTGTTAGCAGTCAAACCACAAGTATTGGCGGATGTCGCTAAAAGTGCGGCAAGTGTAGTACAACTAAAAAAACCACTGATTGTTTCTATTGCAGCAGGTATTAACCAACACAGTTTAAGTCAGTGGTTGGGTGCAGAAACTGCCATTGTGCGCTGTATGCCTAATACACCTGCTCTAGTGCTAACAGGGGCGACCGCATTACACGCTAACAGCAAAGTGAATACCAAGCAACGCAACTTAGCGGAAACGATTTTGCGTTCTGTGGGGATTGCGTTATGGGTTGAGAATGAAAGCGAGTTAGATGCGGTGACTGCCGTATCTGGCAGTGGTCCTGCGTATTATTTCTTACTGATGGAAGCAATGGAAAAAACGGCGTTAGAGTTAGGTCTGAGTGCAGCAACCGCTCGCTTATTGGTACAACAAACCGCGTTAGGTGCCGCTAAAATAGCCTTGGAATCGGCTGAATCGCCTGAGCGATTACGCAAGCGCGTGACTTCTCCAAATGGTACAACACAACAAGCTATAGAAACCTTTGTTCAAGGTGGTTTTACTGAACTGGTTTCTAAAGCACTCCATGCGGCGCGTGATCGTTCTATTGAAATGTCTAAACAATCGGAAAATAGCTAATGAATTCTACTTATATGACTGATCCTGTGGTTTTTCTAATCGACACGCTATTTTCTTTGTACATTCTGGCAGTGTTGTTGCGGTTTTTATTGCAATACTGTGGTAGCGATTTTTATAATCCTATTTCACAGTTTCTAATTAAAGTAACTCATCCACCGTTAAAAATTTTGCGCCGTTTTGTACCTGCGGTCAGAAAAATAGATACAGCATCGTTGGTATTGGTTTTTAGCTTGCAAATGTTGGCAGATTTTTCCATTCTATTCTTGAAGGGTGTTAGCATCGGCATAGCCGCCTTGGCTATTTTATCCATCACACAATTAATCTCTTTGCTCATTAATATTTTCATCTACGCGGTATTCGCTAGAGCCTTATTAAGTTGGATTCGTCCCGATGGTTTCGATGCGGCATCGTCTATTTTAATGAGCTTAACAGAGCCATTATTGAGAACTTGCAGAAAGTTTATTCCAGATATGGGCGGTATTGATTTGTCACCCTTAGCGGTGTTGCTACTCTTACAATTAGCGAAAATGATTATACTGCCACCCTTGCATGGATTAGCTAGTTTAGTCAGTTGAATGACAGTGACACAGGACAATGGTTGCTACCTGTGTCACAAAATCAGCAATGATGAACAGACAACGATTTGTAAAGTAATTAGTTCTCTCTTTATTATGTTTACAATATAATCCCAAAATCGGCAAAAAAACTATTGAATTACTTATGAGACCTCATATTTTTCCAGTCACGTTTTTTCTTACTTGCACTCTTTCCTTATTTAACACTCAAGTGGCTTATGGAAAAAAGGTCTATAAATTAGTAGACGAAACAGGCAAGACTTCTTTTTCAGACCAAGTGTCCCCCGACAAAACAAAATATCACCGCGAGACCTTGAGTAAAGAAGGTATAGTGGTTGACGTGACCGAGAAGGAAAAAACCAAAGAACAGCAGGAACAGGAACATCGTCTTAATCTGCTACGCCAAAAGCAAGAAAAAATTATTCAAAATCAAAAAGCACATGACGATGCGTTGCTCAGAAGCTACCACTCTAAGGAAGAAATGCTTGTAGAACTTAAAACAAAAACTCAGCTTATTGAAGCACAAAGAAAGTTAATAGAAGCTGAGATAACGCAACAATTAGAACGACTTGATGTCAAACAAAAAAGTGCCGCCACCTTCGAGCGCAATGCCCAATCAGTCCCACCAAATTTAATTGCCGAAATAAAAGCTATTCAAGACGAAATTGAACAAACTAAAAAGACTGTAAATGAAAATCTAGCGCAACAGAAAAAATTGGCTGATGAATATGATATTAATATTAAACGCTTTTTAGTGCTGACCCAACCTGATGGACCAACACAAAAAAATCAAGTACCCAGTATCGAAGAAGCTAACGCACTAGGTTTGTTTCGCTGTGAAAACGACTTTCAGTGCAAAAAAGCATGGGAAATTGCAGTGGTATTTGTCAACGCTTACTCATCGACTGGTCCAGATATTAATACCGATAAACTGGTTATGCACGCACTACCGACCAAGGATTATGACTTTAGCTTATCCATAGCAAAAATCGCCAGCAAAGACGATGAAGACCAGTTATTTCTCGACATACACTGTCGCGAATCCTCGTTAGGCAAAGAATTATGCAACAGCTCAAAAATCCAAACCTTACGCGCTTCTTTTAGACCTTATGTTAATGAGCGACTCAACAATAGCGTACCGACACCTTGATCGGTAAACAGCTCTAATAACACCGCGTGTTCTACGCGTCCATCAATAATATGAACGCTATTAACACCGCCTTTCAAAGCATCGGTTGCGCAGTTAGTTTTAGGAATCATGCCCGCTGAAATGGTGCCATCGGCAATTAAATCATCAATATCTTTAATTGATAATCCTGTTAATAATTCGCCTTGCTTGTCCAAAATACCCGCTGTATTGGTTAGTAAGATGAGTTTTTCCGCTTTAAGCACTTCGGCAATTTTACCCGCCACTAAATCGGCATTGATATTATAAGAATGCCCATCAGCTCCCACACCAATCGGCGCAATAACAGGAATAAAATCACTGCGTCCTAACATATCAACTACCGAGGGGTCAATGCTACTGACTTCACCGACATGCCCTAAGTCAATAATTTCTGAGGCATCGGTATCTAGCGCAGATTTTTTTAGCTTAATTTTTCTAGCATGAATAAAATCACCATCCTTGCCTGTTAAACCAACGGCTTTACCACCGTGTTGATTGATTAAACTAACAATTTCTTTATTCACTAAGCCGCCCAGTACCATTTCAACGACATCCATCGTTTCACTGTCAGTGACACGCATTCCATCGATAAATTCGCTGGTTTTACCCAATCTGGTCAGTAATTGACCGATTTGCGGTCCACCACCATGTACGACTATCGGATTAAGCCCCACTAATTTCATCAACACAATATCACGCGCAAAACTGTGTTTGAGTTCTTCATCAACCATCGCATTGCCACCAAATTTAACAACAATGGTTTTGCCTTTAAATCGTTGAATATAAGGTAACGCTTCGATTAATACATCGGCTATTTGGTGGGCTTTTCTTCTTTGCATCATATTATTTTAGTGAGTCATTGTTGGCTGTTGGGATTGTAAAAATGTGATAGTTACTGCTCTACCTTAATCATCAAAGAAATTATCCAGATGTATATCATCGTAATTATCTGGAATAGTGTCATCGTTATCTTGATCTAAAACGCGTTTAAATTGCGCTAAGGTGGGTATTACACCATCCATTTCAGTTAAATTAACGGGATAAGTACTATAGAGTTTTTGCGTCGTCATCATATCCTTGATGGCTTTCATTACACAGTTTACGTCTTGCGTTAGTAAGCCTGATAGTTTGCGGTGTATAGAAAAGAAAAACAGCAAGGTTATCAATCCAGACACCAAAATAATGGTTGCTGATACCGTCATATCGGTTAAATCCATGCCAGAAACATAGTAGTAAATAATTTCCCATTCGTCGGCACTAGGTACTTTTATGCGCACGTTAGCCGCTTTGTCAGTATTTATTTTTGATCCAGATACGCCCAAGGCTAGCAGGTCTTGTTTTAACTCAATATATTCATCTTTTGCAGCGGCAGTGCGTATATTTTTACTAATAAAATCATAATTTAAACTAACTAATATCACGCCGATAACTTCATTGTTGCGCTTAATAGGTCTAGTAATGGCTAGATGCCTATCTGCTCCTTGATCACCTTGTATGCTAGGTAGACGATTTTTGGTAAAAGTTTCGCGTACCATCTCAATATCGGCAAAACTCATTTTTGGTATCACTTGATCATCAGTTGGACTGACACCAGGTACAAATAGCCTGATTTTTAATACCTCTGGAAAGTATCTCTCTAATTTTGTCGCCGTCGCACTTAACTGAGCAGGGTTAGCACTGCTAATAACGGCTAATACCTCTGGATCATCCACTATCTTATCTATCGTTTTGTTAAGCAAGTCTATCTGTGCTGATAGTGTTGCGGCAACTGCCTTAGCAACAGCCATAGCGGATTCTTCTTTTGCATGTGTGATAGCAAGATAAGACATTCCATAAACGCCTGCCCCAGAAATTAAAAACATCAGCATGGTAATTGCCGCTAACCAAGAAAAAAGTCTTGCCATTGTTATACTCCGAATAAATTGTAACTTAGTGCCGCCCCGTGTGACCAAAACCACCATGACCACGCGAGCTTTGCTCAAACGTGTCAACTTGCTCAAATTCGACCTGCACAATGGGGACAAATACCATTTGTGCAATCCTTTCGCCAACATTAATGGTAAACGCAGTATCACCACGATTCCAGCAAGATACAAATACCTGTCCTTGATAATCTGAGTCGATAAGTCCGACTAAATTGCCCAACACAATACCGTGTTTATGCCCTAAGCCTGAACGTGGTAATAACACAGCGGCTAAGCTAGGATTCTCAATATGAATAGCTAAGCCTGTCGGAATCAACAGACTTTCGCCCGCATTTAACACCGTTGCTTCAGACAAACAAGCGCGTAAGTCTAAACCTGCCGCGCCTGTGGTAGCATATTCAGGTAATGGAATCTCATGACCTAGTCGGGTATCCAAAATTTTAAGTTGTATTTTTTTCATTAAATCTCTCTGCGCATAACAAAATCAATTGCTCTGCTAACTGTATTTTATCCATCATTGCCAAGGTTGTTTGACCTGTTTTCCAGAAAACCTGCAACGCATTTTGTTCACTATCAAAGCCACCCTGCTCGCGACCTACCCAATTTGCCGCAATCATATCAAGGTGTTTTTCGTGTAATTTTTTTTGTGCATATTCTTCAAGATTATGCGTTTCTGCGGCAAAACCGACCGTGAATGGAGGCGAAGCTAGCCCTGCGACGGTTGCCAAAATATCTTTGGTTTTTTGTAAAATTATAGTGGCTTGTGAAGCGTGTTTTTTTATTTTCTGAGCTTCTGCCACAATTGGACTGTAATCAGCCACCGCCGCTGCGCCAATGTAAATATCACAACTCTGTGCATTAGCCATCACTGCTTCATACATTTGGGCGGCTGTTTCTACACGCACCACATCGACCGAATTAGGTGCAGCCAAACTAACAGGGCCACTGACTAATGTTACTTGCGCCCCTGCGTTCACTGCCGCTTTGGCT
>Ga0208508_1000193_pt1 | contig 16786 bp, 29 predicted proteins | sample LakWasMeta1_LOW4_2_FD_183853 | JGI IMG/M metagenome (GOLD analysis project Ga0208508, IMG submission 183853) | Freshwater sediment methanotrophic microbial communities from Lake Washington under simulated oxygen tension - Sediment Metagenome... | ecosystem: Environmental > Aquatic > Freshwater >...
ATCCACGTTGTACCGCCGTCCGTTGTCATCCAAGGGATAATGTAAACATAAACCGCTTGGTCATTTGCTGGTGCAGTCGCAGCGGTTGATAAATCAATCGTAATCTCATAGTCAACAGCCAGTGTTGCTAAATTACTTACTCTAGCAGATTGCCATCCAGCAAACGGTGTCGATGTGTCAATCGCTAAAGACTGTAAATTGGTCACAGTTAAAGCCGTGTATGTACCATACGCTTGATTTATCGTTGTCATTATAAGCCGCCCCAAACATCAGATACTTCTTGCTGGTCAATATTGCCTTGAATCGTGTAAATAACAGCCGATACCGTGCCAGTTTGCACCGCTGGATTAGCAAACATCAATTCCAGTCGTGTGGATTGGCGAGTACACGCAGTTAGTACATTGACACCAGAAACACCACCCGCACTAACCAATGCGCCATTGGCACCTGACGGCAAAGCGATTACTGAATCGCGCAAACCTTTTCTAATGCCAGCCTTTGAAGCGTCTATTGTAGAACGTCCCATTAAAATATTTTGCTGGTTCATTTGCTTAATATTAATTACGGCTGCTCGATTAGTAAAAATTACCGTGCTATCTGGGGGGTCTACTGGCGTAAAAGCAGTGTAATCAATGGAATCTGAAATTGCGGTGGTCGATGTTTCAGTATTCCAACCTAACGAAACCTGTTTAGCGTTGTAATAAGCGGCGATAGACTGCCAGTCTTCGGCAATAATAAACGTTTCAAGCGGTTGACCTGCTTGAGATAACGCCGCCATATCTGCTCTTAGTGTTGCCCTTTGTGTACTATTTAACATGGCGAACTCCTTAAATTAAGCGTTTCCGCCAGTCAATGTGAAAGTATTGACTGTGACGGCTTGCGATACGGCAATGCTATTATTATCCAGCGTCATATCGCCGCCACCACCAGTTGCGGTAACAGTACCTTGAATATGACAGGTTGTCCCTGAGCTGTCTTTTATACGGAAATGTGCAGCTGTACCTGCTGCTGCGCCTGTTCCAGACCAAGTCCCTAATTTAGTTTTAGTCCCTCCACTAGCTGCATTCATCCAGTCACTAGGAAGTGTAATTTCACATAATAGCGTGCCATTATCAGCTGACGAAGGGAATGTAGGAACTAATCCTGATCTGATTTGTAACTTAGCTGCCGCACCCGCAGTAGATTCAACTGCATCCAAACGGGCATTAATAACAGCTTGTGAGTATTGCATAGTCATGGTTGTATCCTATGATTGATTGTCTTTGATATTTGCCCCAGTCACTTGACCTTTACTATCGCGGATTAATTCGATAAGACCAGACGATGCTACAGGGGGTTGAATGGTTTGTTGTTCTTTGGTAGTGATATTTGCCCCTGTCACTTGACCGTTGCTATCACGGATTAATTCGATAACCTTAGTCGATGCGACGGGAGCATGAATCGGTTGTTGTTCTGGTGTAGTTACATTCACTACAGGGGCTTCTACTGTAATCTGTGGAGCTTCTACGGTAATTTGTGGAGCAGGTTGTTGTTTTAGGTTTTGTAAAGCAGTATCAATACTACCTAATCTGTTTTCTATGCTGGTTATAGCTGTTGAACTTGGTTGTTCAACTGGAGGAGTAACTGGCAAATCAATACCCGTATTGACGGCTCGAACAGGTAATGGGTTGTTTCCTACACCTATCTGAGTAGCGATTCTATTGCCATAAATATCACCTTCTGCATCAATTTCATCCTCTATCGCGCTAACCGTATCAGGTTCGACATCATTGCCTAAAATCTGCTTGGCAATACGTTTCTTAAGGGCTTTATCAAACTCATTGCCCATCTTAAGATTAATTGCGTCAAGAGCTGTTGCCAGCGTTTGCGCCATATCGGACAAATTAAAATCATTGTTATAGGCAATATAACCCTCAGGCTTTTCCCCCATCAGATCATGAACCAAGCTTAATATTTCTTTTTCAGCCGTTTCACATTGTTCTGCCATCGTACGCAATGAAGAGTTGGCTTCTTGAAAATGAAATGACAATGCCACTCCAGACTGTTGTACACCACCGACAAATTCAAGATTTGCAATCCGATAAATATCCTGCACCGTTTCTGCAATCTGTTCCATATACAGCTTTACAGGATCAGCAGGCGGTGCGATAAACTTAGGGTCACCGCCACCAGCAGGATTAAAGGTCAGTGCATTTTCAGTGCTGATCGTTAAATCTTTCAGCCGTTCACGTTCATTATCATTAGCGACGGGTAAGGCAAGAATGGCGAAGGTTTGCGCCCTAAACAGCTCGCGCAATTCAGAACGCAGGTTATACAAATCCCAGTTTAACTGTGCAAGATCATAAAAAAACGAATCTGAACGGCTTGCATACGGGTCTAAAGGTGGTGCAGCATGAAGCTTAACCACAGGAACGCGTCCCAATTTATAAGTACCGCTAGCATCGCCTTTACCATCTAGTACACTGCTTACCGACCACCCATCACGGGTAAACGTGCGATAGCGCATCACTTGCGTCGTGCCAGTTGTCACATATTCAGAAAATGTCAGCTTAACCCATTCGCCACGATCATCTTTTTCTTCATAAACCAATTGAGAAGGCAAACGAACTGATAAATACGGCATTTTTTCATCGGCTTTTGAGCGTGCTTTTTCAGTTGATTTATCGACAATGACATATACCGTACCTAAGATCATTGCCAGACGTTGATAGGTAAGTAACAAGGCATCCAAGTGTGACCCCATACCATTAGCATTCGTTATAAATGCAGTATAAGTATCGCTTAAGCCAGTACGCTGAGGTGATTGTTTCCACAAATAACCGACAAATACATCAGTAATCTTGCGACAAAAGTTAGGATAAACAGCCAACTCTTTACGCTTGGTAAACTTGGTATCCAGCTCTCTAGGGTGAGCGACTAAATAGCTGCCCGATGCAAAACCGCCTTTTCCGCTATACGCATCCAGCAAGAACTGGTCACTTGTTTTTGATATTGTCATAACCACTTCAATCTAATAGGTTGATAAGAATCAATCACCTGCCCGCCAGACGCAGCATGAACAGCTAAAGCTAATGCCCAGAACCTGTCACTATGACCGTCTTTTGTCCGCTCAGCAGTAAAGCGAATATTTCCTGCTGCTGTTGTTGTTTTGGTAATGGCGCGTAAATCGGCACGCACCTTAGGATTAAAAGGAATGCGTAGTTTTCTGTCCTCAAACTGCCCACGCAACGCATAAGCCATCGACTCCTTTACTGAATTGCTAAAAGTTACGCACTCAACTTTAGAACCGAATCTGTCACTGGCATCATCGCCCCAGCCGATACCCAAACCTGTATAGTCCAGACAGACCCGCTGAATAAAGTCCAGAATCGGATAGAACACCTTTTCCTGATCACTCTTTTTCATATTTTGTAATTCAATCACCTGGCGCGTATAAAGCACATCGCCCAGCTTTTCCAGTACCCATATAACGGTTAAATCGCTTTTGCGCCCTATATCAATACCAACATAGAGAGGTCCTTTAGCCCACTTTAAATCCTCAAACAGATATTCCCATGATTCACTACTGCCATACTCACAGGATGCAATCAGGTCATATTCCAAGAAAGCAGTGTCATCATCAGCAGGATTACACATGTATTCCTGTTGAAAGGACTCTTCATCGGCACATCCAGCCCGAATAAAATCGAAATAAGCCGCCTCATCCATCGTTTGAATATCATCATCAATAGGCAAGGCTTGCTGTAACTTATATAAAAACCCCTGATCTAATGCGTCCTGTAAAGTAATACGGTGCAAACTGATTTTTTTCGGATTACCGTTTTCGCGGATTTCTCGAATCAACTGATTAAAGAAATTGTGGCTACCACGGTGTGTACTGATAAGCTCCATAGAGCCGCCCCAAGTGATGCCTGGGTAAGCAATTGACCACAACTTACGAGGGTCAGGATGTAAGGCGAACTCATCAAGAATACGCCCACCGCGCTTACCAGCCTGCGCATCTGGATTACTGGACATTGAATGAATACGCCGTCCACTGGCGAATTCCAACACATACGCAGTGATTCGCTTCTTGTCATCAATCACAAGCTCGCCTAAATCCTTGGCAGCCATACTAAGCACTTTTGCCCACATCTTACAGTCTTCAATGAATAAGCGGGCTTGCAGATCATCACGACTCGATACCCATTGATCGTGTCTTGCGCCTGCTTTAGCGGTTCGTTCATCGGCTTTATAAGCAGTTGCCCAACTAATGCCGATTTGCCGTGACTTTTCCATCAGCTTCAAGCGGGAATCATCTTTAATCCATCGCTGTTGACCCGACAAAAACAAACCTTCTGGCGGTATGACTTTCGCGTTACCCATTACGCGCTAAACCCCAACACTTCGGTACGAATACGATTAATTGTCTCTTCGCTGACACCTTCGGCTTTAGCTGTTTTGACCATTGCTGCCATTGCCTGTTGTCGTTCCTGATCTCTAATCTCCAGCTCCCATTTCTTCTGATTGACAGAAGCCCGCGACAGATTCAATACTGAACCTGTTGCCTGTTTTAACAGCTTGATACGTTCTATCGGATCAGTATCTTCATCAAGTTCCTGCAATGACACCATTGCGTTAAACATCTCGGACTGTACCAAAGAAATAACAGCTGCCGTGCGTATACCTGCATCATCTGGGGCTGCTTCAGCAATCAAACGCGCTCCTTCAGTCGCATCTTTAACCTGTTGCAATCGCCGCTTTAAATTTTTGCCATGCCTCGCCACCGTAGAACGTGATATTTCCAATCCTTGCTCAGATAACCATGCAACCAAGCCATCATAGCCAGCGAAATTACGTCGGGTTATTTCCTGATCTAGCAAGGTACGCTGCTCGGGGGTTAAATTATCAAGTGCAGAAGGTGAGGGCATGACTATTATTTTTTAAGCGTGATAGGGGCGGAAGTAACAAAGCGTAAATAAGTATTCCCTATAGCGACCAATAGCATCACACTGTTATAACTCATATTGGGTAACAGCCCTTTAACAAGGTCAGAATGTTCACTAAAAACAGTAAGCAATACAACAGCAGCATTAAACAAAATAGTCTTTGAGTGTCCCCAATATTTGCTATTCATGATTTAGCCTATTGATAAAATGATTTTGCACGTTTTTCCCAGTCATTCAGAAACACTTTCTGACTAGGGTCTCTTTTAACAATCGCATGATAAAAAGCCAGTCGCCTATTACACAATTGATTAATAAATTCCCTACAAAAATAATCAATAGCAGCGTTAGTTGCGCCAATGGTCAAATTACCTATTTGCCCATCTACCTTGCCGATATTGTTAAAACCGTAGTCAATCAATTCTTCTTGCAGCATCTTGATGGCATTATGGCAACCATGATTCACTGCCATATCAAACAGCAATGGCTGAATCACATTAGGCAATTTATTAATCTGAGGTTTGATGAAATACTGAATCTCATAAATATCGGCTGCTGTTGCTTTGCTCATCGCCTTAACATCGGAAACACTGCACTGTCTGCCTAGATAATTGCTTAATGTCGCTTGCGTAATGCCGTAATTAGTCGCACCGCCTTTATCAGCAGGGTGATTCACAAAACCGCCTTCACGCGTCAATAAATCAGCAAGCATTTGTTCGACAGTATTAGTCATATCAATTCAATGCAGGTCTGGCGATAGCAGGCACAGTAGCACGACACAATGCTACGTCTTCACCCAGCGCGGTTAATTGTGCCAGCACAATATTGTTTTCAATAGCTTGCAAGTTGACCAAGCCTTGATCTTTTAACCAATACAACTGCTGATTCAAACGGTCATGTGAAATAGGATTACCCAGTGAAGCTAAAGCGCGGATCAACAACAGATTGCTCATTGCATAATCGGCATCAGCTTGTAATAGCATCAACAAATCACGGCGAAACTGTTCGTTTTCAATATCTATTAAGCTCATTTTTTACTCAACTCATTGTCATATAAACGAGTAATAGACTTAGATACTTGAGTAAACTCGCCGACTAACTTATTAAATGAGCCAGTAAGCTCATTCAGTTTGTCGTAAATTTTCCCCAAATCATTATGCGTAGGGGAATTCTTAATATTTTCCTCTAGCCGTATTAAACGACTTTGTTGCATAGTGATTTCTTTAGACAAGTTGTCTTCGATGCGATTTATCCCGCTAATAGTTGCTGATTGACGGCGGTAAAGCCATTGTTGAATACCTATCGCGGCAATGATTAAGGTTTGAAAAATATCAAACCAGAATTTTGCAATTGAATAATCCATAAAAAAGCCCTGTATGATGATGTTTACATCATCATACAGGGCAAAGAGAAGGCAGGAATGCGGGAAAGGTTCAGCAGGAAGTCAGCCAATCCATTTGCGAATATTGCAAGCGGTGTTCATACTCCTGTTTTTCCACACGGCGTAATGCCTTACTAATCCCACGTTCAGTCAAATGATATTTTCTAGCCAATTGTGCCAGTGTTAAACCTGCCCGCTTGCCAGCTAAAATCTCGTTATCCCGCAAAGAATTTAACGCAGTAATGCAGCGAGGACAATCAAACACCCCTCCGCCAAATAGATGGCAAAACTTGTTAAGCGCATCAATGCCAATCAACAGAGCAAGCTCATGATCAGACGTTGCGACCTTGGGAACAATAATGCGCGTACCGCCATATTCGGCGATTAAAAGATAAATGGCAGGCGTATCCAGTGCCGTTAAAAGCTCCTTGATACTGGAGGGCAGGTATTCGGCGGGAAGTTGCATAGTATCTAGCATGGCGGTATCCATTTAAGATGACAGGTTGCCTATTATAGCTGCCCTTGCTGTTTTGATAGCAAAAAAAAGGGCAATCCGAAGATTGCCCTTTCATTACCCAACGTGGAAAAAACTACAAGGATTTATAGTCAATATTCAACCGATCATGCAGCAACCTAAATGCCACCGCCAATGATTCGGCATCCAGCGTGACAAACTGCTGTTGATTGGCAAGGTTGCCACTTAAATCAGCCAATAATTGGCTTAAGTGTTTTGCCTGATAGAGCTGAGATTGTTGTTCTTCGGTGAGACCGTAGACTAGCGTATCATCGTTCATGCTACACCGCCTTTAACAGGCAACAAGCCATCACGACGGGCATTAAAAATCACTTGGCGCACGTTGTTAAATGATTTGCCCGTTGCCTTGACAATCTCATGACGCGGTTTGCCTTCAAACTCCATCTGGATAATGGTATCAGTCACTTTGTAGAGTTCCTGCTTTTCGCGTTCCTCATGCTGAATTTTAGCTAAGGTTTTGTTGAGGTCGAGCTTTAAACACTCTTCGGCTGACAGCACGATATGACAGCGGTGCAGTTGTTCAGTAAAGTTGACTAGCTGTTCTTGATAAGCAACGAATTCAGCCAGCGTCAAGGTCTCGCTAATGCGGCTTTTTAAACCGTAAGGCGTGTTATAACTGCCTGTTTTGCGGATGGTGGGCAGGACTTCATCACAAACCCATGCTTCAAAGGGTGCTGATTCTGGTTTGTTGGATTTGATGATTAGGCGATAAAGATTGCCTTCATCGATTAGCGTGTAATTGTTTGATAACGTTGGGATATAACTAACAGTTACACCCGTTTCTCTACAATTATCTGCGATTGACTTTGCAGAATTTGTATAGCCTAAAATATCGCAAATATCTTTAGCAAGAAACCAATGTATGCCATTTTCATCTGGAATAATACGCAATTGGTGGGATTGGAAGGCAAATGTTTGTAAATCTTTAGACATGATAGTCTCCTTTGAAAATTGGAAACCACCGACAACACTACCAAATGTTGGGCGGCGGATGTAATTCAGGTTGGTAGACCGCGTCAAAGGGCGCGGCGAGCCGCAAAGCTCCCCAAATTACACCCACCATAAACTGACGGGCATAAAAAAAGCGCGTTAAAGTGCGCTTGCACCTTTGATTCTCAGGCTACCAACCCAGACGCTGGATTTTGCCAGCGCAGGAATAAAGTACACCCGCTAATACGCTTTTGTCAAACTTTAGCTTGTGTGGGATTACCTACCTATTCTGATTTTTTCGATAGACTGCCTATATTGCTTTTAATAGTGAATTTAAACCTTAGTTTGTACTTTCCTCCCCACCTTCACCAAGGCGGTAATCACGCCACGCAACTCAAATGGTGTACAAAACACCAGATTAGCCTTTTTGTACATTTGCTTGGCTATCGCGTGAGCATACGCCCATTCTTTCTTCTGCACGGTCAGCAAGGCTTCAATCTTCTGCATTTGTGTGTTGCTGTCCAGATTATGCGGTTTTCCTTCATGCAGGGATTTACCTAGCTGGCTTTGTAAGTAAGCAATGACTTTTAAGCGTGCGCCATGACTTATATCGGCTGCTGAGGTTAGTCCAGTTTGTGCGACTAACACCGCGCGGTAAGTATCATCATCCAGATTAAGGTTCTTTTTTAAGGCATGGATTTTAGCAAGCTCTTTGTTACGGTAGGGGTCTGGATTGCCGCCTTTAATTGCTTTCATTATTATCACCTATTTCTGCCCAAAAAACGAAAAACTAACCTTCTTGTGTCATCGTTGCTCCCTCCCAAATACTATCTATGACTTCACACACTTTGCAAAAGTCAGTGACAGGTAATGGGGCTGTTAAAGTCGCTACCATTTTCTTTTCCATTATCATAACCCCGCAATATTTTTAGTTAAGCCCAATTTCTTATGCGCTTCTTCTAAGGAATTACCTTTTTCCAATAAAATAACAACACATTTTGCCGTTTCTTTGTTTTTATATCTCTTAGCAGACAAAGAGGCTTCATTTTCTAAAATAGCCCATTTCCCTGCATAGCCAGTGATTCTATAGCTCATCACAACCCCGCAATATCCAAACTAATCTGCTCAAACTTGTCCTGATCGCCCACACGCTGATAAAAGCGAATATAGGACTTAGAACTCGCTACGGTCAGTGATTCTTTCAGGGCATCCATCGCTTGTTGCCAGCGCGGATCAGTGATGTTGAGTTTAAATAAACCCAACACGGCGGCAGTGCGAATATTGCCGTGCTTATCGACTGCAAAGGCATGGTCTATCAGCATCTTTACATTGTCATCACTGCCTTCTGTCCATTTATGCAGGCATTCATCAATGATGGCTTTTGCCGCGTGAATCTTTTCGTCAAAAGTCAGGTTATCCTGCACGGCAAACAGGACTTTATAGCGACCATCAAAGCTGAGTAGTGAGACGTTGCCTTTTTTGCCGCCTAATTCGACGTTAAATTTTTCAGCCGATAACGACACAAACGCGTTGACATCATCCAGCACTGATTGTTTAAACTCAGTCATTGCCTGTTGTAAAGCTAAGGACTTTTGAATAATGCCGCCGACCAGATCATCACGCATCAAATCCAGTTCTGATATTTTTGATACGGGGACTAAATGCCCAGCCGCGTTGCTTTTGTAACCATCCAGTGGGGTGGTTGTTTTTTCAATAGACATGATTTTTTCCTTTAGTAAGTGAAGTAGGGTGGGCATTGCCCACCTTACAATTAGGTTATGAACGTCTTAAACGGGCTAGTTCTTGGTCTATTTGCTCAGCCGTCATACGCGGTGGATTGTCCATCACAGTACGAAACACGGCTTTGATGTTGTCGGGCATTTTGTAGACCTTTTGATGCTCGATTTTCAGCTTATCAGCGTGTCTTGGCAGATACGTCAACACGGTTTTCGGTGATGGCCATGTATCAAGACACCCCGCCGCTGTGACAAACGCATGACGAATACGCTCGGCATCGGTAGCTTCGTTCCATACGATGGGTTGGCGTTTAAACACCTGAATCCACACCTGTGCCATTGATGCAATAGTGTCGCTGGCAGGAGCATCTTTTAAGCGCAATACCAATAGCGTTTGAAGACCCTCGATGATGGCATTATCCAGCCACATGATGACCTCCTTTCATGGCTTGTAAATCGGCGAGGGCTTGTGCAGTGGCTGATAACGGTTTAGTCGTAGGGTGGGCAATGCCCACTCTACCAACCCCTGCTCCCGACATTAATGTCGGGAGCAGGGCATTGCCCACTCTACTGGATTCAGTCACCATGACATCAAACAAATAGCCATGCGTTTTCAGTGGGGTTTGCAACTTGCCAAGATCACGCATTTGCAACACTTTATCAATCGCCACTTCCCACAGCACATTAGGCGCATCGTAAGCAATACCATTGCGCTCAATGCGCTGGGCTTCAATCAGTGGCTGTAATTCGCCTAATAAACTTGCCACTTTCGACCATGATAATTGCCGCTTGGCAGGACGAAACAAGCCCAGATACTTAACCAGCGAACGACCCACAGGGGTTATTTTTAACGCCAACAGCAAGGCTTGTGCGGCAGGATCGTCATCAATCAGTGCATCCAAAGAAGCTGAAGCACCACAGGCGGGGCATTTAATCATCATCTCAACACCTGCCTTGAATAGATATGCCTTGAATAGATACGACTTCAATGTTATCCAGCTTTGAATATTGGCTTTTTAGTCGGCTAAATGAACTGAAAAACGGACTGTAATACACCGACTTTTCATCAATATCACTAATGCCAAGCGTTGCTCTGTCTTTTTTTGAACATTTTTTAAAGATAGCCTTTTGCTTTGCCGAATACACACTTCTCTTTTTGCAGAACCACACTTTTTTAACCAAGTCCGTGGGCTTAATATAATGCTCGCCTCTTATCTCATCATTGATATAAACCACTATCCCTAATCGGTCTTTGCCAACAAATCTGCGCTGTATCGTGATAGCATCATCATCGACTTTTAGAGTTACGTTACCGACTATGCCACTGAGTGCATCTTCAATATCCAACCACTGCTCTTTAGTGATTGCCATCACAACCTCCTAAAATCACAGGCTTCCAGCCGAATTTTCCAGTGATAAATGCTAATGCCATGTCGTTATCCAGCCCTTTTTTGACTATTTTAATATTTTCATTAAAGGCTAAAAAATCAGCCTCCCGATAGAGTGGGCAGCCACGGCGATTTTGCTTAACAGGTGAAGGGAAACAAGGAAAATGCCGTTGTGCCATGTTATATAGCGTATGGTATTTAATACCTATCAATTCCGCTGCAACGGTCAGGTTGATTAATTTATCGGTCATAACGCACCTCACGATGAGTCTCTGTTTTCGTCCACACCACCTCCACACCATCACAAACAAACAGCCTAAACTGCTGATAATAGCCTGTGTTATCTCTGCCGCTGTTGCCCACTTCGGCACAGACTTTATTCAGGGCAGGGAAGTAGTGAATAGTTACTTGCAAGCGGTTATCGTTAACGGTCAAGCCATGCACTCTAACCATGCCAATGCCACAGCTCTTTAGTTTGTCGATACAGCGGCGGGTCAGTTCAGGTATGTCGAACAGGCTAATGTCTTTATGCGGCATCAACGGCAACAAGTCATTAGCCTTGCGGACATCAACGGCTTTTTTATGATGATTGCTGGCGACTGGTTTAACAGTGTTCGGCGTTCTTTTTGTATTGTTATTGCTCATGTTATGTACCTAAAATAGGGGCGGGGAATATAAACCCGCCCAAAAGGATTAACGGTTTTTGTTGTGTTCGCACTGTTGGCAGGCTTCCCACCACAAGAGCTTTGACGCACCACCAAACGGCTTTGGGGCGTTATGTCTTAGCTTGCAATCACTACGGTTTAACAGTGCGTCGATGTGTGGACAATGCACAACATCGACATATTTATCGGCAAAGGTATGTAGCACTGCATCAGGCTTGCCACGATAATTGCCAGTACAAATACTGCGTATAGTCACATCAGATACACCTAACGATTCCGCCAGTTTTGCTGTGCCGATTTCGGTGCGTTTAGCCTGTAGCAGGGCTAATAAATCAATCAAGCTCATGTTTAAACTCCAGTAATGATTGGCTGTTAGGGTCATAAACGCCGCTTTTACGAATCACGGGGCTTTTTGAGCCAATATCCTTAACGACTGAATATAAATAAACCCCGTTAGACGTTGGCTTGCCATCCGATATGCGTTGCTTAGTTAAAATCCCTACCGCAACCAATTTGCAAAAAAAATGGCGTAAATTCCCATCGGCTTGTTTCTCACTACCGTCACAAATAGAACTGAGAATTTCAGTCATGACCATTGCTTTGTTTTTGCGTAATACCCACCAGGCGCGTTTTCTTAATCCTGAACTTTTTGTCCGCTTGGCTTTTGCTCCATCATTCCTACGCATAACAAAATTACACTCTGTCTTTTTTCAAGGACTTCATGGCATCCTCGCAAAGCATCATGCCCCGCACATCAGCCGCCGTTAACTGATCCAAACGTTTCGCTTTCGCTATCATTTCCAATGCCCAACACGCCGCTGTCATTAACCGATAACGCCCACGACTTTGACTATGCACTTGCTGGACAATGCCGCCATCCACTTCAATCTCGCACAATTCAGCCAGATACAAGGCGCAATCATCTAAAGTGGCTGGGTTAAATTCCACGACCGAACTAATCCGCGTCGCAATATGAGCCAGTTTATGCTCACCAAAACGATGCCGTTCTGAGCTATGACAAACCAGCACCAACATAGAACCCGCCTGTTCAGTGATACGGCGTAAGTAATCAATCACCTCGGCTTTATTTTCCAAGCCGTGTTGGGCTTCATCTAAGATGATGGTTTGACGGGTAGTCATGAATGCTTCTTGTATAGACTTTTGCAAGGCAAAGCCCTTGGAACCCACTACACCCATTTCATACGCCAACAGATCACGGATATATGGCACAGTCATACGCGGTAAACCCTCAATATGCACCGCATTCTCTGCGCTACCGTAGAAGTCCACACACGCACTTTTCCCCGTGCCTGGTTCACCTGCCAACTGTATAATCCGCGCCTCTTTAGCCGCTCCAGACTGCACACGGCGAACACCCGCTATAAACGCTAAATGATTAGAAGTCTTGACATATTTAGTTTTCATTTCATAATTCCTATTAGTTGTTTTGCTTTAAAACCCATGCTCGATACATGGGCAAGTTGTATGGGGTAGGTTTTATACCTACCCTTTTTAATGCCTCATAAATACTCAGTCCGATAGCCAAGCACCTCCTCAGGATGGAAACCAAACTCCACACACATATCGCGTGGATCACGCTCATCATTTAACTGCTTCATTACCCGTTTCATTAGTTCCAATGCGGTAACCTGTCCGCCAGCTTCTTCAATAGCTTCTAAAAACACCAGATTGACCGTCGCACGACGAATCTTTTGCCGACAGGCTGCTTTAGCGCGTGCCATATCGGCTTGAGCCACTGCCGCTAAGGCTTGCCCTGCTTGTGCTTTTGCCCAATTTTTTTGATTAGTCATCAGATAACTCCTTCATTAATTTAATTAATGCCGTTTTTAAACAGCGACAGCCATACGAGTTGAATTCAGAATTACCTTTTTCAGCCATCGCCTTTAACATCGAGTCCGCTGATATGGTTAATGCTCTGATCTCATCTTCACTGAGTGTTACTTGAGCCTTCATTTTTACCCCCATTTTTTGGCATAATTGCCCTTTCAGTGTCCCATTGACTGCATGAAAAGCTGAATACCTTGTTAAATAAGGCTCGCAAGTCATACAACAACGGATTGTCAATCTGCTACTGCCCTTTTTCGGCTTCAATAACAGGCTCTTTTGGTTCATCACCCCAATAGGTTTGCGTGACCTCAGAAGCACTCATGGTGATCTCATCATCACTCGATGCGTCAATCACATCGGGTAATGCTTCGGGGATAACTGCCCCCGCTTCCTCATCAACGTCTTTAAAATCCGCATAATCGTTATAATCAAATGACTTTAAGGGTGCTTCTGGTTCTACTTCCTCATACTCAATCCGTGTCAACTTTTCAGGTGGTTCAATCTCATCAAACTCCACATAGCTAAGCTTCATATCAATCACATCGGCAGTGGTATCAATCACTAAGCCAGTCCGCGCTTTAACCAAACTGATATGCCGCTCATGATTCTTAATCACCGACACCGCGCGTTTTTCAATCGCCACCTCATAAGCATTCGTTGCCCGATAAGAGGTTTCAGGACAATACAGCGCGACACAAATCAAACTGCCTTTTAAGTCCATTACCCACACCTGCGAATAGTCCATAATGTCGTAAGACACAGCGACTTCTTTACCTTCCCAGTGTGATAATTCACTGGCTCTAAAACGCACGTCTTTTGAGTAAGGTGTCACCACGCCACGCCGTACCTTGCACAACACACGCGGTCTAAATAAATCAACAATCAATTCTTCAGTCATGGTGACGGGTTCCCAGCCATTCGCTTTAAACTCGTTCAATGCTTCTAATGGACTTTGGTGCCTTAACTTACCTGTCGTGTTATCACGGACTTTTTTTAACGCTGAATGCGCATGGTTATTCCATTTGCTGCGCATGGCTTCCAGCCAATCACACGCCTGTGCAAAACTCTCTAGCAAAATACCGTTTTTATTGAGCTGACGGCGTAATATGTCCACTTCATGCAGGTCGTTTTTCGCCTTGGCTTTGATTAACTTGCCAGTCAGTTTTTGCGTGCGTCTCAGGGTCAACGAATCCATGTTTTTAGCTTGATAAGTGGTCAATTCGCGTGACTGCTTATCCAGCCAGGTATGAAAGTTTTCACTGATACCATTGGCTTGTGCATTACCGACAATTTGTGGATGCACGATAGTGATACCTGCTCTATCGCTGATGGATAGGACTGGATTACCTGTGAATTTAGTGTTGCGTTTTACAATGCGCGTACTGTCTGTTTGCAAGATTGCCATCACACCTTGGTCACGAATCGCGTTCTCAATTGCCTTGGCAATCACCTCATAATTCTCTGTTAAGCCAATCGCAAACGGAGGCACATAACGCGTTGCCACATCGTGTAAATCCCAAACTTCCAGCGTTACATAATCGCCCGTTATCGGGTGTGGTGCGGTAAAGTGCGTTGCCCAACCATCGGCATGAACCTCTTGCCAAGGCACCATGCCCGCCGCTGTGCGTTTGGTGTAATGCTGTAATGAGCGCAACTTCATTCCTGCATTTCTGCCCTTCAACAGCTCACTTTGGCTAAACTGATTCAAGAAAAAATGCCGTACCTGAAAGTAATCGGGGGCGGGGCTAACGACTTCTGCCAACTTCTCAACCACAAACGCATAAGTCGGTTTTTGTGGGCGGCGATACAATTCAATCGCCAACGAATGCCATGCTTTAGGCGCGTTATCGGCGTGCTTTTTCTTTGGTGCATAACTGCCTGTTAACGCCTTGCGTTTTTTCCATTGTTGAACCAAACCAGCCGATAAAATCAGCTTTTCATCAATGCGTTTTTTCTCTTTTGCATGGTCTAAGGCATGGAGCAACGAGTCGGGTAGATTCCGTGTGCTATATTCAGTATTAATGTGCCGAATTGCCGCCGCTTCTGAACCGTCAAACTGGTCGATAAAGCGAAAAATAACCGTAATAGCCAGGTCGATTTCACGCTGTTGAAAGGTGCAATCTGACAGGTCAGTAATGACCGCAGGCAATGATCCACCAACAATAGTTTTTTGACTGTGTTGCCCACTTTCATCGGCAACAACTGCGGCAACATGGCTGGTTTTTAGCACTGCAATGTCGCTGTTAAACTGCTCGGCGTGATAACGGTTTTGCGCATCTTCTGGGAGGCTAGATAGGGCGATTTCATAGCGTAAACCACCTCTTCCTGAGACTTGTCTGGTAGTGTATTTACCGCTGTTTATTTGCCGCTGAACAGTTCTCTCAGAAGCTCCTAAAAGTGTCGCAGTTACGCTAAGGCTTAAAAATTCACTCATGACACATTCCCATTAATTTTCAATTAGATAGGAACTGCGACAACGTTTCTTGTGTCGGAGTTAATGTCGGAGTTAGCTCTTCTGAACTGCGACACTCGATACCAGCTTCCTTAACCAGCCAAGCGCGTAATTCATTAGCGGCATCACCAGTCCATTCTCCAATCAAAGCGGCGCGTGCGTTTTGTCTATGAATGCCATTCGCAATACATACACGGTTTAATGATGTTTGCCGCGCAATAAATGCGGCTTTGACATTCGCATATAGCTGTTTATTATTCATTGTGTTGTAAAATTAGGTTGTGTGTTCAAAGTGAACAAAATATTAGACGGGGATTACGACAATGTCAACGGTATTTACGTCAACCGCAGGAAAGCGGATTAGCGAATATAGAAAAATAAAAGGGCTATCTCAACAGCAACTATCTGATTTACTTGGAGTTAGTAGAAGTTATCTAGGGGATATTGAAGCGCAAAGAAGTGAGCCATCGACTAATTTTTTAACGGCAATAACGGCAAAGACTGACGTAAGTTGCGACTGGCTACTAACAGGGGAGGGGGAAATGTACAGAACGAAAACAATGGGCATACAAGAAACGCCAGCAATTTACGGTGAAGGATTCATCGAACGCAGGAAAAACCCGCCACCCATAGGACCTAATGCCGCTAAAATTGCCAAATCAATGGAAGGACTAACAGAAGAACAACAAATATCTATTCTTGAAGCAATAGAAGAAAAGAAACGCCTGAACAGACTAGAAGAAATGATGAAACGCTTAGAAATGAAAGCCCGCTAACTAACCGTTATAAACAAAAAAGTAGTATCAAACATAATTCAAAAAATAACGCAAAATCGAAAAACAGTATCAAACATAAATAAATTCACCATCCCGCCATATTCCCCTACATCCCGCATCATCCCTATGTTTTAGGGCAAAAATACTAAT